>Ga0210074_1000438_pt1 | contig 14790 bp, 11 predicted proteins | sample China_Galinas_Co_FD_184860 | JGI IMG/M metagenome (GOLD analysis project Ga0210074, IMG submission 184860) | Wetland microbial communities from San Francisco Bay, California, USA, that impact long-term carbon sequestration -... | ecosystem: Environmental > Aquatic > Marine > Wetlands ... | reverse complement strand
TTCCTCGCCGATGACTTCGCGCAGGTGCAGGATAATGCTCTCGAGGTCGATATTGCTCGGGCAGACCGCCACGCAGGAGCGGCAGCCGATGCAGGCACGGACCAGCTCGGAGGCCTTGTCCAGGCCGTGAAAGAATGCCGTGAGGATAACGCCGATTGCGCTGATGTAAATGTGACCGAAAACATGGCCGCCCACGGTCTGGTAGACCGGGCAGACATTGGCGCAGGCCCCGCACTTGATGCAGCGCAGTGCGTCACGACAGTGCGGCGACTCGGCCAGGGCGGTGCGGCCATTATCGAGCAGGACGATATGCAGCTCCTTCTGCTCTTCACCACAGGGGACTGCGCCTCGGATCCAGGTGATATAAGAGGTGATCAGTTGCCCGGTGGCATTCTTCGGCAAGATATTGATCACCTTGCTGGCATCCGCGATCGTCGGCACCAGCTTCTCCAGCCCGACCAGCGCCACGTGTATTTTCGGCAGGGTTGACGTCAGCCTGGCGTTGCCTTCGTTGGTCACCAGGGCGATACCGCCGGTCTCCGCAACCGCGACATTGGCACCTGTAATGCCCATGTCGGCATCCAGGTAGGCCTGGCGCAGCTGCTTGCGAGCAAGCCGCACCAGGTGCAGGATCTCGGCGGGTTCCTGTTTCCCGGTCACCTTGCTGAACAGTTCGGCGACTTCTTCCTTGAGCATATGAATTGCCGGCATCACCATGTGACTCGGTCTTTCACCGGCCAGCTGGATGATCCATTCACCGAGATCGGTCTCGAGGGCTTCGACTCCGGCGTCCTTGAGGGCATGGTTGAGATGGGTTTCCTCGCTCGCCATGCTCTTGCTCTTGACAACGGTCTTTACGCCGCGCTCCTTGGCCAGGTTGCAGATGTACGCATTGGCCTCTGCAGCGGTACGGGCAATATAGACTTTAGCCCCGGCGGCTTCGGCGTTGGCGATGAATTCATCACGGTAACGCGGCAGGTTGTCACGCACCTCGTCCTTCATCTCACCAATCGCAGAGCGCAAGGCCTCAAAATCCTGGCCGGCAAAGGCCGCCTCACGGGCAAGAACGTAAGCATCGGCAAAGCGGTGCAAGGTATCCTGCAGGCGTGGTTTCGAAATGGCCTTGCGAACCCGGTCATTGTAATGTCTGCTACGGTCTGCTTTATTCATGTTGGTAACCGTTAAATGTTAAAGGTGAACAGTTATAGGCTTTTCGCGTCCCGATTATCTCTCCATTAAATCTTCCGAGATCCCCTCCAGCAGGAGAATGTGCAGTTCGGCGGGGCCGTGCACACCAATAGTCAGAACCCTCTCGATATCAGCGGTCCGGCTGGGACCGGTGATATAGGCCAGATAGGCCTGCGGCAACTGCTTGTGAAAATCGTTGAGCAGCGGCACGGCTTGGTCGGCGGTCGCTAGAATTTTACGCGGGTCGAGGAGGACAAAATGTTTTTCCGGCAGGGTCGTGGTAATCCGTACGTTTTCATCAGTGCTTTCAAGGACAACCGTTCCCGTTGCAGCGATACCGAAGTTCGCACCGGTCAAACCGGCAGCAGCGGCCGCCCCATGGCTACGGAAATCCTCGTCAACCAGTTCCAGGCCGGCAGCCTTAAGTTTGGCCGGTACGCCGGCACGCAAAAGACTTGGACAGGTTGATACCATCAGACTGCCGTCAATGCGGTCACTGATATACGAAACAAGTTCTTCCAGGTTTGCAAGCACCTGAACGTCCGCGCCAACATTGCGTGCCGCGATAATAAATTTCTCCATGATCGACCCTCAAGGTAAAACAAGTTATTGGTATGACCAATTTATGGTAGACGCCTCTCGCTGAATCTGTCAAGGAATAAAACAAACACTATTATAGTATTGATTCAGTCAACGAAATATCGAATTAATTGTGAATCATTTGATTCAATTATGGATCATCTCCTGCTTCTGGCTTTTCTGGTGAAGCGATTTGACAATTGTAAAAAAAGTGATTCAATGATGATTCATCCCTCCTGCACCAGACAGTTCTCACTGACGCTCGGTCCCCATTTTACCATGTTTTTCACCCTTGGTACGGGACTTGCGAAGCGCTCCTCAGTGTTAACCAATAATTTCAGGAGGTTCACATGTCAGACGTTTTCGTAGTTTCTGCACGCCGTACCCCTTTCGGCTCCTTTGGTGGCGCCCTGGCGACCATGCCAGCACCCCAACTCGCTTCGCAGGTTATCCGGGTTATTCTGGCAGACACAGGCTTGTCGGCATCGGCAATCAACGAGGTCATTATCGGCCAGGTCCTCCAGGGCGGCTCTGGGCAGGCCCCGGCCCGACAGGCGATGCGCATGGCCGGCATACCCGACAGCGCTCACGCCATGACGGTCAACAAGGTCTGCGGCAGCGGCCTGAAATCAATCATGCTCGCTGCGGACTCGATTCGTCTGGGTGACTCCGACATCGTCATGGCCGGAGGCATGGAAAACATGTCCCTGGCGCCCTACCTGCTCCCCTCCGCCCGCTTCGGCCAGCGCATGGGCTCAGGACAGATGCTCGACATGATGTTGTTCGACGGTCTTCTTGACCCCGAGACCGGCAGCCATATGGGCGACATCACCGAGAGCTGGATTGAAAGACACCAGGTTAGCAGGGCCGAACAGGACGAGTATGCCGCTCGCTCCTACCAACGCTCACGGTCCGCGTTGACCAATGGCACCTTTCACGACGAACTGGTGCCGGTCTTGCTCAAAAGCCGCAAGGGCGACGTGGTTGTGGATTCCGATGAAGAACCGGGCAAGGCCAATATTGAGACGCTTGCTTCGCTGCGTCCGGTTTTTAAAAAGGGCGGCACCATCACCGCAGGCAACGCGTCGAGCATCAATGACGGGGCTGCCATGGTGCTTGTTGCAGGGAGCGAAGCGGTGAAACACCACGGGTTGAACCCGACCGCACGAATTGTCGCCTCTGCAACCCACAGCCTCGCGCCGAACAATTTTGCCGATGCGCCGGTTGAGGTCATTCGCAAAGTCGTCGACAAGGCCGGGCTGCAATTGCACGACATCGACCTGTTTGAAATCAACGAGGCGTTTGCTGCCGTGCCGCTGGTTACAATCAAACGACTCCAGATCGACCCTGAAAAGGTCAACGTCAATGGTGGCGCAGTGTCAATCGGTCACCCGATCGGCGCAAGCGGCGGGCGGCTGGCAGCAACCGTGATACGAGAACTCAAACAACGCAAGGCGCGCTACGGAGTTGCTTCTCTATGTATCGGCGGCGGCGAAGCCGTAGCCGCCCTGTTTGAAACTGTCTGAGCATTTCGATTCGAGGAGAGAACATGAAACCGATCTACACTGATGCAGCAAAAGCACTTGAGGGCCTGCTCCGCGATAACATGACTATCGCTGCCGGAGGTTTCGGCCTTTGCGGGATCCCGGAGAAACTGATCCTCGCCTTGCGTGCAGCCGGCACGAAGGGCTTGACGGTTGTCAGCAACAACGCCGGAGTCGATGATTTCGGTCTTGGCCTTTTGCTGCAGACCCGCCAGGTTAAAAAAATGATTTCCTCATATGTTGGCGAAAACGCGCTTTTCGAACAACAGTATCTGAATGGCGAGTTGGAACTCGAGCTGACCCCGCAGGGAACCTTGGCAGAGAAAATGCGCGCCGGCGGTGCCGGGATACCGGCTTTCTTTACCCGGACCGGTGTTGGCACGGTTCTCACCGAGGGCAAAGACGTCAGGGAATATCATGGGATCTCCTATGTCCTCGAAGAAAGCATCACCACCGACCTTGCAATCGTCAAGGCCTGGAAGGCCGACAAGGCCGGAAACCTGATCCTGCGTAAAACCGCCAACAACTTCAATGTCTCCTGTGCCAAGGCGGGCCGGATCACCGTGGCTGAAGTCGAAGAGATCGTTGAAATCGGCGATATCGACCCTCACCACGTTCACGTCCCGGGGATTTACGTCGACCGCCTGTTGCTGGGTACGGACTACGAGAAGCCGATTGAGCAACGCACCGTATCCGGGGCCGGCATTTCGGCGAGGGGCTTCAACGAGACCCGCGAATGGATGGCGAAAAGGGTCGCTCAGGAGCTGTCCGACGGCGACTACGTCAACCTCGGCATCGGCATGCCGACCCTGGTTGCCAATTTCATCCCCGAAGGCATTAACATCACCCTGCAATCGGAGAACGGCCTGCTCGGTATCGGACCTTTCCCGTCCGAAGACCAGGTCGATGCAGACCTGATCAATGCCGGCAAGCAGACAATCACCACGATTCCGGGCGCAAGCTTTTTCGATTCATCCGAATCGTTTGCCATGATCCGGGGTGGGCACGTTGATCTGTCCGTGCTCGGCGGGATGCAGGTCAACCGTTTCGGCGACCTGGCCAACTGGATGATCCCGGGCAAGATGGTCAAAGGGCCCGGCGGCGCCATGGACCTGGTCTCTGGAGTCAAGAAAGTGGTCGTGATGATGGAGCACAATGCCAAGGATGGCAGCCCGAAAGTGCTTGAACAGTGCGATCTGCCCATCACCGGCCAGAAGGTTGTCGACCTGCTGGTCACCGACAAAGGGGTCTTCAGCATCAGCACCGAACGGGGGATGACCCTCCTCGAAGTATCACCTTTCTCTTCACTGGATGAAATACGCACAGCGACCGGCTGCGCTTTTGAGGTTGCACCGCAGATCAAAGGCGTCTGAGACGGAATAAGGAGATGATCATGGAGAAGCGAGTTGCACTTGTCACCGGAGCCGCCAGCGGCATCGGTCTGGCTGTTGCCGAGAGTCTGGCCAACGCCGGCTACCAGGTCGTGATGGCTGATGTCAATGCCGAGATCGGCAGCCAACAGGCCAACAGAATCGGTGGGCATTTCGTCAAGGTCGATCTGACCGATGCATCGGCCTGCAAAGCGCTGGTTGCCGAGGCGGTGAAAAAGTTCGGATCCGTCGACGTCCTGGTCAACAATGCAGGCATCCAGCACGTCAGTCCGATCGAGGATTTTCCGGAAGAAAAATGGAATTTCATCATATCGCTGATGCTCACAGCACCGTTTTTGCTCACCAAGTACTGCTGGCCGCACATGAAGAAAAAGGGTTGGGGGCGTATTATCAATATCAGTTCAGTACACGGCCTGCGCGCCTCGGAATTCAAGTCGGCCTACATCAGCGCCAAACACGGCGTGATGGGGTTGACCAAGACCACCGCCCTGGAAGGCGGGCCGCACGGGATCACGGTCAACGCCATTTGCCCGGCATACGTCCGCACCCCCCTGGTCGACAACCAGATCGATGCCCAGGCAAAAACCCACGGTATCCCGAGAGAAGACGTCATCGAAACGATCATGTTGAAAAAGGCTGCGGTTAAAAAGATGATCGAGCCGAGTGAAATAGGCGATGCCGTGCTCTATATCTGTTCAGATTCCGCCGGCTGCATGACTGGCACCGACTTCACCATCGATTGCGGCTGGACGGCCTGCTAGCGAGAGTTTCATGGACCTCGAACTGCATGAAATCATCTTTGACAATGTTGCCAACGGCATCTATATCGTTGACGGCAAAGGTGTGACGATACGGGTCAACAAGCCTTTCGAGGAGATGTCCGGCTTTACCAACGATGAACTGGTCGGCCGTTCACTCTATGACCTGGTCGGACCCGACAATTATTTTTCCGGTTCGGCAAGCCTTCTGGTCATCGAAAAGAAAATGCCGGTGACGGCGACCTACTCGACCCGGACCGGTCGCAAATTGCTGGTTAAAGGGCGACCGGTGTTCGACGATACAGGCGAAATCCGCTACATCATCAACACCATCTGGGACCTGACGGTCGTCCAGTACAGCAAGAAGATTGATGCCGACACGGCTCGCACCCAGATGCTGAATGAGGAAGATATCGTCACCTGCAGCCAGAACATGAGCGATGTCATAGACCTGGCGATCAGGGTGGCCGGGACCGATTCCACCATACTCCTGACCGGGGAATCGGGGGTCGGCAAAAGCCTGCTGGCGAAGGTGATTCACCGGGCCAGCGAACGCAAGCAGAAACCGTTCATGCAGATCAACTGCGCGGCGATACCCGAATCCCTCCTCGAAGCCGAGCTGTTCGGCTACGAGTCCGGGGCTTTTACCGGAGCCGACCGGAAAGGCAAGGCGGGCCTGTTCGAGCAGGCTGACGGAGGTACGATCTTTCTGGATGAAATCACCGAGATTCCACTGCACCTGCAGTCGAAACTGCTTGGCGTCATCCAGGACAAGGCGTTCCACAAGATCGGCGGCCGGGGAGAACAATCCGTTGATGTCAGGATCATCGCCGCGACGAACCGCGACCTGGGCGCACAGGTGACCCTCGGTCGATTTCGTGAAGACCTCTATTACCGGCTCAATGTCGTCCCGGTACAGATTCCTCCCCTGCGTGAACGGCGTGAAGACATTCCTCTTCTGATTCGATATTTTACCGATCATTACAACCGGCGCTATAACAGCTACAAACGGTTTTCCGAGAGCCTGATCGAAAAAATGATGTCGTTGCCATGGAAAGGTAATATCCGGGAATTGGAAAATGTCATTGAACGCATGATCGTGACCTCGACCGCCAGCGAAATCAACTCACTGGGATTAAACTGCCGCCATACTGCTCTAGAGATCGGAGAGAGCAAGACCCTGGTCGACTTGCTGCAGGAATATGAAGATACGCTGCTGATGCAGGCGTTGAAGGAATACCGGACAACCCGCAAGATTGCTAAACACTATGGCATGAGCCAGCCGACAGTGGCCCGCAAAATCAAAAGCCTGCGCCAACGCAGGCAGATAGAACGGCCCTGACCGGAGAGTCTTTTGCGACAAACAGATAACGTCGTTTTATTTTTTTCTTGACCTGAAAAGGATCATTCGTTAACTTTCAAAAACTGGTCTTACCATTTATTGGTCTTATCGCATTGTTTATTAATGATCCTATAGCAACAACAAACCCTGCAACCCAAACGAAGGAGGTACACCATGCGGAAGATGAAACTGATAGTTAGCCTGCTGGTTATTCTCAGCCTGGCCCTGGCCCCGACGGCATTTGCTGCCAAGCGTGAAAAATTCGGCACCGACAAACGTCACGAGGAAGTCAAAAAAGAACTGCGCACCATCAAATCGTCTGACGAAAAAATCAAATGGAAGATGGTCATGCCATGGTCCAAGGGCCTGTTGTTTTATGACGTGGCACAACACTTCGCCGACTCCGTGAAGCTGGCATCGGGCGGCCGCCTTGACATCAAGCTTTTCTCGGCCGGCGAACTGGTTGGTGCCATGGAGAGCTTCGATGCGGTCAGCAAGGGGCAGGCTGACATCGGCCATGACTGGCCGGGCTACTGGAAAGGCAAGAACGAGGCGTTTGTCGCCTTTGCCTCGGTGCCTTTCGGCCTGGATGCCGAAGGCTACAACATCTGGCTCTACGAGCGCGGTGGCCTGGAGATGATGCAGGAGCTGTACGGCCGCTACAACCTGTTTGCCCTGCCTGGCGGCAACGTCGGTCAGGAACTTGGCCTCTTCTCGAACAAGAAGGCCTCCAAGATGTCCGATTTCAAAGGTATGCGCATCAGGACTCCGGGCTGGTACATGGACATCATGACCCAGCTGGGCGCCAGCGTATCACCGTTGCCGGGCGGCGAAGTTTACCTCGCTCTTGAGCGCGGTGTCATCGATGCCGCTGAATTCAGCACCCCGGCCATCAACTACCCGATGGGTTTTGACGACATCACCAAGTACGTCATTCAGCCGGGCGTTCATCAGCCCTCCTGTCAATGCGCCTTCTTCATCAACAAAGAGTCCTACAACAAGCTGCCGGACGACCTGAAGTGGATCGTCGACATCGCCGCCAAGGAGACCCAGCTCTGGTCGAATGCCTGGCAGGAGAACCTCAATGCCCAGGCGGTCAAGATGTTCAAGGAGAAAGTCGAATTCATCCGCATGGATGACGACACCCTCAACAGCTTCGCCAAGGCCTCTCACGAGTACATCGAAGGGCTGAAAGCGAAGTACCCCGATGTGAAAACAGTCATGGATTCTCAAGATGAATTCAAGAAAGACTTTGCTGACTGGCGGATGGAGCGCAGTGGCGTTGCACCGTGGCCTTACGAGCAGTATATAAATGGCGAGCAGAACGTAAAGGGCACGCACCTGCAATAATCCAAACCCTTGCGGGGGCCTGTGTGCCCCCGCATATTTCAACCGGCAACAAACGATTTATCACTCATTGTTAAGAGGTTGACATGTTCAAGATTGACAGCGCGATAGACACTTTCAACGAAAAGTTCGGCTTTTATTCCTCCTATCTGGTCCTGCCGTTGATCGGCGTGGTGGTCTGGGAGGTGATCATGCGCTACGGATTTAATGCCCCGACGTCCTGGGCTTTCGAGTTGACGGTGTTCCTTTACGGAACGCACTACTGCTTTGCCTTGGCCTATGCGCACAAGCACAACACCCACGTCGCCATCGATGTCTTTGAGTCAAGGCTGCCGGAGAGGCCGCGCAACATCCTGAGGATTATTGTCAACTTGGTCCTGTTTATCCCCTCTATTGGCCTGTTGACCATTTACACCTGCGTTCTCGCCGTCAACTCGTGGCAGCAGTGGGAACATGCTTCAAGTTCCTGGGGCCCGCCGATCTACCCGGTTAAAACGCTCATGGCCCTTGGCTTCGTCCTGTTTTTTCTGCAAGGAATCGCCAAACTGATCCAAGACATTCGTTCCCTGAAAACCAAGCCTTGAACATCTGATTAGCCTGGAGAATAGAGACCAATGAGCGTAGAAGTCCTGACCATACTGATGTTTCTGACCCTGATGGCCTCGATTGCCCTGGGGCATCCCCTGGCGGTGACGCTGGCTGCAGTGGCAACCCTGTTCGGCCTGATCGACAACGGGTTCGATATCTCGGCCCTGCTGGGCCTGTTTGCCAACAACGCCTGGGGGATTTTTCTCAACTATACCCTGGTCGCCATCCCGCTGTTTATTTTTATGGCCCAGATCCTCGACCGTTCCAAGGTATCCGAGGGCCTTTTTGATGCGCTCTACCAGGTTTTGGGTGGACTGCGCGGCGGCTTGGGCATGGCGGTCATCGTCGTTTCAACGGTGTTCGCCGCGACCACGGGGATTATCGGCGCCTCGGTGGTCGCCATGGGCCTGATGGCCGGCCCGGCCCTGCTGCGCCGCGGTTACAATCGTGGCCTGGGCGCCGGCATCGTCTGCGCCTCCGGGACCTTGGGCATCCTGATCCCGCCATCGATCATGCTGGTCGTTTATGGCGGCCTGACCGGTCAGAAAGAAACCTCCGTTGGCAACCTGTTCGCCGCCGCCATCATACCTGGCCTGCTGCTGTCCGGTATGTACCTGCTCTATGTCGGCGTACGCTGCTACATGAATCCGAAAATGGGCCCGCCGATTCCAAAAGAAGACCGCACCGCAACCGTCAGTGAAAAGTTTGCCATGACCATGAAGAACTTCGTTCCCCCGTTCGGCTTGATCCTAACTGTCATGGGAACGATCCTGGCCGGCATCGCCACGCCGACCGAAGCCGCGGCCCTGGGCTGCATCGGCGCACTGGTCCTGGCCTTGATCACCAAAAAATTGAACTGGGAGGTGATCACTCAGGCGTGCATTTCGACGGCCCGCACGACAGCCATGATCATGGCCCTGTTTGTCGGCGGCAAGTTCTTTTCCGTGGTTTTTCTGAGTATGGGCGGAGGCGACGTGGTCGCGGATGTCCTGCTCGGTATGGACGTCAGTCCCTACATCGTTTTTCTAATCATGATGGCGGTGGTCTTCGTCATGGGCATGTTCATTGACTGGGCAGCGATCCTGCTGGTTGTCGTGCCGATCTTCACACCGATCGCCATGGACCTCGACTTCAACCCGCTCTGGTTCGCCATGATGGTTTGTATCAACCTGCAGACCTCGTTCCTGACACCACCGTTCGGCTATGCGCTGTTCTATTTCAAGGGCGTTGCCCCGCCGGAATACACCATGGGCGACGTCTACCGCGGCATCATCCCGTTTGTCGCGATTCAGCTGGTCGGCCTTGGAGTCCTGATGTATTTCCCGGAAATCATCACCTGGTTGCCAGGGATCTTTTTCGGCGGTTAACAACGTATTTATTAAACCTCGAGAGGCCAAGCCATGTTACCCAAGATCAAAAAGATCCTCTACGCTACCGGTATGGGGGCTGGTGCCCCACATGTGTTCCGCTACGCTTTGACCATGGCCAGTCAACTGGATGCACAGATCATTGCGGTTTCGGCGATTGAGCCACTATCGGCCTTTGCCCAGAGTCTCGTGGAGTTGCATGTCTCGCACCAGGACGCTGAGCAAAGACACCTCGAAGTACGCAACCAGGCCAAAGAGCGACTCAGAGAGCGAATCACCAGATTGTGCGAAAAAGAATGTGGAGTCGATCCGCAGTGCAATAATCGGGTCAGCTTGATTCAGGTTGAAGAAGGTCATCCGGCAGAGATCATTCTGGCCAATGCCAAACTGCACGATGTTGACCTGATCATCATGGGTTCGCATCGGCATACCGTGGTCGGTGATGCGCTGCTGGGCACAACCACTCATAAGGTCCTGCACAGCGCCAGTCAGCCGGTATTGGTCGTACGCATCCCGGACGGCTACCATGAAGAGGGTTTCTGAACCACAAGCCACCGGCTGCCATTGTCGGGGATTTGAAGCCATTGACACCCGGGCCTGGAAAAGGCTCTCAACAAACATATTGGAATAGCCATGATTTCAAAATCAGCCATTCAGAACCTGATCGACAAACTGGGCGCGGCAAATGTCCTGCACGAGCAAGAAGACCTGATCACATTCGGCTACGACGCCACCCCGGAGGTCCAATATCTGCCGGATGTCGTCGTGTTCCCGACCGAATCGGAGCATGTGATTGAAGTCGTCAACTTTGCCCGGGAAGAAGGTCTGCCGATCGTGCCGCGTGGTTCAGGAACCGGCCTCTCCGGGGGCAGTGTCGCGGCACGAGGCGGGATCGTCCTGTGCATGACCCGACTGAACCGCATTCTGGAGATCGACGAGGAGAATCTGACTGCTACGGCCCAGGCCGGGGTGGTCACTCTTGACTTCTTTGATGCTGTCATGGCCAAAGGACTGTTCTACCCGCCTGACCCGGGCTCGCAGAAAATCTCCACGTTGGGCGGCAATATTGCCGAAGACGCGGGTGGCCTGCGCGGTCTCAAGTACGGTGTCACCCGTGATTACATCATGGCGCTTAACGGTGTTCTCGGTGACGGACTGACCTTTACGACCGGCGGCAAGAGCGTCAAGGATGTCGCCGGCTACGCGCTGAAGGACCTGTTGGTCGGCAGCGAAGGGACTCTCGGCATTATCACCGAAGCCACGTTCAAGCTGATTCCACCACCGCAGGCCAAGCGTACCCTGCTTGCCTATTTCAAGGATACCCGTACAGCAGGCGAAGCGGTTTCCAGGATTATCGCGGCCAAGATCATTCCCTCAACTCTCGAGATTATGGACAACGCAACGATCAAGTGTGTCGAAGGCTATGCCAAGATCGGACTGCCCCTTGAGATGGCGGCCCTGCTGCTGATCGAAGTGGATGGTCACCCGGCAGTCGTTGCTGAGGAGGCAGATGGTGTAAAAGCGGTCCTGCAGAAAGTTGGGGCGGCGGAAATCCACGAGGCAGCCGATGCCGAGCATGCCAACCAGCTGGCCGCTGCCCGTCGGACGGCCCTGTCCGCCCTGGCGCGGGTCTCACCGACAACCCTGCTCGAAGATGCCACCGTGCCGCGCAGCCGTCTGGCAGAAACTTTCGACGAGATCGAACGTCTCAGTGAAAAATTCCAGCTCAAGGTCGGCACCTTCGGCCACGCTGGTGACGGCAACCTGCATCCGACCGTGCTGTGTGACGAGCGCAACCGCGACGAAATGGAACGGGCCCATGCCTTCTACCATGAACTTTACGACAAGGTCCTGGCCTGGGGCGGCACCGTCTCCGGCGAGCATGGTATCGGCCTGGCGAAGAAAGATTACCTGGAACGCCAGATTGGCGCCGGTGGCGTCAATGTCATGCGCCGCATCAAGCATAGCTTTGATCCGCACGGTGTCTTGAACCCCGGCAAGATCTTTAACGATGAGGCAACGGAGGAGAAAAGTGGCTGAGAAGAAATGTCTCGGCAACTTTCCCCTTGCCGACGAACCGAATTACGAAGGGATGTTGCAATGCATGCGTTGCGGCTTCTGCCTGCCGACCTGCCCGACTTACGTCCTGACCGGCCGGGAACGCTCCTCGCCGCGCGGCCGGGTCGCCCTGGCCAAGGCGGTTGCCGATGACCAGATCGATTTTACCGGAGCGCTCAAGGAGGAGTCTTTTTTCTGCCTCGACTGCCGTGCCTGTTCGACGTCCTGCCCATCCGGCGTGCATGCCGGCCAGGTCATGGAGGCCTGTCGCAATCAGGCCAACGAGGTGTTTCCACTGACCGGCGCGGTGCGCAAGTTCCGGGAGTTCGTTTTGCAGCGCATGCTGCCATCCCCCGACCTGCTCGAAACCTCGATGTTGCCGGCCCGACTCTACCAGAAGCTTGGCATCCAGTGGCTGATCCGTCATTCGCAGATACTCAGGCTCGGCCCGGAATGGATGGCAAAGGCCGAAGGGATGATGCCGGAACTGCATCCGCCGTTACGCCCGCAACTGCCCGAGGTGATCCCGGCCGAAGGCGAGCAGCGTGGCCGAGTGGCGTTTTTCCTCGGTTGCATCATGACCCTGATGTACCCTGAGGTGTCCAGGCAGACGGTCAAGGTTTTGACCAGCCAGGGCTTTGAGGTGATCACCCCGAAAGAGCAGAAGTGCTGTGGCGCGCCGCATCTCAACGAGGGCGACCGCGGGACGACCCGCAGCCTGGCCCGCCACAATCTTGACTTGTTCATGGAACTCGAGGTGGATGCGATCGTCACCGATTGCGCAGGCTGCGGAGCCGCTCTCAAGGAATACGAGGAACTGCTGGAGGAATCCGGTGAACACGACAAGCTGACTCTCTTCCACAGCAGGATTAAAGATATCAGCGAGTTTCTGGCCGAGCAGGGTTTGCGCACCGACACTCTGAAGCCGGTCGAAAAGGTCGTCACCTACCACGAGCCTTGCCATCTCTGCCACGCCCAGGGGGTCAGCAAGCAGCCAAGAGAACTGATCAAAGCGATTCCCGGCATTGATTTCCGCGAACTGAATGAGGCCAGCTGGTGCTGTGGCAGCGCAGCGACTTTCAGTCTTAAATACACTGGAGAAAGCCAGCAGATCCTCGACCGCAAGCTGGAGAATATTCAGGCGACGGGTGCCGAACTGCTGGTCACCGCCAACCCGGGCTGTCATCTGCAACTCGCTTGGGGGCTGAAACAGGCCGGCATGCCGCAGGAGGTTGTGCATATAACGGAACTGCTGGGGATGGCAACGCGAAGATAAAGCTTTCTTCAGGACGCCGTGTGACGCACTCTACGACAAGGGCATCGGAGACTCTACTTCCCGGTTGTCGGGATCAACATACTTTTCGGCTATCTTCCGAAAAGCTGCTTCGCACTCCAGGAAAACATCAACCACGGCAGGATCAAGAGAAGTTCCCCTGAACCCCAGGATAATTCTTTTCGCTTCTTCATGCGGAAAAGCCGGTTTGTAAACCCGCTTGCTGATCACGGCATCATAAATGTCTGCCAGCGACATGAGCCGACCGGCAAGGGGGATGTCCTCACCTGACAAACCATATGGATAGCCTGAGCCGTCCCATTTTTCATGATGGGCCTCCGCCATCTGGCGGGCGTAATGCAAAAACGCCAGCACCTCCGGGTCTTCCACCCGTTCGAAAGCCTTGTCCAGGGCTCTTGCCCCGATCAAGGTATGACTTTTCATGATCAGATACTCCTCCTCAGTCAGATCTCCCCTTTTACAAAGGATCCCGTCCGGGATACCGACCTTGCCGATATCGTGCAGCGGCGCAGACTTGAACATGAGCTCAACGACCTCTTCATTCAGTTCATTTTTGTATTTGTCCTGCCCACTGAGTCTTCTGGCCAGCAGTTCGACATAGTGCTGGGTCCTCAGAATATGCTCTCCGGTTTCCTCATCACGGGTTTCTGCGAGGGCTGTCATACCGATAATCGTTGCGTCCTGGGCATGGACGAGGGCCCTGGTCCGGACAAACACCTTTTGCGCCTCGATACCGTACTTCAACAGGCTGAGGACGCTGGCATTGACCAGCAGAACCAGTATCGGCAGGACCGGTGAGATATACACGCCATCGGCGCGGAAGATCGTCATTGCTCCAAGAAATACCGAGACTCCGGCACAGACAAGCAATAGAAATGTTGATAAAAACCCGAAACGGACAAGCACCAGCGTGGAGAAAAGGCCGACCAGCAGAACAAAGAAGACTTCTGCTCCGGCGGTCCACCCGGGAATCGAGATAAAGTTACCGGTCAGGATGCCATCGACAACCGTCGCATGGATTTCGAGACCGGGATAATCACTGTCGAACGGAGTCACATGCCGATCGCCCAGCCCGACAGCCCAGGCTCCGACAAATGCGATCTTCCCCGCGAGGTGTTGATCAGGAAGCTTTCCTGCGAGCACCTCCGCCGCAGAGATGTACTCAAAGGATCTTTGCCTGCCACGAAATGCGAGCAGCAGATTGCCCTGTTCATCCAGCGGGATCCGTCGGCCATTCAAGTCCAGGCTGGTTCCACCAGGGAGTTGATTAATCCGTATCTGATTATCGGCCTGTGTCATCAGCAATGCAGACAAAGCCAGACTCGGATAATACC
>Ga0210074_1000437_pt1 | contig 14817 bp, 9 predicted proteins | sample China_Galinas_Co_FD_184860 | JGI IMG/M metagenome (GOLD analysis project Ga0210074, IMG submission 184860) | Wetland microbial communities from San Francisco Bay, California, USA, that impact long-term carbon sequestration -... | ecosystem: Environmental > Aquatic > Marine > Wetlands ... | reverse complement strand
CAAACTGGGTTGGCTGAGCATCCGCCGCAATCCGATAATGAGCACCCTGATGATCGCCGCAATCGCCGTCGGTATCGGTGCCAGTATGACCATCATCACGGTCAATTACGTCATGTCGGGCAACCCCATTCCGCAAAAATCCGATGTATTGTTTTACGTGCAGCTTGACAGCGACGATATCAACACCATGGAGGATGAAGATAACGAGCTGTTGGACCAACTGACCTATATTGACGCCATGGCCCTGATGAAGGCCGGCAAAGCTTACCGGCAGGTCGCCAGCAACCGTTCCGGACTGGTGCTTGAACCCCAGGGCGAAGGCGAACGGCCATTTTCCGTTGATACCCGCAACACCTGGGCCGATTTTTTTCCGATGTTTGACGTGCACTTTTTGTACGGCAGCGGTTGGGATGGTGCCGCAGATCAGAACATCGAAAGGGTTGTGGTGCTCAGCAAGGAGATCAACGAGCGTGTATTTGGCGGCGAGGACTCGGTCGGCCGCAGCGTGCGCCTGAATGGCATGGACTTCCAGGTGGTAGGTGTAATGGACGAATTTTTACCCGTACCCAAGTTCTATGACGTCACCAATGGTGCTTTTGATGAAGCGGAGGAGATTTTTATACCGTTCACCGTGGCGGTGGAATACGAACTGCCGCGCAATGGTAATACCAACTGCTGGAAGATGCCCGATGGCGATGGTTTTGAAGCTTTCCTTAACTCGGAATGTGTCTGGATCCAGTTCTGGGCGGAATTAAGAAACGATACGGAAAAGCAGGATTACATGGCATTTCTGAATGCCTACGTCGAACAGCAAAAGGAGCTTGGCAGGTTCCCGAGACCCATCAACAATCACCTCAGCAATGTTATGGAATGGATGGAAGACCAGGAGGTTGTAGAGGATGACGCGCGGGTCATGCTCGGGCTTTCGCTTTTGTTCCTGGTGGTTTGCCTGCTCAATACCATTGGTCTGCTGCTGGCTAAATTTATGGGTAAATCAACGGATATCTCCCTACGCCGGGCGCTCGGAGCATCAAGAGCCAGCCTGTTTATCCAGCACATGATCGAATCCGCTCTGATCGGCCTGGGCGGTGGGCTGTTTGGATTGGGGCTGGCCTGGCTGGGCCTACGTGGTATAGAGATGTTGTTCGGTGAATTTGTCGAAAACCTGGTGGGTATGGACTGGGTGATGGTATTAACTGCGATCGGCCTGGCCATCCTGTCAGCTTTGTTGGCGGGACTTTACCCGACCTGGCGCGCCTGCAGTATCGCCCCTGCCAGCCAGCTGAAAATACAATAGCTGACATGGAAACCTTGAAGGAGCACTAATATGGAAATCGGACCCATCTGGCGCGCAATGATGCGCAATAAAACCGGCGCCATCCTTATCGCGCTGCAAATCGCCGTAACCATGGCCATTATGGTCAATGCCGTTTCCATCATGCAGGAGAAAAACCGCATGCTGTCGAGGCCAAGCGGTATTGATGAAAACAATATTTTTACGATAGCAAGCGTGGGATTTGCGGAGGACTTCAACGAGCGCGTCACCATCGAGGAAGACCTCGCCGCGTTGCGTGCCATGCCCGGAGTCGTGAATGCCATTCAATCGAATTCAATACCGCTTTCAGGCGGCGGCTGGTCGATGGGCTTGCAGGTCGAGCCTGGCGCTGAAATCGATGGAACCGGTGTCGCAACCTATTTTGTCGACGAACACGGCCTGGATACATTCGGTCTGAAACTATTGGCTGGAGAAAACTTCAGTGCAACGGATGTCATCTGGAGAGAGCGCTCCGACACCAGTTGGCCCGACAAGGTCATGATTACCAATGCGACTGCCGAAGCGCTCTTTCCGGATGACCCGCAAAGCGCCCTTGGCAAGACGGTATACATCTCGGATGTTATGCCAATGACTGTAACCGGTATTATCGAGCAGATGCAGGCACCCTGGAACGGCTGGGATGGTGTCGAGCGTGTCATGCTGACACCCAACCACACCCTGTTTGGATCAACCCGATACATTATCCGCACCGAACCCGGCATGCGTGACACCCTGATGCCACAGGTTGAAGAAATGCTGGCTGAACGGAATAAGGGTCGCATAGTACGCTCCATGCGCAGCATGGATGAGATTCGCGAAAGGAGTTATCGCGGCGACTCGTCCATGATCAAGATACTGACGTTCACTATCATTCTGCTGATTTCCGTGACCTCGCTGGGCATCGTTGGACTCGCCAGTTTCAGCGTTAACCGCCGTACCAAGCAAATCGGAACCCGACGCGCACTGGGAGCAAGCAAAGTGGCTATCCTGCGTTATTTTATGACTGAGAATTTCCTGATCAGCCTGATCGGTGTATTAATCGGGGCAGCCCTGACTATTGGCCTGAACATCGTTATGATCGAGACGTTCAGCCTGACTCGGATTGCGTGGTACCTGGTACCTGTCGCCATGCTGATGCTGCTTGCGGTCGGCCAGGCGGCGGTTTTCGGCCCGGCAAAAAGAGCCTCATCGGTACCACCGGCAGTTGCAACCCGAACGGTGTAGGGTATAAGTTCGTTTTTTTCAACTATGAAAGCCTGAATGAGCCAATCTGAACTTGTCATTCGCAATATGCAACGTGAAGAACTGGATGTGCTGGTGGACTGGGCCGCCAGCGAGGGCTGGAATCCCGGTCTGTCTGATGCGGAGATTTTCTGGGCCACCGATCCCGGGGGCTTCATCGCTGCGGAGCTGGACGGTGAACTGGTGGGTGGCGGCTCGATCGTCAGTTACGGCGGTCAGTACGGGTTCATGGGTTTTTTCATTGTCCATCCTGATTTCAGGGGTCGCGGCCTGGGCAACAGGCTCTGGCATGCACGTCACCAGCTACTGATCAAACGCCTGCAAAGCCCGGCAGCCATTGGCATGGACGGCGTTTTTGATATGCAGGCCTACTATGCCAAAGGCGGGTTTGAATTTTCATGTCGCGATTTGCGTTTTGAAGGCCTGGGGCAGGTACATCCCGTGCCAGCCGGTATCACGGCACTCCGCGACACACCCTTTTCGGTTATCGACACCTATGACCGTGCGCATTTTCCAGCGCCACGCGGTGAGTTTCTGCGCCGCTGGCTGGAGCAGCCCGCTGCGCACGCATTGGGGTCTTTTAGTAATGGACGACTGAACGGCTTCGGTGTCATGCGGGCTTGCCGCCAGGGCCATAAAATTGGCCCCTTGTTTGCAGACCGTCCGGAAGTTGCAGAAGACCTGTTCCTGGCTTTTTCAGCACAGGTACCCGGCGAAGCCATATTTATCGATGTGCCGGAAAACAACCGGGCAGCTGTTTCAATGGCTGAGCGCCATAACATGAAGATAGTTTTTGGTTGCGCGAAAATGTATTACGGTCCAAGACCAAAACTACCCGAACACGAGATCTTCGCCGTAACAACTTTCGAACTGGGTTGATGAGTGGTGTCAGAGTCAAGTGCCAGAGTCAGCTTAAAGACCACGCATCCATTCCTGTCGTAGTCGCACGGAGTCCGGCTTTTCCAGTGCCTGGCGCGCCGTCGCTAGCAGACGGGGTTTGTCTCTGCCAAGGTTTCCTTTGAGCACCAGGTAGTTGGAAGCATGATCGCTCCTGAAAATCGTATTTTCGAGTTCCAGGTTATCCAGCAACCAGACCATTTCCTGGAACAGACCCGCCTGGTCCAGGGCTTCGAATCCCCCACCGAAACCCTGTTGATAGCGTTCCACTCCAGCAGGGAAGCTGACGACCAGTGTTGACAGGTATTCCGGCTGGGCTGCATTCATCAGGCGGGCGGAATTAATAGCGTGTTGCTCGCTATACTTTTTGCCACCCATACCATTGAGAATCATGACTGAGCTTTTTGCTCCGGCGGCCTTTATTTTTTGCAGGGCGGCCAGGGATGAATCAAAATTTTCGCCCTTGTTAACCCGCTCAAGCACCAGGTCGTCGCCGGATTCACAGCCAACATAGAATAGGCTGAGGCCCATCTCGTTCAACTCGGCCAGTTCCTCTACCGTCTTGTTTATCAGATTCCTGGGTAAACAATAGGAGGAAACACGCTGAACACCGGGCAGGTACCTGTTGATGGCCTGCATGATCAACTTCAAACGCCGGAACGAGAGCGTCATGGCATCACCATCTGCCAGGAAAATACGGCGAACAGGCGCGCCTGAACCTGCGATTGCTGCCAACTCCTGGTTGATCTTTTCCTGCTGCTTGAAGCGGAAGCGCTTCTGTGGCTGTGTATACATTTCGCAAAATGTACAGTTGTTCCAGCTACAGCCAATCGTCACCTGCAGGATCAGGCTATAGGCCTCGGAAGGTGGCCGGAATACAGGTTCGACATAGGGAATGTGGATCATCTATAGAACATGCGGCCTACAGACTGAAATTTAAACTGGATAAGCGGTGTCAGAGTCAGGTGTCAGGTTCAGTACTCTGACACCTGACTCTGACACCCGCGATTTAACCCTCGGTAATGGTCACTGCCTGTCCGGCCTGGATGCGTTCACCGCCCCGGGTAATGATGCGGTCACCCTGCTCCACGTTGCCGATGACTTCAACAAAGCCGCCCAGGCCAATACCGGTTTTGACTGAAACTTTTTCCACCGTGTTATCACTTTTCACCCGCATTACGTATATGTTGTCACCACGTAAAACCAGTCCATCGCGTGGTATGGCAACCAATTCCCGGGGTTCGCTATTTGGCAGTGCAATCCGTACCGGGCTGCCGACAATCCATGCCGGGTTAGTGGCAGCGATGCGGATTTCGAACATCCGTGAACGATCGTCACCAACCGGGATGACATAGCTGACCGGGCTCAGGGATTCATGCTTCGCATGCTCTACCGATACCTGCATTCCTTCACGTACCCAGCCCGCAACAGAAAGCGGCGCCTGCGCCCTGATTTCCCGGTGCTCGGTGTCGACCAGGCGTGCGACCTGGGCGCCACGACTCACAAATTCACCCGTTTGAACCAGTCTTTCCACTACGATGCCGGGGAAGGGCGCCAACACTTCTGTCTGTTTGATACGACGTTTGATCTGGGCGATGGAGACCTCGGCGCGCTTGATTTCCTGGCGGGTCATATCGAGCTGCGATTGCGCTTCATCCAGCTGTGTTGCAGCCGCATTGTTGCTGGCTGCAAGCTTCTGTAGACGCTGCAGGCTGCTATCCCGGTATTTGAGCTGTGATTTCAAACTTTCCAGCTGCGCCTCGCTATCGGCCAGGTCCAGAATTAGGTCCCCGGCATCAATCGTCGCGATTGCTTCACCCTGTTTTATGCGTGAGCCGACATCTGCAACCCAGGTAATGCGACCATCCGTTTCTGCGGCAATACGCGCATCGTTCTGGCTGATGACGGTGCCAGACACCCAAAGCGTTGCCGAAAACGTATCGCGTTGTGCTGTTTCGACAGTAACCGGTGAGGCCGGAGCCTTCTGTTCGGCATCTTCAGCCCAGGACAGCATGGGAAAAAAACATAGAGCGAGTGCAACTCGTGTGTAGCGATTCATTCCAACCTCCTTGATCAGGCCACGGATTCCAGCGTGGTCCTGTGCGCCGTTTCCGGTGCAATAATTTCTACCTGCTTTGCCTTGCCGAGACGCAGCATGCAGGGTAAAAGCAATAGTGTGAAAACCAGGCTAACGGTCATGCCGCCAACAATTGAAGCCGCCAGTCCGCGATAGATAACGCTGCCCTCACCCGGCAGCAGCAACAACGGCAACATACCGAATATGCTGGTCAATGTACTCATGAAAATCGGCCGCAAACGGATTTGCAATGCGTGCTCGACTGCTTCATGCCGATCCATGCCAGCGCGCTCAGCCTGGCGGGTCTGATCCACCAGTAGGATCGCGTTATTGACCACCAGGCCCAGCAAAATGATGAAACCGATCATGGTCAGTAAATCCATTGGTTGAAACGTGATCAGGTTCAGCGTCTGGATAGCGATGACCCCACCAACTCCCGCGAGAGGGATGGTCATAATCACGAGCGCACTGTCTTTAGGCGAGCGGAACAATCCGGCCATCAGCAGGAACAGAATGAACAGGGCCAGCAGGAAATTCCGGCCCATGGTTTCAATGGCCTCACTGAGGCTATCTGCACTGCCACCGTACTGAATGGAGCCATCTGCGGGTAACACGGCACGCAGACCGGGCTCTACCTCGGCCTTGATCTGTGCAATTGCGGTTTCCAGCGAAACATCATCGGGCGGGCTCAGGTTCACGGTTACCGTGCGTCTGCCATTGACCCTGCTCACTTGGCCGGGCCCGGTTGCGCGTTCGATAGCCACCAGTTCACCCAGCGGCACCACTTCACCACCGGGTGTCATGATGGGTGTCGTTGCCAGTTGTTCAGGGGTTTCCCAGCCATCCGCACGCATGATGATATCCATACGGTTTTCACCGTTGAAATACTCACCGAGCCAAAGGCCGTTACCGAGGGTACGGATCAACGATGCGACACTGCGCCGGTCCATACCAACTTCGTTGATACGTGAATCATCGGGAATCACCCGCAGTTCCGGTTCAGCCAATTCAATGCTGGGAAATGTCTGCACATTGGCACCCTCGAAGGACTCCCTCAAGCGGGTCTGGGCCTCACCGGCCGCGGCATACAAGCCGGCCTGGTCAGCTGATTGTATGTGCATGGAAATATCACGACCGCTACCGCCAAATCCGCCAAAAAGGTTGCCCTGCATCGCGAAACCCTGGAAATCCGGAATATCCACCAGCACTTCATTCCGGACGATTTCCAGTAACTCACCCACGCGGCTCTGATCCAGGGCTCGCGCGCCGATCGTGCCACCCCCAGGCCAGGTCAGAATGTAATAATTCTTCAGTGCAGGTTCCTTGACACCATCCATATAGGGTTGAAGACGATCGACCAGCTTGCTGATCACTTCCTTTTCATTGGTTTCAACATTCGAACCGGGTGGAAACTGCAGAAAGGCGTCAACCGCATCACGCTTTACCGGTGGCAGGTAATCCAGTTGCGGGAAAAGCAGCCAGGTAATGAGTAGCGGCGCCGTAATCAGGCTGACAATCAGAATTGCGCGGCGTTTGCCGGTAGCGCTGACTTTCATCAATGAATGAGCCAACCGTGACCACCCCCGTGACGAGTTCCCGGTCAGTTTCTTCGGTTTCAGCCAGCTTCCGGCCACGGTGGGAAGAATGGTGAGCGCAACAACCAGTGAAATCACCACTGCAATAGAAATCGTCAGGGCGAGATCAGCAAATAGCTGCCCTTCAACATCCTGCAGAAACAATACGGGCAGGAAGATGGCCACGGTGGTGGCCGTGGATGCCAGCAGTGCGCCCTTTACCTGGCTGGTACCGGCAAGCGCTGCGATCGAGGGAATCTCCCCGCGCTCACGCAGGCGCAGGATGTTTTCCGACACGACAATCGCCGCATCCAGGACCATACCCACCGCGAAAGCCAGGCCGGCCAGCGAAATGACATTAAGGCTGCGCCCGGTCAGATTCAGCACAATAAATGTGGACAGCAATGATATCGGGATGGCGGTGGCAATCAATATAGTGGCGCGGGTATCACGCAGGAAAAGCCACAGCACGCCTACGGCAAATAACACACCCAGCAACAGGTTGCTGGTCACCATGTTGACCGCGCGATTGATGAACACGGAAGCATCAAATGATTGCTGAATGCCAAGCCCGGCTTCCGCCAACGGCCCTTCGCGTAATTCAGCCACGGCTTCTTTAACCAGTGCCAGGGTGCCCAACACATTGGCGCCGTTGGCACGATCAACCCTTAGGCTCATGGCCGGGTTACCATTCTGGATGGCTATCTGGGTTTTCTTGCCGCGCGCGACCTGCACGTCGGCAACATCACCCAGGCGGATCGGCCGGCCCTCGCGCCATTCCAGGATCAGGTCCTTGAATTGCTCGGGATCGTAACGTCCTTCAAAACGCAGCGTATACTGGCGCCTGCCAACGTCCACAAAACCACCCGAAACATCGGTAGAGCGGCTTGCCCGTGCTGCGATCGATCCGAGTTCAATACCGTACTCCGCTGCCCTGTATGGGTCGATCGTAATCTGCAACTCTTTGGGCGCTCCGGCATTGATTTCAACACCGGCCACGCCCTCAATGGACTCCAGTTTTGGCTTGACCGTATCCATGATGTACTGGGTGTAATCTTCTATGCTGCCTTCGGTCCCGGGCAGTAGTTGCACGAAGAACCAACTCAATGACTGGTTGGCCCCGCCACCGCCGCCGCCCATGTTAACGACTGGCGGATCAGAATCAGCGGGCATCGATGGTAAACGGTTCAGCCTGCCGATGACTTCCATCAGGGTGGCCTGCATATCGGTGCCAAGGGTAAACTCCATGTTGATCCAGGCGCCGCCGTTAAAAGCGTTCGACGACATGACTTCCATACCCGGCATGCCCTCCAACACCTCCTCCATAGGGTCGAGAATTTCAGACTCAACCTCATTCGGTGAGGCGGCACGCCAGCCTGCAAAGACACTGATTTGTGGCAGGTCAATATTCGGGAATAACTGGACCGGCAGCTCTTTAAGACTGAACAAACCAAACAAAGTAATAATGGCCACTGCCACCGCAACGCCGGCAGGATTTTTAACGGCACGTTCTGTAATGCTCATTACCTTTTGGTCACTCCCTAAATTTTTTCTATTTCCAGATTGGACGCGCAAACTATCGCGAACGTTACAACCCGCGCTTCTTATGGGGAGGTTAGAGCCCTGCAGTTTCATTTGGTTGTGACCAAAGTCATGTATTGCGGTGACCTGTTGCTTGCCGTCGGCAAAGCGAACAGGGAAAGAGGAACTGTGACAAAAAAAGAACGGGGATATCGGCACGATGGGCTTCGTTTGACTCGGACGCTTGGTGGGGTTAATTCATTTTATCCAGCATTTCACCCCGGCGCGGATCGTCTTGCGGGCCACCTTCAGCTCAGGACTTTGGCCAACAGGTTCAACAGTTCCTCTTTAGGGCGGCCTGAATTAATGAACCCTCTTAAGAAGAAATTTGAACCTTGGAATATCTCTCAGAGAATCCAGATCGCTGTCGGTTTCCAGCCAGGCGCGGTCACCCCAACCCAGGTTGACAGCCTCCTCCAGCAATTCCATCGCGCGTTCGGATTCGCCGAGAAGCGCGTAGGTGCAGGCTACGTTATATAGCACCATCGGCTCGTTGCGACCGGCTTCAAATGCCCTGCCGGCCCAGTCCTTTGCACGCTTCGCATCACCCAGCGATGACAGGTTGGCAGCGCCTATATAAAGCGCCCGCGTATCATCGGGGTTCATATCAAGATGTTGTTCGATCAATTCAATGGTGCGGCGACGTGCTTTTTGCGCATCTTCAGTTCGCCCCAGCGCGGTATATGCCAATGCCAGGAAACTCGGAGACTGGTAGTCAGCGAGATTGACCTCGGAAGCCTGCACAAAGAGCCTGGCGGCTTTTTCATAGTTACCCTGTGAACTACAGCTCAAAGCGTAAAAGAAGTAGGACTCAAACAGTTTTGGATTCAACAGGCCGGCCGTTTCAAAATGCCGCTCTGCTTCCTGGTATTTTTCATTGATAAACAGGGACAGACCCCGCGAGGCATGTGCCTCGGCCGAATCCGGATCCAGTTCGACGGCATGCTGGCTGGCTTCAAGCGCCCTGGCGGCATTTTCCGGCGACGCGTCCACAAACCGGAACATTTGCGAATAGGTATCCGCCATACCGGCATAGGCGATGGCGTAATTCGGATCCAGTTCAATGGCCCGGTTATACATCTGGATCGCATGCTCGAAATTCCGGGAAGACATGGCATACAGGTATTTCCGGCCTTTCAGGTAATAGTCATAAGCCTCGGGGTTGGAAGTTGCAACATACTGCAGCGCGCGTCGATCCCTGGGTGTCAGTGTCATCTGCAATGCGGCGACAATACTTTGCGCGATGTCGTCCTGGATCGCAAAAACATCCTTCATCTCGCGGTCGTAGGTCTCCGACCAAAGATGGGAATCCGTAGAGGTTTCGATCAACTGACCGGTTATCCGCACCCGGTCTCCGGCGCGGCGCACACTGCCTTCCAGTACCGTACCCACGTTCAGACGCCGGGCGACCTCCGGGATATCAAAATCCTTACCCTTGAATGCAAATGAAGAGGTACGCGAGGCCACGCGCAATTTCGGTAATTTAACCAGCAGGTTGAGAATTTCCTCGGAGATTCCGTCACTGAAGTATTCGTTCTCAGCATCACCGCTCATATTTACAAAGGGCAATACCGCAATTGATTTCAGATCGATGGCGTCCGGGGACCCGTCACCAGCACCCTCAGGGCTTGCCGGCTTTTTATCGTTCTTGACGACAGCGGCGGCTTTACCGGCTGAAGTTGCGTCCGCCGTCCGGTGGATACCATCGGGACCAATATCAAAAGCCCAGGCCAGCATGATGGCGAGGATAAACCCCAAAACAACCAGCGCCGTGACCAGCGTGACACTCCAGGCCGGCAGGTTCAGGTTCGGCAACACGGTCGACGAGACCTCGATAACGATCCAACCGGCGATCGCGTACAGGACAATGACACGGGTCACCCGGCGTCGCTTCATTTCTGCAAAGAGGCGACCCAGGCCGGATTCCGTCTGTTGTCCTTCACTCATTTTTTTTGCTCAATTCGTGCCAGCAGTGCTTTGAAACGATCATCATCGCGCACGGTGTCAAGATCGCTGTCGGTCTCAAGCCACTCGCGGTCACCCCAACCTTCATCGATGGCCTTGGTCAGCAGTTCGATGCAACGGTCGGGATCACCCTGCAACGCGTAAAAACAGGCTACATTGTATAAAACTACCGGTTCATCCTGATCCTGACCCAATGCACGCTCAGCCAGTTCCCTGCCCTTTTCATTTTCACCCACGAGTACCAGGTTCTGGGCCCCGAAGTACAGGGCGCGCGTGTCGTGCGGGTTCATTTCGAGATGTCGTTGTATCGTTTCCAGCGCACCCAGCCTGACCCGCATTTCATCGTGTTTGCGACCCAACGAGGTGTATGCCTGGGCGAGAAACAGGGGAGACTGATAATCGGCGGGATTCACCTCCATCGCCTTCAGGTACATTTTCTCAGCCGTTTCAAAATCTGAATTTGAGGAACAGGCCAGGCCATAGTAGTAATAGGCATCGAATAAATTGGGATTCAGCTCAATCGCCCGCCCAAACTCCTTCTTGGCTTCATCGAACTGGCCATTGATGAACAGGGATAATCCTCGCGAGGCATGTGCCTCGCCGGAATCCGGATCCAGCGCGATGGCTTTTTCACTGGCCTCAATCGATTTCCTGACATTTTTTTGCGTGGCATCGGCATAGCGATAAAGATGGGAATAGGCGTCGGCGATACCCGCATAGGCCAGGGCGTACTTTGCATCGACATTGATGGCCTGCTCAAACATGCGAATCGCGTGCTCGTAATCCCGGCGCGTCATCGTATACATGTAGTTACGGCCACGCAGGTAGAAATCAAAAGCGCGCGCGTCAGAGGTTGCCACATACTGGATCGAACGCCGCTCCTTCGGTGACAACGTAACCTTCAGCGCATTAACGATACTTTGTGCAATATCATCCTGGATGGCAAAGACGTCTTTCATCTCGCGGTCGTAGGTCTCCGACCACAAGTGTGAATCTGACGTGGAATCGATCAGCTGAGCAGTGATACGAACCCGATCGCCGGCACGGCGCACACTGCCCTCCAGAACCGTTTCGACACCCAATTCACGGGCCACTGTCGGTATGTTGACCTCCTTGCCCTTGAAAATAAAAGAAGATGTTCTTGAAGCGACCTTGAGCTGTGGCAGCTTAACCAGCAGGTTGAGGATTTCCTCGGCAATTCCATCACTGAAATATTCGTTTTCAGTATCACCGCTCATATTCACAAAGGGTAATACCGCAATTGATTTTCGGCCGCCGGATTCCGAAGATGGTGTTTCAGGAGCCGGGGGTACCGGTTTAGATACTTCCGGCACCGGTGGTTCCGGGTCAGTTTTTGCAGGGGAAACGGGCGGTGTGCGCTGGATACCACCGGGACCGATATCAAAAGCCCAGGCCAGCATAATGGCGATTACAAAACCCAGCGCAACCAGCAGGATCACCAGCGTTGTGGTCCAGTCCGGCAGGTTTAATCCGGGAAGCACGGTCGACGTCACCTCGATCACGATCCAGCCTGCGATGGCATAGAGGACGATGACCCGGAACACGCGACGACGGCGCAATTCTGAAAAAAAGTCTGAGATGAGTTGCTCCTGTTTTGGTCCGCTTTCGTCTATGACCCCGAGCGGTTGCCTTCCGAAAATAAAGATTGAATGACGCGTGCCGTAAGAATAGAAGGCCTCTGCATCAAAGTCCAATTAATTGAGCCATGTTAGGTGATCATTTTAGCAATTCCCCGGCTATGCCATTTACTTCAGGACCGTGAGCGATATTGAAAAAGTGAGACCGCATAGCGGCTGAGAGGCTGGCCTGGATCAAGTATGTTCTCTTTCCATTTGTGTATTTAGTTGCGAATGATTCTCATTTGCATTACGATCCCTCCCCTGTTTTTCCAGATCAAATACAGAGGCCAATTCAAATGCAACTCACCCATAATCCATGGACGATAATATCCACAATTGCTTTGATCTTTTTACTGAGCAGTCCAGACTCCCACGCCCAGGTGAGCAATGCTGAGCTGCTCGCCAAAATGGAATCCATGCAACAGCAGATCGACGAGTTGAAACGCCAGCTTGAGCAGAACCAACAGCAAAGCAATGAAACCGATGCCAAAATCGAGGCGGTCGCCGAAGTGATCGAATCGGGTTCCCCACAGGTCGTCGAGGCCAGCAAAACAACCATTGGCGGATACGGCGAACTGCATTACAACAACCTGGATGCCAATGACCCCGCCAATGATGTTGATATGATCGATTTTCACCGTTTTGTGCTTTTCTTTGGTCATCAATTCAATGACAGGACACGCTTTTATTCTGAAGTCGAAGTCGAGCACGCCTTTGTAGCGGACTCCGGCGGAGATACACCCGGTGAAGTGGAAATTGAACAGGCTTTTATAGAATTTGACCTTCGCCAGGATCTGTACGCAAGGGCAGGTATGTTTCTGATCCCCGTGGGTATTCTCAATGAGACCCATGAGCCGCCGACCTTCTACGGTGTGGAGCGCAACGATGTAGAAAATATCATCGTACCCAGCACCTGGTGGGAAGCCGGCGCCGCACTCAATGGCCGCTGGGGTTCAGGCTGGAACTGGGACCTCGCCTTTACTTCCGGTTTGGCAATACCAACCACCGGCAGCAATGCTTTCAGGGTTCGCAGTGGCCGCCAGAAAGTCGCCGAGGCAAATGCCAGCGACGGCGCGATCACCGGTCGGCTGCGCTACCTGGGGATTCCGGGTCTGCTGGCGGCACTGACGGTCCAGTACCAGTTTGATCCTTCCCAGGTCGCAAATGACGGCCTGGACAGCGGCACACTGATAGAAGCCCACATTGATTACCAGCGAAACAGGTTTGGTCTGCGCGCACTCTATTCCCGTTGGGATTTCACCGGATATGCCGTGGAAGCGGCGGGTGCAGAAACCCAAACCGGCTGGTACATAGAGCCCAGCTGGCTGCTGACCGACAACATCGGATTCTACACACGTTATGAAGACATTTATGCCGCACGTGCACAGGATAAATTCAGCCAGTGGGAGGTGGGCCTGAACTGGTGGCCGACCGACAACGTCGTTATCAAATTTGATTATCGTGATCGCAGTCACGACCTGGCCAGCCAATATGGTCTGAACTTCAAAGGGATAGACCTAGGTCTGGGTTACAGTTTTTAAGCCATGCCAAAAACCTGGAGAAAAATATTTGTTGTATCGCTTCTGAACCTGTCGTTGCCGGCAGCGGGATTCGCTGCTTCGGTCTATGAAACCCAGGCGGAGTTTCTCTCCCGTGCATTTGCCGGATCGCCACCTGATCCCGATATCCTCTGGCTCAGCGGCGAAAGAAAATCAGCTGTGCGGCAACTCTTGGGTCATGATTACTCCGCCCTTCGTTTACGCTATTGGTGCCAGGCCGGACGCTCCGCCTGGATTCTTGATGAAATTGGCAAGGAATTACCCATCACCGTGGGTATCATCATCGAGCAAAATTACATAAAGAACCTGCGGGTAATGACCTATCGTGAAAACCGGGGTGGAGAAGTCATTGCACCCGCCTTTACCGACCAGTTCATTGATGCCGGACTGGAAGACAACAATGATCTCAATGTCACTATCGATGGTATTTCGGGTGCGACATTATCCGTGCAGGCCCTGACCCGACTGGCAGGCATGGCTCTTTTTCTTCATGCCGAGAGCGGTTGCAACGATGGCTCGTAAAAAGCGCCCGGCATCCGCAATGCGCCGCGTTCACCGGACAGTGGGTGTCTTTGCTGCGATCTTTGTCATATTCATGGTGTTCAGCGGCCTGCTAATTAACCATTCAAACGGGCTGGGTCTTGACCGGCGGCAGGTATCCGGGGCATTTCTGCCTCGCTGGTACGGTATTGGTGAACCGGAGAAAATTAACAGTTTTGTGGCTGGCGATAAGCGTTTGAGTTTTGCCGGGTCGCAGTTATACCTCAACGACCAATCCGTGGCGACCATCTCTGGCGGCGTGGGTGCAGTATTCAACGGTGAGCTGTTGATCGCTGCGGGTAGCGACGAGCTGCTGTTGCTTGATCCGGATGGAGCTCTGGTAGAAAGACTGCCGTGGGGGTCTATAAGCGAGGCGCCGATTGAGTCACTGGGCCTGGATGAAAATGGCGTTGTCCTGGTGAAGTCT
>Ga0210074_1000436_pt1 | contig 14901 bp, 7 predicted proteins | sample China_Galinas_Co_FD_184860 | JGI IMG/M metagenome (GOLD analysis project Ga0210074, IMG submission 184860) | Wetland microbial communities from San Francisco Bay, California, USA, that impact long-term carbon sequestration -... | ecosystem: Environmental > Aquatic > Marine > Wetlands ... | reverse complement strand
TAGGAGAAAAGGTAGGAGAGATAGTAAACACAAATTTAGAAGCAGGCTATCACAGCTACGTTTGGGATGCAACAAATAATGCAACCGGAATCTATATCTATGAATTAAGAACTGATAAATTTATTTCGGTTAAAAAAATGGTGTTGATGAAGTAATTTTAAAAATTGTTTCAATTAATTAAAGAGTGGCTATGAAAATGCTCATTTATTTTTTATCAATAAATACAGATTAGTGATGATTAAAAATAATATTTTTATACTTGTTTATTTTTTAATAATTCAGGTTTCATTGGTTGCACAAACAACTAGTTTATCAAATTCATCAGATTTGGTCATTAATTCTGGTTTAGCATTTGAAAATGAAACGGATTATTGTTTAAAAGATTCTTCTTGTGCAGCTACTATTCAATTATTAAATCTGCGTGCTAAAGCACAAGCACTTCAATTTAGATTACTAATAAATAAGTCCACTGATGATAATCCAATAATTATCTTTAAGGATATTCAAAAAGGATCTGATATAAAAAATGATCCAAGCTGGATATTGGACTTTAATGTAATAGAAGGTTCATCTGATGCAAACGATGACTTACAAGATGTGGTGTTTGTTCTTCTTTACAGCCAGAATTTGGATGGCGGATTATTACCCGGTGATTACAAAAATCTTTTCACAGTAAATTATAATGTAGCTGATGTAATTGATGCGGAAAATGATGTTAAATCTTCAATGAAAATTTCGCAGGCTGAAGCAAGCACATCCGATGGAAATTCAATTAATATTAAATCTAATCGTGAAAAATTAGAAATAATTGTGAAAGAGAAGTAGATAAAAAGGAAGTATTTTTAATGAAAGATAAAGATCAATTATAAGTTGAGATTGTGATGATCAAACAAATAATAATTTTTGCTTTACTTAGTTTGTCATTAATGATTGTAAATGCTCAAGCTCAGATTAATGAGCTTCATATGGTGCCGGATTCTGGTAGGTCAGGAAATACGATATCGATTTCCTATACAATAAATAACACAGATCAGTTTGTTGCATTTCAATTTGATATTATACTACCTTCAGTGCTTACCTATGTTCAGGATTCAGTTTGGCTATACAGAACTACTGATCACTTTATAATAGCCAATCAAGTAAATCAGCAGACCTTACGTATACTTGCTTACTCACCAACAAATCAACCATTTACAGGAAACAATGGTGAAATTGTCAGGGTAATGTTTAACCTAAATGGTAGTGCTGGCACTTACGATGTGGGGTTGAGTAATGCAACAATTTCTAATGCAATTGGAACAAACATACTAACAGGTTTCTTTCCAAGTTATGTAAAGATAACCTCACCGGATATTTCAGGAGAGATTAATATAGATTTTGGTGAAGTATCAGTACTTGATACAATTTCTTATGCTTATGGATTATACAATACAGGTAATGATACATTATTTGTTAATGATTTCTCTTCTTCTGAAACATACTTCTGGGTTGATACTCCAATTCCGGTTTATATTCCACCATACGATAGTGCGACATTTAATCTCAAGTTTCACAATATAATTAAGGGCCAGTATACAGCAACTTATTCAATTATAAGCAATGATCCCGATGAAAATCCGTTTTTTGTTGATGCTGTAGCCACATCTTTTGCTCCTAATTATATTCTTATCCAAAATGCTGAAGCATATGTACGTGATACTGTAACTTTAAAAATTAACGTAAATAATTATGAGCAGTTCATTGATTTTCAGGTGGATCTGGATTATCCAGATAGCCTTACTTACGTTAATAATAGTGCGGCTCTAACCAACCGGAAACAGGATCAAATTCTATTTGAGGTTCTTCTTACGACAAATAAAATTCGTCTTTTTACATTCTCCCCAAATCAACTGCCATTTTTAGGAGATTCCGGAACTGTTGCAACAATGAATTTTGTGGTAGGGAATGATACTGGTACTTTTCCACTTGACTTAAGCGGAGGAATTCTCTCAGATGCCAGCTCACAAAACATTATTAAAGGAACTATCGATGGAGAAATCTATATACAAAAAAGACCTACGTTTCAATTAACAGTAAATGTCTCTGATGGATGGAATATGGTATCGGTTCCGGGAGTAAATTCTAATGGTCAAGGCGTAAATAACTGGTGGTCCGGAATTGATCCAACGACAAATGTATTTAGGTATAGTGGTGGATACCAGACAGTTACCATTGCAACTTCTGGTGAAGGTTATTGGATGAAGAATGTTGGAGCACAAACCTACAACACTGGTGATGAATGGCCTGCTGACGGAATAGAGTTTGTACCTCACGATCCAATCAACGCAGAAGCAGGATGGAATCTTATAGGAGGATATGAGGACACAGTGCAGACTATAAACCTGACAACCTTACCACCAGGTTTAATTACAGGACTAGTTTATGGTTATTCGGGAGGATATAATATAGTAACGAATTTACTTCCCGGATATGCATACTGGATAAAACTTTTAGGAGCCGGACAGATTAGTTTTCCCACAGCAGTAACTAAACAAAATGGACAGGTCGTTGAATATTTAAAAGAAAATTGGGGAAGGATTATAATAACAGATTCTAAAGGTAGAAGCACTACGATGTATGCTGTAAGTGGTCAGGTTGATCTTAATTTATATGAATTACCACCAATGCCACCGTCAGGAATGTTTGACATCAGGTATGGCAGTGGAAGGATAGCAGAAGATATAAACAGTTCACTTCAGACAATAGAGATGAGTGGAGTAACATATCCATTGACAGTAAGAGCAGAGGGAATGGATATGAGACTGATGGATCAGTCAGGCAAGATAGTAAATATAAATCTGAAGTCAGGCGAAGATGTAGTGATAAGTGATGTAACGATACAAAAGCTAATGGTAACAGGAGAGTTAATACCAGCAGAATATGCATTAGAGCAGAATTATCCAAATCCATTCAACCCAAGTACAACGATAGAATTCTCATTGCCAGAAGATGTAAGTAATGTTCAGTTATCGATCTATAATGTTTTGGGAGAGAAGATAGCAGAGTTGGTTAATACAAACTTGGCAGCAGGAAAATATCAGTATCAATGGAACGCAAAAAATGTTGCTACCGGAATGTATATTTATGAGTTAAGAACTGATAATTTCGTTTCAGTAAAGAAAATGTTGTTAATGAAATAATATAAATAGTGTTGACCAGAGAACTGATTTGAAAACGTTGGGTGAAAATCCGGTCAATCAACATTCGAAGATTGGGATACGAGTAAAAAAAAATGACATTTTATTTCAATATTATTCAGAGAGTGTAAATGTTAAAAATTTATTTAATGTATTTATTGTGCATTTTTACCATCACATTTGCGCAGACACCAAAAAATAAAATTTCTGATGCTCTCACGGCAAAAATAAACATGGCGTCAGCAACTGATGAAATTCTAGTCTGGGTTTACTTTACTGACAAAGGAACGAATACGGATGTGTATTTTACTAATCCTCAGTTAGTAGTAAGTGAGAAATCAATTAAGAGAAGAGAAAAAGTTATCAGTAATTCTTCACCAATTTCTATGAGAGATTTGCCTGTAAAAACAGATTATATTTCTCAAGTAAAAGAGAGTGGACTAAAAGCAAAGTGGCCATCGAAATGGTTTAATGCTGTTAGTGGTACAGTTAATAAATCTCAAATAGATCAAATTGCTTTGCTGCCCTTTGTTAAGAAACTTGATATTGTATATAAATTAAGAAAAGGAAATCAACCGGAATCCGATCCAAATAGTTTAGAACAAACTTTTAGTAAAATACAGCAACCTGATGGAGTGAATAGCTATGATTATGGTGCTTCATATGCGCAACTTCAGCAGATAAATGTTCCGGCAGTCCATGATTCTGGATTTACAGGACAAGGGGTTACTGTTTGTGTTATGGATGCAGGATTCAACCGGCTTAGTCACGATGCATTTCTTTCAATGAATATAATAGCTGCTTGGGATTTTGTAAATAATGACCCTAATGTTGGAGATGAAGGTGATCTGGGAACTGGCACTCATGGGACAATGACACTTTCAACAATCGGTGGTTATGCACCGGCTAATTTAATTGGTCCGGCATTTAACTCTTCTTATATACTCGCCAAAACAGAAAACACAGATAGTGAAACTCCGATTGAAGAAGATAACTGGATAGCAGCTATGGAATGGGCTGATAGTATAGGAGTTGACGTTACAAGCACTTCACTTTCTTACCTGGATTATGATCCACCTTATCCAAGTTATACCTGGATGGATATGGATGGCAATACCACTGTAATAACAAATGGAGCTGATTATGCCGTTTCAATCGGTATAGTTGTAGTTAACTCTGCAGGCAACAATGGATATAATTCTTCACATAACACCTTAGGTGCTCCAGCAGATGGTGATAGTGTAATAACAGCAGGGGCTGTAAATATTTCAGGAAGCAGGTCATCATTCAGTAGTGTCGGTCCAACAGTAGATGGGAGATTCAAACCCGATATTATGGCATTAGGTTCAGGCGATGTGGTTGCTTCACCATCTAATGATCATAATTATACAACTGCAAGCGGAACCTCGTTCAGTTGTCCGCTTTCAGCGGGAGTTGCAGCGCTTATTTTGTGTGCCAATCCAAACCTCACACCGATGCAGGTGAGAGAAGCGATGTTGAATACTGCATCTCAAAGTATTAATCCTGATAATTTATACGGATGGGGAGTTTTAAATGCACTTGATGCAATTAATTATTTTTCGCCCACACCTGTAACTTTCCAGATATCAGTGGACGTATCAAATGGATGGAATATGGTTTCGGTACCTGGAATAAATCCTGATGGAATGGGACCAGATAACTGGTGGGCATTCAGAGAGCAGGGATCCAATGTATTTGAATACCAAGGTGGTTATCAAACAATTACAACGACATCACCGGGAACAGGATACTGGATGAAACACTCGGAAGCTAGAACTTACAATACAGGGGATGAATGGCCAGCGGGAGGTATTCAGATAGTTCCAAACGATCCTATACCTATTCATACAGGTTGGAATTTGATTAGTGTTTACGAATGCTCTTTAGATGCAAGTCTCTTAACAACTACTCCTCCAGGATTACAAGACGGTTCTATATACGGATACACTGGTGGATACATAGTTGCAAGTACTTTGTTTCCCGGTTATGGATATTGGTTTAAATCCTCAGGAGAAGGATGGTTAAATGTACCACCATGTGATTAATCATGAACTTCATAATTATCGATATTAAAGATTTGTTTCAATAAAAAAAATGGTTTTAATCAAATAATGAAAGTCTAAATAAAATTGATAAATAAATCCCTTATTGCTGTTTTCCTTTTTTGTAGTGCTGTTTTTGGGCAATTTCAACACACAATAATGTCATATAATATTTTAAACTATCCTGGAAATACTTCCTCAGAACGAAACCCATACTTTCGAACCGTAATCTCTAGTATCGATCCAGATGTTATTGTTGTTCAGGAAATTCTTTCTCAAGATGGTGTAAATGAATTTTTGAATAATGTTTTAAATTACAGTTCTGGTATCTATGCTGCCGGAACTTTTATTGACGGATACGATACAGACAATGGAATTTTTTACAAGACTGAATCATTTACATTCTTATCTAACAATCCTATATCAACAGCCTTAAGAGATATTAATGAGTTTATCCTATCAGAAAATAACACAGGGGATACATTAAGGATATATTCAGTTCATCTTAAAGCAGGCTCTTCTTCATCGGATCAACAACAGAGGTTAGCAGAAGTAACAAATCTAATAGATGTTACAAATAATTTACCATCAAATTCAAACTTTATAGTTTGTGGTGATTTTAATATTTATAGTTCGAACGAAACTGCCTACCAAGAGTTAACTAATCAAACTAATTCAGGGTATTTTGTTGATATTTTTGATTTGCCCGGAACATGGAATAATGAAGCCTATTCTTCGTACCATACTCAATCACCAAGATTACGACAGTTCCAAGGTGGTTCTACCGGTGGGATGGATGATAGATTCGATATGATACTCATGTCTCAGGCAGTTATGGATTCAGGAAACACATATTATTTACCAGATTCTTTTATTGCTTATGGTAACGATGGAAATCACTATAATGATTCAATTAACAGAATGCCAAACACTGCGGTTAGTCAAACCATAGCAAATGCAATACATTATGCTTCAGATCATTTGCCTGTTTTTGTCAATTTAATATTTGATGAAATCAGTTCTAATACTATAAATTTATCTGTTTCGATATCGGATGGATGGAATTTTGTATCTGTTCCCGGTCTAAATCCGAATGGAATGACTGTTAATAATTGGTGGTCAGACCTTACAGGAACAGTGTATGAATTCACTCCCGGTTTTGGATATAGCGGAATTACGACTACAACTACTGGCGAAGGTTACTGGATGAAAAATGTTGGAACTACAGTATATAATTATCCAGCAATCGAAATTGTAACACATGAGCCTATAAGTGCAGTATCCGGTTGGAATATGCTTGGTGGATATGAAGATTTAGTAGCAGTAAATTCTATTATAACAAATCCTCCAGGACGTTTGATTTTTCCAATTTATAAGTACATACCACCAAATGGTTATGCGCCAGCAACCAACTTAGAACCAGGATATGGATATTGGGTTAAGACAACCTCAGCTTGTGATATAATAATACCGGATGTAGTATCGGACAAAACCAGTGGAGGAGAAGAAGAATACTTTAAAGAAGACTGGGGCAAAATTACGATAACGGATGCAGAAGGTAAGCACTATACGTTGTATTCAGTATCGGGCGACGTAGACTTATACAGGTATGAACTACCACCATCACCTCCAGCAGGAATGTTTGACGTGAGGTTTAGTAGCGGAAGAGTAGCGGAAAATATTAATAATAATTTGAAAACGATAGAGATGAGTGGAGTAAAATATCCAATATCAGTGAAAGTGAGTGGAATGAATATAATACTGCAGGACCAAACTGAAAATGAATTAAATGTGAATCTGAAGGATAGGGAAGAATTGATCATAAGAAATTCTTCTATCAGTGAATTAAAAGTATCCGGAGAGTTAATTGCAGAAAATTACGAATTAAAACAGAACTATCCGAACCCATTCAACCCTGCAACAACAATAAAGTTTGCTTTACCTGAATCTGCTAGTGCAAGATTAACTATTTACAACACACTTGGACAAAAAATAACAGAACTTGTAAACACAAAGCTACAGGCAGGACAATATAGCTATGAATGGAATGCCGGTAACAATTCTTCTGGAATTTACATTTATGAATTAAGAACAGATAAATTTTATTCAGTCAAGAAAATGATTTTACTCAAATAATAAAATGAAATTCCTGGGATGAATTCTCTAAAAAAATATTTGCTAATTTCTTTACTAATTGTTAGTGCTTCCTTTACACAAACTCAGCACACAATTATGACTTATAATGTTCTGAATTTGACACTTGGGGATACACTTGCACGCAATCCACATTTTAGAACAATATTCTCGAACATCCAACCAGATATTTTAGTCTGCCAGGAAATGACGTCACAAACTGGAGTCAGCGGTTTCCTTGTAAGAGTGCTTAACAGAGTTTCATCTGGTTACGCTGCTGGAACATTTATTAATGGTTTTGATACAGACAACGCTATTTATTACAAAAGTAACCTCTTTACTTTTTTAAGCAATACGGCAATTGAAACTGAACTTAGAGATATAAATGAATTCAAACTAATTTATAACTCTACAGGTGACACTTTAATAATTTACTCGGTTCATCTAAAAGCTAGCGACTCAAGTTCCGATAGTCTAAAGCGTGCTGCAGAAGTTGATAGTTTAAGAAAAGTAACTGCTCAACTACATCCAAATTCCAATTTTATAGTACTTGGTGATTTCAATATTTATGATTCTAACGAATTGGCATTTCAAAAGCTGCTTAACCAGTCACAATCCGGTTATTTTATAGATCCTCTTAATCTTGTCGGACACTGGCATAATACTGGTTCGTTTGCACCCTATCATACCCAATCTACTCGAGTTAGAGATTTAGGTGATGGTGGTTCGACTGGAGGATTGGATGACCGTTTTGATATGATTTTAATGTCACAGGCAATGATTAACTCAGGTGGTGTTACTTATATTCCCGGAACTTACAATGAGTATGGAAATGACGGAAATCATTTTAATGATTCAATAAATCAACCACCAAATGCAGTTGTAAGTCAGCAAATTGCAGACGCTCTTCACAACGTTTCAGATCATTTACCAGTTATGGCAACGTTTAGTTTTGAAGCAACATATATTGAGATTTCACCTTTTACTGCTCTTTTTGAAGGATTTTATAATGGTACATCAATGGAAGAAGACACAATTACAGTAGAGTTACATAATTCAATAACACCATATGAATTAGTCGATGAGGCTAAAATAGTTCTTAATAGTGATGGACAGGGCACAGGAAGATTTTATTTTGCTGAAAATAATACTCCATATTATATAGTAGTCAAACATCGTAATTCTATAGAAACATGGAGTGCGGTTCCACAAACATTTACCACAAGTAGTTTAAGCTATGATTTTACAACAGGATCTGATAAAGCATATGGAAACAATTTAAAACTAATCGGGAATAAGTGGTGTATTTATGGAGGAGATGTAAACCAGGACGGGTTTGTAGAATCAACAGATGTGAGCCTGGTATTTATAGATAATGTGAATGGATTAAGCGGATATGTAAATACTGACCTGAACGGTGATATGTTTACAGAAGTTGAGGATTTAAATATTGTTTATATAAATAATGTTCTCGGGGTAGAAAAACAAACACCACCTTGATTCCGATATGATTTTTGAAATTCTGAATATGATTAATTTTTTCAAGCTAAATAAGTTTTATGGTAATCGGGAAATTCATTAAAACAAATGACATTAAATAATTGGAGTTTAAATGCACTATTTCTGGATGGTTATACTACTCTTCTCTTCATCAAGCATTTTGTATGGTCAAGCATATCAATGGGTACAAAAGCAATCCGGCAGCAGCCTTGGTGGACCTATAGATTATAATATCAATGATCCAAACATTGTCTACTACGGATCGGATAATACCATCTATAAAAGTACTGATCGCGGAGAAACTTTTTTTCAAACGGGTACATCAGTCCCAGGTTCGAATGAGATAAAGAGTATTATTCTAAATGATGCTGTTCCTGGAACTTTTATCGTTGCCATTGAGTCATCACCAAACGATAAAATATATAAAACAACGAGCGATGGCTCAACCTGGAATCTTACTCTTGATGAGGGTCAGATGTCTTACTTCGGAATTCCTATTACTCAAGACCCATCTAATCCCAATACAATTTTTACTATGATTGGAACTAATTTTAAAAAATCTACAGACTTTGGAAGTACCTGGACTACAATTGCTAGTAACTTTGGACCATCATCTGCACCGTGTGATATTGAAGTTTTTCCGGGTACAAATATCATTTTAATTGGAGACAATGGAACAGGTATTTTTAAAAGTACAGATTACGGTTCAACTTGGTCCCAAACATATTTTACAAGCGGAGAGATACCAACAATATCTGTTGATCATATGAATCCTGGAATAGCATGGGCAACAAAATGGAGTGGTGGTGGAGGATTGCTAAAATCAACAAACTACGGTGAGACGTGGGTTCCTCATTCAACATTTACTGGGATAAATATGTGGGGAGTTCATATTCAACCAAATGATGGGAACATTATTTTGGTGAATAGTTATTCAACCTCACCGGGAAGCTGGCGCTCTATAGATGCTGGTGTAACCTGGACGCCCATTAGTATACCCTCAACTGGATATCAGGTAGTTTCGGTTGATTCCGTAACACAGTTTGCTGCACAGGGGAATGGATTCTACAAACTCGAATCAGAATACTTCAATTATATTGAACTAACTTCGATAACTGCTTTAATAGAAGGTTTTTATGATGGTTCAACTATGGTTTCAGATACTATTTTAGTTGAGTTGCGAAGTTCGTCTAGCCCATATACATTGGTTGATCAATCTGATTTGGTCTTAGATAATAATGGACAGGGTTCGGCAAGGTTTTATAGTGCTGTTAGTGGTACAGCATATTACATAGTACTGAAACATCGCAATGCAGTAGAAACGTGGAGTGCTACTCCCCAAACTTTTTCAGTTAATGAATTAGAATATGATTTTACTACGGGAGCAAATAAAGCATACGGAAATAACTTAAAATTGGTGGGGAGCAAGTGGTGTATTTATGGTGGAGATGTAAACCAGGACGGATTCGTTGAGACATCGGATGTAAATTTAGTCTTTACTGATAATGTAAACGGAGTAAGAGGACATAAAGTAACAGATCTAAATGGTGATATGTTTACTGAAGTAGAAGATTTAAATTTAGTTTTTATAAACAATGCTCTTGGAGTTGAAAGACAAACACCACCTGGCTTTACTACTCATTTAGTAGAATGATGTTTATAAATATTAGCAAAACATTAATAATGAAAACTTAACTTATGATATGATTTTTAGAAAAGGTTATCATATAAATAATAATTAATCATCAAATAATTATTTCACAAATCGGAGGGTCCTATGAAAAAAAATACTATTTGTTTAACTTTTGTTTTGTTGCTCGTTTTAATGCTGCGACCAAACATTTATTCACAGCAATGTTCGCTATCATTAGCTAATATTACATTTGAATCAGCTAATTCACTTACGTTCGATGTGTTAATTACAAACACTGGCACAACAGATTTCAACTTCAGTAATGGAAGTTTTGCCTGGACTTATGATACATCGATATTAAATGGTGGGACAGCCTCATTTTCACTTGTACCGGGATTCAGTGATTTTCTATCAAGTGCAAATCCACCTTCTGCATTAATTACAGCTCCAAATATTCTAAGAACTTCTTCAAATCTTCCAGGTTCGAATGGTTTAATCCAAGTTAATCAAACATTATTGTTTTATAGATTTAGACTGGAAACTTCAGCGTCTTCATTTAGTTCTCAAAATTTTAATATCTCCTGGAAAAATGATGTGAGCCCTAAAACAGGAATTTATAGCTGGAATTCCGGATCAGGTCTTCCTGAAGAAGTTCAGATAATTCAAATGCAAGAAAATGCCTGGATAAATGAACTTCACTATGATAATTTTGGAACTGATGTAGGTGAATTCATAGAAGTTGTCATAGAAAATCCTGGTTCCTATTTATTGAGTGACTTTCAGGTTACTTTATATAATGGAAGTGGTGGAGCATCATATAATTCTCTAACTGTAGATAATTTTACTGTTGGAGGCACAAGCGGGAATTACGTTTTTTACTATTGGGATCTACCAGTTAATGGTCTTCAAAATGGAGCACCAGATGGTTTAGCTTTAAGTTATCAAGGATCTGTAATTTTAGGTCAGTTCTTGAGCTATGAAGGATCTTTCACTGCAACTGACGGTCCTGCAAGTGGATTAACATCTACGGATATTGGAGTTTTTGAACCTAGTGGAGTAGATAGTTCTTTACAATTAAGTGGAACTGGTACTCAGTATAGTGATTTTGTTTGGAGTGATCCCGCTCCAAATACTAAAGGCGCAATAAATAATGGCCAAACTTTTGGATCCGGTACAGGCCCCGACATTATTGTAACACCATCAATTCTTTCTGATTTTTCATACTTAGTTGGTGGAGGTCCTTCAGCATCACAAAGTTACGATCTTAGTGGTAGTGATTTGACACCACTCGCTGGAAACATTACTGTCACTGGATCTACTAATTATGAAGTTTCGTTAGACAACGCAACGTTTAGTACCGGTGTTGTTGTTCCATATATAGGGGGTGCTTTAACGGCAACACCCGTTTACGTGAGGTTAATGTCAGGATTAGCCGAAGGAGAATATAATGGTGAACTTATAGCCAACGCTGGTGGTGGTGCAACTACTCAAAACGTAATTTGTAATGGTGCCGTAATAAAAGGTGAGCCTACAAATAATGTAACTAATTTCACAGGTGTTCTTGGTAATCCAACTTATTATTATAATGATCTTAGTTGGACGGATGCAACTGGTGGTACAATTCCGGATGGTTATCTGCTAAAAAGAAGTTATGTTGACTTCGCATCCATAGTTGATCCAGTAGACGGTGTTCCTGAAACTAACACATTTTCAGAACAAAATGTAGTTCCGGGTGTTCAGTTGGCTATATTCAGTGGATTTGCTGGTTCAACTTACTACTACAAAATATTTCCATATACAAATTCAGGTTCATACATTAATTATAAAACAGATGGGGTACCTCAGTTCAGTCTAACAAATACAAGTGCGCCTTCGTTACCAATTACTGAAAACTTTGAATATGCTACTGGAAGTCTATTATCAGAAGATGGATGGGTAGCACATAGTGGTGCTGGATCAAACCCAATACAGGTTGTAGATAACGTATTAACATATCCTGGTTATATAAATTCTGGTCTCGGAAAATCAGTTAAATTGAATGGAACAGGAGAAGATGTTAATAGAGTTTATGATAGTGTTAACACTGGAAGCATTTATGCATCGTTTATGGTAAATGTAGATTCTGCTTACACATCCGGTACATATTTTTTCCACTTTGGGCCTGAAAATTCTACTTTCGATTTTCGTGCAAGAGTATTTGTACAAAATGATGGCTCTGATAATCTTGCTTTTGGTGTTTCAAAGAGTTCTTCTAGTAGCGGAGTAGTTTACACAACTTATGACTATACTCTGAATACAACTTATTTAATTGTTGTTAAGTATACATTTAATCCTACTACCACAGATGATGATACAGTTAAATTATGGGTCAATCCTGTATTGGATGGAACAGAGCCACCGTCTGATTTAACTCAAACAGATACCGGTATTGATCCAACTAGTCTTGGATTCTTTGCATTAAGGCAAGGTTTTGGTGGACCGTATTTAACCTTCGGAGGTTTAAGAGTTGCTACTTCCTGGGTCCCTGAATTAGGAGCAACAACCTTCCCATTAACATTATCGGTAGGGGATGGCTGGAATATGGTATCAGTACCTGGAATAAATCCATCAGGAATGGATGTAGATACGTGGTGGTCAGGAAAGGATCCTGCAGCAGGTGTATTTAAATACAATGGTGGATATACACAGATAACAACAACGACACCAACAGAAGGATACTGGATGAAAAATTCCGGTGCTCAGGTATACAACTATCCAGATATACAGATAGTCCCTCACAATGATGTACCATTAACATTGGGATGGAACCTGATAGGACTTTATGAAAATACAGTAGCAACAGCTACATTGCAGACTTCACCAGCGGGAATAATAACAACTCCAATATTTGAATACTCAGGTGGATATACCGCAGCAACAGATATGGTACCTGGATATGGTTATTGGGCAAAAGCAGATCAGGCAGGATCAATAACTAGTTTAAGTGCTCCTCCATTGGCAAAAGGTAAAGGAGAAGTAGTAGAATTCTTCCCGGATAATTGGGGTAAGATAATTCTTACAGATGCAACAGGAATAAACTATACACTGTATGCAGTAAAAGGACAAGTAGACTTAGATAAGTATGAACTACCTCCAATGCCACCGGCAGGAATGTTTGACATCAGGTATGGCAGTGGAAGGATAGCAGAGGATATAAACAGTTCACTTCAGACGATAGAAATGAGTGGAGTAACATATCCAATAACAGTAAGAGTAGATGGGATGGATATCAGATTGATGGATGAGTCAGGCCAGACAATAAACGTAAATCTGAAGTCAGGCGAAGATGTAGTGATAGGTGATGCAACAATCAAGAAGCTGATGGTAACAGGAGAGTTAATACCAGCGGTCTATGCATTAGAGCAGAACTATCCAAATCCATTCAACCCAAGCACAACGATAGAGTTCTCATTGCCAGAAGATGTAAGCAATGTTCAGTTATCAATCTATAATGTGTTGGGAGAAAAGGTAGCAGAGATAGTGAACTCATCATTGACAGCGGGTAAGTACAGCTATCAATGGAATGCAAAGGATATAGCTACCGGAATGTACATCTATGAGTTACGTTCGGACAACTTTGTTTCAATAAAGAAAATGCTCTTGCTAAAGTAAAACAAAAGTAAAATCTAAAAAGCCTGTAAATTATTCAAATTTGCAGGCTTTTTTATTGTTAAAAGTTAAATTTTGCTTGCCTTTTTCATGATATTTAACAAACTTCGCATGTGCTGTTTTACCCTCCTTTAAGAGAGAAAATATGATCGTCTAATTTTAATTGCAGCTTCATAATTAGGTAGGGGAGCTATGAGGGTCTTTTAACAATTTTAAATTATTTAAAGGCTATAGGTCAATTTGATTGAACCTTGTTAAAGAATTTTTATCTCTATTTGAAGGTGTTGAATTAAAAACTGTGAAGTAAAAATAATTGTTTGAATTGATGCCATACAGAGTGATATGTCTATCATTGATACGTTTATATTCTACTATTGATACGAACTTATTGTCGCTATTAGTTTATTGAATACTAAGCAATTTTATTTACTAATTTTAATGGTATGAACATTGTCAGACCAGTGTGTTAGAATTGAAATTAACTCAGGGTATTAATTTTAAAGATACCTTATATTTATAAATATTAAGAGTACATCATGCTTAAACTATTTACAGTACTCTCCATAGTGCTAGTTCAATCTACGCTTGTTTTTGGACAAGTGTTTGAAATATCACCTCCAATTCTTGACTTTGGCAATGTGGTGTTGGGATCAAACTCAACACTTCAGGCCACAGTAAATAACCCTGGAACATCAGAGTTAGTGATAACAAACATAGTCTCCTCAGCCGGACAGTTTACATTTACACC
>Ga0210074_1000435_pt1 | contig 14917 bp, 10 predicted proteins | sample China_Galinas_Co_FD_184860 | JGI IMG/M metagenome (GOLD analysis project Ga0210074, IMG submission 184860) | Wetland microbial communities from San Francisco Bay, California, USA, that impact long-term carbon sequestration -... | ecosystem: Environmental > Aquatic > Marine > Wetlands ... | reverse complement strand
CGCCAGGTAACCCTTGTGGCCCAGCAACTCCCTGGCCCGGTCGATGAACGCATCAATATGCGTTTCACGGTTGCCCCCGTCTGCTTCATCGGGTGGCAGGTTGTCGAGCACCTCCCGACCTTTGTAACGCCATTTATCTCCCTCTTCACTGCGAACCTCGCGGGCAATATCGTAGATGTAATCACCCCGGTACCCGTTTTCCGGAAATCGAAGTTGCTCACCGCACAGTTCCAGGTAGCGTAACCAGACACTGACGGCAAGGATATCCATTTGCCGGCCATTGTCATTGACATAATACTCGCGCTGTACGATGCATCCTGAAGCCTGAAGGATGCTGGCCAGGCTGGCCCCGTAGGCCGCGCCGCGACCATGTCCTACATGCAATGGCCCGGTCGGGTTGGCAGAAACAAACTCAACGGTGACCTTGTGCATGGGATTGGGTGGCGCGTGTCCGTAGCTGTCACCGTGGTAGAGGATATCCTTGACGACCGTGGTCAATGCAACCTGGTTCATATGAAAATTGATAAACCCGGGTCCGGCGATTTCTGCGTGGTTAAGTTGCCGTGAACGTGGCAGCTTATCGATGATCATTTGCGCAAGTTCCTTGGGGGGAACGCCGGCGCGCTTGGCAAGTACCATGGCAACATTGGAGGCAAACTCGCCATGTTCAGGCGAGCGGGTGCGTTCTAATTGAGGGTTGTTCTCGCAATCTGCGCTTAGAACCCCCTCACGTATCAGGTGCAAAAGCGCCTGAATCAATAATTCTTCAATGTGTTCTTTCAAGAAAAAATTCCCGTGAGCGGTTGCCGATAAGGCAACACGAAAGCGAACTATTGTAAACGTTTGAGCAAGCGCTGAAAACGACTGGGAGCCCTTAAAGGTGATTTATTACCCGTGGCCTGTTGCAGCCGCGCAGCTAATCTGGCGCTTTTTCATCGGTCAGGTTGCGCAATTACCGGCCTGTGGATAACTCTGTGAGTAAAACCAAATAGCACAGGTCTGTTCCGGTGCGTGTTAAGATTACCCGAATCTGGATGTTAGTGCTTAAGTCATGAAATATAATAAAAAACAATTAGATATAATGTGTTCTGCATAGTTTCATATCAATAGATTCATTAAATCCATGTTTTTTGATAAGACCACTTTAACTGTGCATAACAATCAGGTCTGGCAGCATGGCTGGCGGTCGGTGCGTCGAAATAATGCGTTTTTCACGCATAAAAGCATAAGCCATTGCAATACATCACATAATGTCTCGTGCGGCTTTCTTGTAACGATGTATGGAGGTTTACCTGTATGTCCGCCCTGATGTCATTGGGTATGTTTCTTGCGGCTGGTCTTTCCTTGCTGGCAGGGTTTCCCGTTGCATTTACCCTGGCGGGCATTGCGCTGATTTTTGCCCTGATAGGTATCATGACCGGTATTTTTGATCCGGCATTCCTGAGTGCGTTTCCCAGTCGCATATTCGGCATCATGAGTAACGAAACGCTGATCGCAGTACCGGTGTTCGTTTTCATGGGGGTCATGCTGGAGCGCTCGAAACTTGCCGATCAACTGCTGCAGGCGTTAGCGCAACTGATGCGCAGGATTCCAGGTGGTCTGGGTCTGGCAGTGATGCTGGTAGGTACCCTGATGGCCGCAAGTACCGGTATTGTCGGCGCCACGGTGGTCACCATGGGTTTGTTGTCCTTACCGACCATGCTGCGGAATGGCTATGCCCCTTCGATTGCCACCGGCACCATTTGCGCGGCCGGGACGCTTGGTCAGATCATACCGCCTTCTATCGTTCTGATACTGCTCGCGGATGTGCTTTCCAACGCTTACCAACAGGCACAGTTGCATATCGGCATATTCAGCCCGGAGACAATATCAGTCGGTGAGCTGTTTGCCGGTGCTTTATTGCCCGGGTTGGTCCTTGTGCTTCTTTACATGCTGTACCTGGCATCGCTTGCATTGATCAAGCCGTCAACCATGCCGGCAATAGAACAGGAGCCAGATGAGGATGTCTCGCTGTTCGCCCTTTTGAAGTTACTTGCAGGCCCCCTGTTGCTGATAGTGGCGGTGCTTGGATCCATCCTGATGGGGTTGGCGACACCCACCGAGGCAGCAGCGGTTGGTGCGACCGGTGCCATGCTACTGGCCATGAGGCAAAAACAGCTGTCGTTTGCAACCCTGCGTGCTGTTGTTTACCAGTCGGCAAGGGTCAGCGCGATGGTCTTTATGATTTTGATTGGTGCTTCGCTGTTCAGCCTGGTGTTCCGGGGATTTGGAGGTGATGAATACGTTCAGTCTTTACTGACAAATTTGCCGGGCGGAAAGGCCGGCGCGCTGCTGATCGTTATGTTGGTGCTATTCCTGCTGGGTTTCATCCTGGATTTTATCGAGATCACCTATGTGGTGGTCCCTATCGTTGGACCGGTATTGCTGGCCATGGGTATTGATCCGGTCTGGCTGGGCGTCATGATCGCAATCAATTTACAGACATCGTTTCTGACACCTCCATTTGGTTTTGCCCTGTTTTATCTGCGTGGTGTTGCGCCCCCCGAGATTGCGACTTCGGCGATCTATAAAGGTGTGATCCCATTTATTGTCATCCAGCTACTGATGCTGGGTCTGTTGACCTTGTGGCCGGGGTTGGCAACGTGGTTACCCGCTATGCTTTATCCCGGTTAATCCGCATATTGCACCAACCAGCGTTGGCCTCGCTATTATGAATGAGTCGGGATATCCAAATTACTGATCCGGCCGCAGGTTTAAAAGAGCCTGATCCGATATTGCTGTCCAGGGTCTGACGATATCCATGTAGGCCTGGTACGAGGCGTAGATACGCCCCATCAATTCAGACTCCGTGGCCAAATCACGCAAATATTCATTACTGATAGTGCGCAACCGGTTCAGCACATCATCGGGGAATCGACGTAGTTCAACATGGTGTTCTTCAAGCAGCTGTTTCAGGGCTACACCGTTGTTGTAGGTGAAATCGGATAAGCTATCAATGACGGCGGCCTGGCAGGCTACTTTTACAATGGTCTGGAGGTCTTCGGGCAGTGACTCCCAGGCCTCCTGGTTGATCATGCATTCCAGTCCGGAACCTGGCTCCTGCCAGCCCGGGTAGTAGTAGTATTTAGCGGCTCTGAACAGACCGAACGCGAGGTCGTTGTACGGGCCAACCCATTCGGCCGCGTCAATGGTGCCTGTCTGCAAGGCCGTGAACAGTTCGGCACCTGGAATATTGGTGGGGGTTCCGCCAGCCCGTTTAAGAATCTCACCACCGGGACCGGGGATGCGCATTTTAAGACCCTGTATATCGTCCATGCTGTTGATTTCACGGTTGAACCAGCCGCCCATCTGGGGGCCTGAACTGCCGGCAAGGAACGGAACGAGGCCGTGGGGCGCGTAAACTTCACGCCAAAGCTCAAGCCCGCCGCCAAAGTAAATCCAGCCATGTAACTCCTGAGCCGTCATTCCAAAAGGTACACCTGAGAGAAACTGTGCTGCCGGTGCCTTGCCTTTCCAGTAATAGGTCGCGCTATGCCCCATTTCCGCGGTACGCTGCTGTACGGCATCGAAAACCTCGAACGCCGGAACCAGTTCGTTGCCCCCGTAGACCTTGATTTTCAGTCGGCCGTCGCTAAGCATGTTGATGGATTCCGCCAAACGGCTTGCGCCGGTACCAAGACCGGGAAAATCACGTGGCCATGATGTGACCATTTTCCATTCAAATCGCTCTGTTGTGGTTTCTCCCTCACAATCAGTCCGTGAACCCGTCTGCTTTCCACACGCGCTCATCAGTCCAGACGCTCCTGCCAGGCCAGCGGCAACTACAAACTTTCTTCGATCCATGGATCAATTTCTCCCAGTGAGGATTCTAAATGCTATAGTGAAACACAGAAATCTATACCAGATTAGAATTTCATGAAATCAGAAAATACTTCAGAGATAAAGCAATTACTTTTCGAGCTGCGCGAAGAGCATCGTGACCTTGATTTGGCAATCAATCGAATAGCGCTGGACCCGGCTCAGGACCAGTTGCATTTGCGGCGTTTGAAAAAACGCAAACTGAAACTCAAAGACTGGATTACGCGGCTGGAATCCAAATTGATCCCGGATATAGACGCCTAGCTGTGAATTCCAGCAACGTTGTGTACATCAATACCGGGTAGAGTCTGAAAATCAAACCATTCTGACGAGCCCGGGAGGACCCGGCAGACGGAAGCCCGCAGGGCCGGATAAGCCTGGGCAGTGAATACCACCCGGGCTGTTGAGATTACGGTCTGAATCGAAGCCATCAATGTGTAAACAACCTTGCTGGAATTCTCACCTAGCCCGTGCCAGGCTGCTGAAATATGTGGGCTAGGCGTCTGAAGCTGCCTTGATGGGTGTCTGGCGGTCAATTTCGAGACGGATTCCTTCGCCGAGAATAAATTTCGCATCTTTACTGATCTGTTTCAGTCGTTCATCAAATACCAGTTTATTGTCCTGGTTAGGTGACAGGTAACCGGTGCTGCGCAATTCTGCGATAAATTGCTTGAACAGGGCCTTGTCATAAAATTCCGGTGCGTTGAATTCATGCAGCATGGATATTCGCTGGGCCGTTTGAATACATAAATTCTCCAGTTCCGCCCTGCTCAATACACCCGATCCATACCTCGCTAACACTGAAATGGTTATCAGGTAGCGATGTATTGTTTGTAAAAGACTGTGCGCCAGGACGTTGAGTTGCAAGGCCGCCTCTGGATTATCTTTTGCGCGTGACAGCGTTTCACCGTCTTCCCTACGGATCAATAAACCATTCTGTACCAATTGTTCGACGGAATCATCCAATGCCCTGGTTATTTGACGCTGACTCCAGGGTATAAACAACTCGGCCTGCAGAAACGGTTGGATAATAATCGCGAACTTGTGCAGGTATTTAATCAGGAAGCTGCGGTGTTCCAGGAAGCAGCAGGCAACCAGTGAGGGCAGTGTCATCAGGTGAGCAATATTGTTGCGGAAAAAGGTCAGGCTGACAGCACGGTCAGGCCTGAGGGAGATGATGTCGCCCAATACATGTTCCTGGCGCTGAAGGATTTTCATTTCAAACCCGTAAGCGATTATTTCTTCAGCACTTTTTTGAGTTATCGTTACCCGTTCAGGTGTCGGTTTTTGGCTTAAAAGGATCTGGTACAGGCCAATTTGCTTGGCCAGTTGTTTTTCACCCATGGCATGCCGGGGGGTACCCAGCAGTGCCAGTGCCAGCAGGTTAACCGGGTTAACATCGGCGCTGGCATTGATATTCGTCATGATTTTCTGACCAAGGTCTTCGATGACACCGCTCAGCCAGTCAGGCCGCCGTGATTCCCTGCGGATGGTTTCCTGCCATTGCGGGTCTTGCTGTGTGAGCAGATCATCAAGGAATATGGGTTCACACAGACTGACGTGCGCTTTGCCGTAGTTACGACGGGCTATTCCAAACACCTTTCCGAGATCAGAAAATTTTTCTGACCGCTTGGCCTTTCCGGATAATTCCGTCGTATAACTGTCACCTTCCACCAGCCGTTCGTAACCGATGTAAACCGGCTGGAACATGATTGGCCGCACGGGCGCATTAAGATAACTCCTGACTGACATGGCCAGCATACCCGCCTTGGGGGGCAGCAAACGGCCAGTGCGGCTACGGGTACCCTCAACAAAATATTCAACCGAAACACCCTGGGTCTGAATCATACCGAGGTATTCATGGAACACGGTGGCGTAAAGTTTCTGAGAACGGAAAGACCTGCGCAAAAAGAACGCACCGCAACGCCGCATCAGGGGACCGACCAGGGGCAGGTTCAGATTCAGACCTGCCGCAATATGAGGTGGAATAAAGCCGTGCTCATGGACCAGGTAGGATACCAGCACGTAATCAAGGTGGCTGCGGTGACAGGGCACGTAGATGACTTCATGGCCCAGCGCATTGTGTTGAAGGCCGTCAAAATAATTGACGCTGATACCGTTATAAATGCGATGCCAGAGCCAGGAAACCAGCATTTCGGCAATCACAATGGCCGAGTAGGAGTAGTTCGCTGCGATTTCACGTACGTACTTTGTCGCCAGTCGACGGGCCTGGTCACGTGTGGCACCGGTGCGGCGTGCCTCTTCTTCGGTGGCTGCACGAACGGTGGGTGAGTTGACGACCAGATCAACCATGGTACGACGGTGTGAAAGATCCGGACCAATGGCAGCGGTCCGTACACGTTTGAAATGGACCCGCAGTATGCGGGAGACCTTGCGTAATGCGACCGATGCCTCCAGACCTTCTACTGACATGTCTTTCAGGGAGATTGGGCGACTGAACTGGATAAAGGTTCTACGACCGTTGACCAGTGTGCTGAAAAACCGACGAAGCCGTCCGGCAATTTCCCAGTTCTCGGTAAAAATGATACGTGTTAAACCGCTGTCCTTGCTCGGTCTCTGACCCACCAGTATGGTCACGGGCACCAGTTGTATGTTCAGTTCAGGGTTGGCCCAGCTCTTTTCGACCATCATTCGCAACATCTTGGAATGACGTCGCGGATCCGGGCTACGGAAAAAAACACCTTTGAGCCGTTTCAATACAGCATAAGAGCGGACCGGGCTTTCCGGAATGCCGGCCACCGGCAGCAAGGGACGGGCAAGTCCCTGTTGATCACAATATTTGTCAAGTATCAATACGGATGACAGGGCATACGAATCCATGACATAACAGACCGGGCTGTCAAGCTGACCGCCAATTTTTCCATCGGGATCGGTCTTGATGCGGGGTTTGACCCACAGACCCAGGATACTTCGCAGCACCAGGTACCAGCGAAGCTTCAGTTCGTCGGTGAATTTAAGTTTGGTTTCCTGTTTACCCATAGTTCTAATATTGCTTTTCGGGAAGTCATTCTAGCTTGGATTTATGAGCGCGCATAAAAAATCCGGGCAAAACACGAGGTCTGCCCGGAAAATCCGGCAGAGCCGGAGAGGATCGGTTAATAGAACAAAGATTGAAAATTATTATTCTATTAATTAGTTAGGTGTGTATCGTAATGTTAAACATTAACTTGTGTCAACACTCACAGATCATACCGGGGAAACCTTTTTACGACTAAACGCCCAGAAAGTAAAGTTTTTACCTTCAGTTAAGGGTCTAATAAGGCACGGGCTATGTCGGCCTGTATCGCTTCTGCAGCTGCAGCCGGGTCGCTGGCGGCGCGAATTGGTCTGCCAACGACCAGGTAATCCGCTCCATCGTGAATAGCCTGGTAAGGTGTCATAACGCGTTGCTGGTCGTCATCATTATGAATGGGCCGGATACCGGGACAGACCGTAATCAGGCGTGGGTCAGCATGTTCGCGCAGGGCGCTGACCTCAAGTCCGGATGAAACAACACCGTCACAGCCAAGTGCCAAAGCGCGTCTTGCGCGTGATAAAACCAGTGTGCGGGCATCGCACTGGAAGCCGAGATCATCCAGGTCACCCTGGTCAAGACTGGTCAGGGCAGTCACTGCAAGTATCTGCATGCTGCCCTTCGCATCGGCAGCCGCTTTGAGCATGCTGTCATTGCCGTGCACGGTACAGAAATCCACTTCATGAAGCGACAACTGCCGGACGGCCGCAGCGACGGTCGCCGGAATATCAAATAGTTTTAAATCTGCAAAAATTTTCTTGCCCTTGCCTTTGAGTTCTGCCATGAGTTCAAAATAATGCCCGGACAAAAAGACTTCCAAACCAAGCTTATAAAACTCAACTGAATCACCCAGCCTGGAAATCAGCACCCGGGCGTCTTCGAGGCTTGCTACGTCGAGTGCAAAAATTAATCGTTCCCGATTGGGAATATGGTTATTAAGTGTTGCCATGATGGGCCCCCTGGCCTTGCTCCTGTTGTTGCAGAAATTCGGTGATATGAATGCCTACCTGCGCCGCTTGCTCCATGTGAAAATGATGATGTCCATCATTCAAAACATGCCTGCAGTCGGGGATAGCGGAAAGACGGTCATTCGCCTTGTCTTCGCCAAAATAATCGATGATTGACGTTGAGGTTATCACCAGTGTGGGTGCGTGGATCGCGGCGAGCATTGCCAGCGCCTGCCCCTCACCTGACAATTGTGGTGAACGCCAGTTCAGACGCGGGTCGGTGCACCATTGGTAATAATCGCCGGTGTGCTGCAATGAGCGTTCGCAAAGCAGGCGTGCAGCGTCATCAGACAATGGTGACTTCTTTTGCCGGGCGCGCATGGCCTCTTCAACCGATTTATAGGGTCTCAGGAAACTGTGGGTTTTGCGCACTGATATAATCGACAGGCGTAACTGCTGCGCCGCCTGGTTTGATGGCAGAGTCAACAGACCCAGGGAATCCAGTAATACCAAGCGGTTAACCCTTTCCGGCAAGGCGGCCGCAAAGCAACTGGCCACACCGCCGCCCATAGAATGTCCGATGATATGACAATCTTGCCAAGCCAGTTCATTCAATGCGGCATCCACGTCAAACATGTAGTCCGGGAAATAATAGCGGCTGGTTTCCGGTCGGTGCGAGGATAAACCGTGACCGGCAAAATCAAGCGCCAAAAGATCAAAATCCGTAAGGTACGGCGCCAGTGGAACAAATGATGCGGCATTGTCCAGCCAGCCATGCAGGCACAATACTCTCGGCGCTCCGCGTCTGGCCCAGTGCAGGCCTTTAAGCGTACCCCATGACAGCTGAATATTGACCGGCGTCGCTTTCATGAGCTGGTCAGGTTTGCATAGGCCAATACCAGCCACTTGGCTCCGGAGTGATTAAAATTGACCTGTACACGGGCATGTTCGCCGGAGCCTTCAAAGCTGATGACCGTACCATTCCCAAATTTCTTGTGATTGACGGACTCGCCTAACCGGAATGGCCAATCCTGATTGATATTAGCACCGGGTTTCGGGTATTGCGGACTCCGCGGTCCAACCCATGGCCGTTGGACCTGCATGCGCGGGCGGATTTCCTGTATCAGTTCCGACGGAATTTCATTCAGAAAGCGCGATGGCCGGCAATGACTTTCCGAGCCGAACATGCGTCTCACCTCGGCATGACTGAGGCACAGATGTTCGCGCGCGCGCGTGATACCCACGTAACAGAGCCGGCGTTCTTCTTCGAGACGGCCACCAGCTTCGGTGACGCTGCGTTGGTGCGGGAACAGACCGTCTTCCAGGCCCACGATAAATACCATCGGAAATTCGAGACCCTTGGCCGAGTGCAGGGTCATCAATTGAACACAGTCATCCCAGGCTTCACCCTGCGTTTCTCCGGCCTCCAGTGATGCGTGGCTCAGGAACGACTGCAGGTCTGTCATACCGGCATCTGCGTCTTCCGGGGGCAGTACGAACGCTTCTGCGGCATTGACCAGTTCACGCAGGTTTTCGACCCTTGACTCCATCTTCTCGAGGGCTTCCTTTTCATAGTGGCTGACCAGTTGACTGTCCACAATGAGACCCTGGACCTGGTTACCCAACGTCCAGTTTTCCATGCGTTCCCGCATATCGGATATAAGGCTCATGAAACCGTTTAACGCGGCGAGTGCTCTCGCTGGCAGCAAATTCTGACGTACACACTCCTGTGCCGCCTGCCACATGGGCAAACTGCTTTCACGTGCCTGCAGACGCAGCGTGGAGAGTGTTTTCTGCCCAATACCGCGGGCAGGGGTATTGATCACACGCTCGAGGGCCGCATCATCGTTCGGGTTCTGGATCAGCCGCAGGTAGGCCAGTGCATCCCTGATTTCCGCCCGCTCGAAAAATCGTTGTCCGCCATATACACGATAGGCAATGGATGCCTTGAGCAGGTATTCCTCGAATAGCCTGGATTGCGCCGTAGTGCGGTAAACAATGGCAACTTCCTCGGCACGGCGGCCCTTGGCCAGCCATTGCTCTATCTGTTGAACGACAAAACGGGCTTCATCCTGTTCATTGAAGGCTGAATAAAGCGTGATGGGCGGGCCCTTGTCGTCTGCCGTCCAGAGTTTCTTACCCATCCGGTCGTCGTTGTTGGCGATCAGGGCGTTGGCCGCTTCGAGAATGTTCCCGCTGGAGCGGTAGTTCTGTTCCAGTTTGACAAGCTGTACATCCGAAAAATCACGCCTGAAATGCTGCACATTAGCAACCTGTGCACCCCGCCAGCCATAAATGGACTGGTCATCGTCACCGACCACCAGCACACTGCCCCTATCTCCGGCCAGCATACGGATCCAGGCATACTGGATGGAGTTGGTATCCTGAAATTCGTCTACCAGCAAATGACTCAGGCGATTGCGGTAATGATCGAGCAGCGACGGATGATTCAACCAGAGTTCGTGTGCACGCAACAGCAGGTCGGCAAAATCGACCAACCCGGCCCTGTCGCAACTTGCCTGGTAGAGTTCGTAGATTCGCACCCACTGGGCGGTTATTGGATTACCCATGTGTTCAATGGCGTCTGGTCTCTGACCTTCATCCTTGCGGGCATTGATGAACCACTGGGCCTGTTTTGCCGGCCACTGGGCTTCATCCATCCCCTCTTCCTTGATCAGCCGGCGCAGTATCCTGTGCTGGTCGTCCGAATCCAGTATCTGGAAATTCTCTGGAAGACCGGCCTCCTGCCAGTGCATACGCAGCAAGCGGTGGGCAATGCCGTGAAAGGTGCCGATCCACATCGAACGCACCGGCACCTGCAGCAGGCTTTGTGCGCGCTCGCGCATTTCACCTGCTGCCTTGTTGGTAAATGTCACCGCCAGGATGCTGAGGGGTGAGACATGTTCAACCTGGATCAACCAGGCCAGGCGGTGAATCAGTACGCGGGTTTTACCACTACCTGCCCCGGCCAGCACCAGTGTGTGTTGTGATTCGGTGGTGACTGCATTTCTCTGAGCTTCGTTCAGATCGTCAAGCAGGTGAGAAACATCCATACTCAGTCAGGTCCGGTTAGCACCGGCCGATTGTTCCCTGGCAATGGCGCGGTAGCCGATGTCGCACCTGTAAAAGGCCCCGTCCCAATGGATTTTATTGCAGCCGGAATAGGCCGCAGCCGCTGCCTCAACAACACTCCCGGCCATTGCGCACACACACAGTACCCTGCCGCCGGCGGTGACCACCTGGCCCTCATGCAAATCGGTACCGGCGTGGAATACCCGTGTGCCCTGCTGGTTGGCCCTGTCCAAGCCCGAGATCACATGGCCTTTTGAGTAGTTCTCGGGATAACCGCCTGCTGCCATGACCACACCCAGGGCGGGTCGCGGGTCCCATTTCGCATCCACCTGGTCCAGCTTTCCATCTACAGCAGCAAGGCATAGTTCTGCCAGGTCGGACTGTAATCGCAGCATGATGGGTTGGGTTTCGGGATCGCCAAAGCGCACATTGAATTCAAGTACCCTGGTTTCCCCTTCAGGTGAAATCATCAGCCCGGCGTACAAAAAACCGGTAAATGGCATACCTTGTTCAGCCATTCCGCGGATGGTCGGCAGTATGACGGTTTCCATGGCCGTTTTATGCAACGCATCGTCGATTACCGGCGCTGGTGAGTAGGCGCCCATACCGCCGGTATTGGGGCCAAGGTCACCGTCGTCCCGGGCTTTGTGGTCCTGGCTGGTGGCCAACGGAAGTACATGCTTGCCATCGGCCATGACAATGAAGCTGGCCTCCTCACCGGTAAGAAATTCCTCTACAACGACACGGTGTCCGGCCTCACCAAACACATTACCTGCGAGCATGTCCCTGACGGCCATTTCTGCTTCCGGCACGGTCCGGGCGATGATGACGCCTTTACCCGCGGCAAGACCGTCGGCCTTGACAACGATAGGTGCGCCATGCCGGTGGATAAATGCGATTGCTTCATCGATATCGGTAAAATTTCCGTAGGCTGCCGTGGGAATGTTATGGCGGGCCATAAAATCCTTGGCGAAGACCTTGGAGCCTTCAAGTTGGGCGGCCGCTGCGGTGGGCCCGAAACAGGCCAAACCGGCTGCCGTAAACCGGTCAACGATACCTGCCACCAGGGGGGCCTCGGGTCCGACGATAGTCAGGCCGATATGCCGGTCTTGAGCGAACTCGATCAATGCATCGATATTGTCACTGGCCAGCGGCACGTTTTCTACGTTGTGTTCCAGCCCGGTACCCGCGTTGCCCGGTGCCACATAGACGAGGTCCACTTGCGCAGATTGTGCGACACGCCATGCCAAAGCATGTTCGCGGCCACCACTTCCGATGATAAGTACTTTCATTTTACGGCCCAAAATTCTGAGAAATTCTGCTCTTTAAACTGTGCAATTTGCGGTTATTGCTCTGGATCCTAATGGCGGAAATGACGCACACCGGTAAACACCATCGCCATTCCGTGCTGATTGGCCGCGGCGATGACTTCATCATCACGCATTGAGCCGCCCGGTTGGATCACAGCCTTGATACCGGCTTCAGCCGCAGTATCGATACCATCCCTGAAGGGGAAAAATGCATCAGATGCCATCACCGCACCGCCCAGGTCGAGGCCCGCATCGGCGGCTTTCCAGCGTGCAATTCGTGCCGAGTCGACGCGGCTCATCTGGCCTGCGCCCACCCCGAGTGTGCGGCCCCCGGCAGCATAAACAATGGCGTTTGATTTAGCCATGCGTGCAACTTTCCAGGCAAACAACATATCCAGCCATTCCTGTTCCGTGGGCGCGCGATCAGTCACACAGGTACAAGCCGTCCTGTCGACCCGGTCAGTGTCTTTTTGTTGTACCAGCAAACCACCTGACACCCGCTGGTAATGCAGGGCAGAAGCGTTTTGATCCTGGCTGCTGCTACGCAGCAAACGGACATTGGGCTTGCCGGCGAATTTCTGAAGGGCGCCATCGCTGAATTCTGGTGCGATAATGACTTCGACAAACTGCTGCTCAACGATGGCCGTGGCGACTTCGGATTGAACACGTTGGTTAAAGGCAATAATGCCACCAAAGCTCGAAACCGGATCGGTGGCGAATGCGTTTCTATAGGCCTCGACGTTGCTGCTGCCCAGGGCGACACCACAGGGGTTGGCGTGCTTGACGATTACGCATGCCGGTTGCTGCTGAAATTGACCGACACATTCCTGCGCAGCATCGGCGTCGTTGATATTGTTATAGGAAAGCGCCTTGCCCTGGAGTTGCTCAGCGGCGGCGATACCCTTCGGTTCGACACCTGATTCAACATAAAAAGCTGCAGACTGGTGCGGGTTTTCGCCGTAGCGGAGCTCCTGCTTGCTTTGGAACTGTGGCGTGAGGTAGTCAGGCAGGCTTCGGGTCTGCTCGCCACCAAGACTTCTGCGGCTCAGATACGCTGCCACCAGGCCGTCGTAGCGGGCCGTGTGGGCGAAGGCTTTTGTAGCCAGCATAAAGCGTTGGTCTGCGGACACTGAGCCTTTGGCGCGCAATACTTTTGCAATTCCTGCGTAATCACCGGGGTCGACAACCACCGTTACGCGGGCGTGGTTTTTTGCCGCTGCACGCACCATCGCAGGGCCACCGATATCGATGTTTTCAATGGCATCATCCAGGCTGCAGTTTTCATCAGCGGTTACAGCTTCAAACGGATACAGGTTGACGATCACGAGGTCAATGGGCGGGATGTTCTGTGCTTGCATGACCGCTTCGTCCTGGTCCCGACCCAGGATGCCGCCATGAATGCGAGGGTGCAGAGTTTTGACACGGCCATCCATGATTTCAGGAAAACCTGTAAATTCACTTACACCGGTTACCGCAAGGCCTGCCTGAACCAGTAGCTTCCGGGTGCCGCCTGTGCTCAGTAGACTGTAACCGAGATCCAGTAATTGCCGGGCAAAATCCACCAGACCGGCTTTGTCTGAAACGCTGATGAGTGCATACTTTTCATTTGAAGACATGGTTGGCTCTGCGTATTGGAGTTCGTTAAATCAAATGTTTGTGTGCCGAGTACCCGGTGAATTGCGGGCACGGTCCCGATCATCTTCCCGGCCGGATAATTTTGCTTGATGGCGGTTTTATTGAATACCGCTGCATCTTGGTCCGCAGGGTATTTCGGGTAATTCCCAGCATACCCGCGGCACGCGACTGGTTGCCACCGGTGCATTTCAGAATTTCTTCGATCAGCGGTGGTTCAATTTCGGCCAGCAGCATCTGGTACAGGTTTTCCGGGTCAGTGCTGCCCATATCCTTTAGGTACCTGCTGATGGTCATTTGCACATGCTTTCTAAGGGGGATAGATGGTGATGAATCTGGGCTCATGGTGTCTTCAAGTTATAGGAATTTATAGATCGTTTGCTTTCTGTGAACACTAACATATTTGCACGGTGAAACTCTAAATTATTGTGACTGGGCCGCCATTTTTTTATCCCGAAACGAATTATTGATGTCACTCTCCGGTTTTAGTCCGGTTGCCGGCATCCTGTGCAAATTTGCCCCTCACTTCAAAGAAAACGGATTTCAAAGCCGACTGCCTGATCACCGGGATCTCCCAGCTCGAGCAAGACGGGCAGATACACATCTGCTGCCAGTCCGGCGCTGGTATCGGCGCCGGGCCGTAAATAATCTACAGGCTGGAGCCGGCGTTGTGCGACAGGTTGGTTGGCGGCATCCATCAGTGTGACTTCCAGTTCCGGAAATACCTGGTTACGGGACGCAAGGTTTACGAACGTAAGACTTAAAACCAGGATACCGGAGCGGGTTGGATGTGTGTGCATGTCGCGACTTACGAGCTGTATCTTTTGCGGATCTTTGAGCAACCCTTGTTCTTCAACTTCCAGCCAACCGGTCTGTTTCATCCAGGCGTTGATAACGGGTGTGTTCAGCAGTGGTTCGCGAAACGTCCAGCCAATATTGACGATCGTCAAAAGTGCCAGAAATACCGTGGCCACGGACCAGGCCAGGTTCTTCGGGAGGGTCTTTGACGGATCAGGCTCATCGGCTTCAGGGGAGGTGTCGTCGGTGACATCTTTGTCGACAGG
>Ga0210074_1000434_pt1 | contig 14972 bp, 7 predicted proteins | sample China_Galinas_Co_FD_184860 | JGI IMG/M metagenome (GOLD analysis project Ga0210074, IMG submission 184860) | Wetland microbial communities from San Francisco Bay, California, USA, that impact long-term carbon sequestration -... | ecosystem: Environmental > Aquatic > Marine > Wetlands ... | reverse complement strand
GCGTGCATCTCTCGGAGTACCAGAGACTCGTCGTAAAAGTTGGTTCATCACTGCTCGTCGACGCGGATGGCCGACTCAATCGCGCCTGGCTCGAGACACTGGCGGATGATCTTCATGCCCTGCAGCGGCAAGGCCACCAGGTGATTGTCGTTTCCTCCGGTGCTATTGCCATCGGCAGTGTCCTGCTCGGTATCAACAAGCGTCGCGCGAGGCTCGAAGACCTGCAGGCCTCTGCGGCGGCGGGCCAGGTGCAGCTCGTGCATGCCTACCAGGAAGTGCTGGGCCGATATGGCATTCGCGCGGCGCAGGTTCTGCTGACGCCGGAGGATACGGAAAACCGCCGGCGATTCCTGAACGCAAGAAGCACTTTCGCGCGCCTGCTGGACCGGGATGTCATCCCGGTAGTCAACGAGAATGACACGGTCGCAACCGAGGAAATTCGCTACGGAGACAATGACCGCCTTGCGGCCCGGGTCGCGCAGCTCGTCATGGCCGACGCGCTGGTTTTGTTGTCCGACGTCGACGGCCTGTATTCGACCGATCCCGGAACTGATCCGGACGCCTTGCATATCGCCGAGGTATCGAATATCGACAATGACATCGTTGCAATGGCAGGAGAGACCCGCTCGGATTTTGGCAGTGGCGGCATGGCAACCAAAGTGCAGGCCGCGCGGATCGCAACGCATGCGGGCTGTTCGACGGTCATCGCCAGCGGCACGGTCGAGCATCCTCTGCGGACGCTGGCGGACAGCGGGCGTTGTACGATATTCAGGGCCGAGGGCACACCGGCAGCGGCGCGCAAGCAGTGGCTCGCGGGCGTTCTCGAAGTCAGGGGCGAACTGCGTATCGACGCTGGAGCGGTGGCTGCACTACGTACCGGCAAGAGCCTGCTACCGGTGGGTGTTGCAGCGGTACTCGGTAACTTCCGTCGCGGTGACGTGGTGACCATCGTGGGTCCTGCAGGCATCGAACTGGGGCGCGGGCTGGCCGAATACTCGGCCGAGGAAGCATCAAGTCTCGCGGGCTGCCAGTCCGATGAGATCGAAGCGAAACTCGGTTATCGCGGACGACCGGTTATGCTGCACAGGGACGAGCTGGTGTTATTCGACAATCATGGGTGAAACGACAACAACGGAAGCGATCTCCGAGCTGATGGACGCCATCGGCCGGGCGGCGCGCGGCGCGGCGACAAGGCTCGCGACCACCAGTGGCGCGCAGCGTGATAGAGCGTTACACGCCGCAGCTGCAATACTGCGTGACAGACGCGACGAGATCATTGCCGCAAACGCAAAGGATATGTCCGCCGCGGAGGCGCGCGGTCTGAGTGCCGCGATGCTCGACCGCCTGATGCTTGATACGGGCCGCATAGAATCGATGGCCACCGGCCTCGAGAGCGTTGCAGAGCTCGACAATCCCCTCGGCCGGGTACTTGCCGAATGGCAGCGGCCGAATGGCCTGGTGATTCAGCGTGTTGCCGTGCCGCTCGGCGTACTCGGCATCATTTACGAGAGTCGACCGAACGTGACCGCCGACGCTGCAGCGCTGTGCATCAAGTCCGGCAATGCCGCGATACTCCGTGGTGGTTCGGAAAGCTTTCATTCCAGCAGCGCGATTTACCAGTGCTTGCGTGCCGGGCTCGAGGCAGCCGCAATCGATCCGGACGCGGTGCAAATGGTGCCGACCAGTGACCGCGAAGCGGTGGGGTACCTGTTGTCGTCGATGGCATCGACGGTAGATGTCGTGATACCACGCGGCGGCAAGAACCTGATCAAGCGTGTTCAGGATGAGGCACGCGTGCCGGTGATTGGTCACCTCGAGGGTATCTGCCACGTCTACCTGCACGGCAAGGCGGACACCGCGATGGCTCGCGATATCGTGCTCAACGCCAAGATGCGGCGCACCGGAATCTGCGGTGCTGCCGAAACCATTCTCGTCGATCGCGCCGCAGCGGATCGGCTGGTTCCGGAAGTGGTCTCGGCTTTGCAGCAGGCGAACTGTGAAGTGCGCGGCGATACCGATGTCGCATCGCTGGCCGCTGCCGTCAAGGCAGCCACCGAAGAAGACTGGTCTACGGAGTACCTGGATGCCATCGTGTCAATGCGGATCGTGGACGACATCGAAGCGGCGGTTGCGCATATCGCACGCTACGGGTCGGGTCATACCGAGAGCATCGTTACCGATGATGCGGCCGCGGCCGAGGAGTTCCTGCGCAAAGTGGACAGCGCCATCGTCCTGCACAATGCGTCGACGCAGTTTGCGGACGGTGGCGAATTTGGCATGGGTGCGGAGATAGGCATCGCGACCGGCCGTGTACATGCCCGCGGGCCGGTCGGCGCCGAGCAGCTCACCAGTTACAAGTATGTGGTTCGTGGCAGCGGGCAGGTGCGACCCGCGTGAGCACGGCGCAGCAACGCTTCGACGTGGTGATTGTCGGAGCCGGCATCAACGGTGCCGGCATTGCACGAGACGCTGCATTACGTGGCCTCAAGACGCTCATCATCGACAAGAACGATATGTGCAGCGGTTGCTCCGCGATATCCAGCCGGCTGATTCATGGTGGTTTGCGATATCTCGAGTACGGCGAGTTATCGCTCGTCTATGAGTCGCTGCACGAGCGCCGCTACCTGCGGCGCACGGCGATGCATCTCGTCGAGCCCTTGCGTATCTGCATCCCGATTTTCGACGGTGCCCGTCGCGGCAAGCTGCTGATCCGGCTCGGCATGCTCGCCTACGACATACTGTCGTTTACCAAGAAAATGCCCAGTCACGACATATTGAGCCGCGCCGAGATACTGCAAGCGGAGCCGGGCCTTCGGTCCACGGGGCTGCGCGCCGCGGCGCGTTATTTCGATGCGCAAGTGACCTATGCAGAAAGGCTGGTGCTCGAAAACCTGCTCGATGCGCGTGCCGCCGGGGCGCTGGTCCGGACCTACAGCGAGGTGACGTCAATCCGTTTGCGCGAAGGTGCTGGTTGTGAAGTGCTATACCACGACAGCTTGTCCGGCGAGGAACATACGGTCAGCACCGATATGCTCGTCAACGCCGCAGGCCCATGGGTAGACCGGGTTTTGAGCGCGCTGCCGCGTCCAATGCCGACCTTTATTGGCGGCACCAAGGGCAGTCACATTATCGTCGGCCGCTTCAGCGGCGCTCCGAATGACGCATTCTATGTTGAGGCTGCGGCCGACGGCCGGCCATTCTTCATTATTCCGTGGAACGGTCAGTTCCTGGTCGGCACGACGGATATTCGCTACGACGAAGATCTCGACCAGATACGTGCCAGCCGCGAAGAAATCGATTACCTGCTCGCCGAGACCAACCGCGTATTTCCGCAAGCCAAACTCGGAATCAGTGACATTCATTATGCGTACGCCGGTGTGCGTCCGTTGCCGCGGCAGGAAAAGGGTCCCGAGTCGGCGATTACGCGGCGCCACATCATCAAGGTACACAAGGATCTGGACAGCCGCGTGTTGTCGGTCATCGGCGGCAAGCTGACGACGTATCGCAACCTGGCCGAACAGGTCGTCGACAAGATTGCGCGGATTCGGCGCCGCAAGTTGCCGCAATGTCGCACCCGCTCGGCGCTGCTGCCCGGGGCAAGAGACCTCGAGAAAGCACGGCAGGACCTCGATGCGCTGCATCTGCTGTCGGAAGATGGCGTTACCCGCATTCTCGATATTTACGGTGGTCGCGGCAGCCAGGTTGCCGAACTTTGCACGGCGGAGCCTTCACTTGCACGAACGCTGGACGCACGGAACAGAGTGCTGGCGGCCGAGGTCGTGTTTACGCTGCGCGAGGAATTTGCCGCGACGCTCGCGGACGTCGTTTTCCGGCGCATGATGGTGGGGCTCGATGCGGACCAGGGGCGACCGATGTACGACGCAATCGCAGCGATCGCTGCCGCGGAGCGCGGCTGGGACACCGCAGAATCCACTCGCCAGCTCGAGGCACTGGTTCGCCACAGTGATTCATTCCTGGTCGGCTGACTGTCCTAGCGGCCGAGATACCGCAGTTCGACGAACAGTTCGCGCCCCCGGCCGGGGAAATATCGAAACTCGCCGAATGCGTAGTCGGCTCGGTCGGCGATGTCCTCGTCCAGGACGTTATTCAGGCGGGCGGTCAGGGTGAATCGCTCCGTCAAACGCAGTAGCGCGCGAAAATTGACCAGGTCATGGCCCGGATAGCTGAAGCGGTTTTCGGCATCGAGGAAATAGTCACCGACCGCCGCCCATTGCAGGCTGAACGTCGCCCTGGCCAGAGGCGCGTAATTGATCTCGGCATTTCCGAACCATCGCGGTGCCGTGTCGATGTCGTTTCCGGAAACGAAAGTCTCGCCGCGCGCTGCCGTAACGTCGAAGTCGTAAGTGTGTTTTGCGTAGCTGGCAGTCAAATTCAGCCAGAGGCTGTCGACGATCTGCCATGTGGTGTTGAATTCCAGGCCGCGGTGCCGGCTCCGACCGCCGCTGACGTTGTAACCCTCGGCATCGCGATACAGGCTGCCGGTCTTCAGCATCGTAAAGGCCGTGGCTTCGCCCGACCAGGCACTGGCATCCCAACGCAGGCCGATCTCGGCGCTGTCCAGGATCTCGGCGTCCAGGTCCGCAACTTGCTGGCCGCTTTGCAGCCGATAGAGTTCGACGGCCTGGGGTGCACGGAAGCCGCGCGCGAGGCTGGCAAAAACAGACGTTGTCGGGGTAAGCCGGTAGTTCATCGCGAGTTTTGGTGCGATGTTGGTGAAACTGTCGCTCCGGTCGGCAGGCCGCGAATACAGGCAACCGCCGAACCCGCAGGTCGAGCCGTCATCGCGCGTGTTGCCATCGAGCATCCTGTTGTCGTATTCGTAGAGCAGGTACTCGGCGCGCACCCCGACGTTGAGCGTCAGGTCCTTTGTTGCCTTGAATTCCGCCTGCAGGTAGGCGGCGAGGTTGGCACTATTTACATCGAAGTCGTAATGTCGCCCGGCGGGACGAGTCTCCCGCAGGAAGTCGGAGCCCTCGGTCGGTGCTTCCTGGGTCTCTGTGAGACCGATGTCGGCAAACTCCAGGTCGATCCCCGCAGTGATTCGTTGCTCCCCGACATCCACTATCCACGAGATCAACGCGCCGACGCTGGTCTGGCTGTTGTTTTCGAGCGGTTGCCCCGGCAGGAAATGTTGCAGGAACTGCATCTCCGAGTGGCGCAGGTAGGGCCGGATATCGAGGGTGATGCGCTCATCATTGCGTTGCCAGATCCCATACAGTCTCTGGCTGGATGCGTTGCGAAATGCTTCGGGATTGGCATTGCTGCGATTCAGTGAAGGATCGCGGTACGCATCTTCGCCGTATATGTATCCGGCCGTTTGCTGCCTGAGGTCGGTCGCGGTAAAGCTGCCGCTCAAGCGCACCGCAGGCGTTTGTCGCTCTGTTGTCAGGTAGAGTTTGCCTTCCTGGTATCCGGAATCGTCGCGGAAGCCACCGTCGTCGGCATACAGGAAGCTCGCGAGCGCGGGAGTCGGCGGTCCACCGTCAAGAGTACCGCGGATGCGAAAGTAATCGTGCGGGCCGCCCTCGAGCGCCACCATGGTGCCCGGTTCGGCGCCGACCCGTGGCATCAGGACATTGACCAGTCCGTGCAATGCGTTCGAGCCGTACATGGCATTTGCCGGGCCACGAATGACCTCGATACGTCGGGCTTCCTCGGTGAAGAGTTCGAACATCTGGTTGACGTTGCAAAAACCCGCCGGCCGGGTCGGGATGCCATCCTCAAGCGCCAGGAATGCACCGCAGGAGCCGGATCCGGTGAGCACCGGCGAGCGAATGGCCAGCAGGTATTCCTGGCCGCTGCCGCGATTCATCCAGACCCCGGGCGCGCGCGGCAGCAATTGCTCGATGTGCTGGTGGCCGACGGCCCCGATCGTGTCCGCGTCGAGTGGCGCAATATTGCCGGCCACCGACTGCGTCGGTTGTCCACGGCGCGCGCTGGTAACGACGATTTCCTCGATAGTCTGGCTGTCCGCTGCTGGCTGGGCCCAGGCATCAGCAGGCGCAAACGCCGGCATGGCGGCCACCAGCAGCATCCATGCGGTCATTCCCGCCTTTCTTGAATCTGACATTTGATACCCGGCTGGCTACGATCACTATAATTGCAGATCTTTGATCTTCCTGTCAGCAAAAGAGTCACTGGATGAGGTACGCGCGAATTATCTTTGGAATGGTGCTGGTCATGATGGCCTTCGCGGCATCCCCGTCACAGGCCGTCGACGACACGGCCGAACCGGCTGAAGCGGAACGCCCGCGTGTCGGCCTGGTGCTGGGCGGCGGCGGCGCGCGCGGCGCGGCGCATGTCGGCGTGTTGCTCGAGCTGGAGCGCATGCAGGTGCCGGTGGATGCGATTGCGGCCACGAGCATGGGTGCCATTGTCGGTGGTCTGTACGCCATGGGCATGTCCGCCGATGAGCTCCAGGGACTGGTGGGCTCGATGGACTGGGCAGGCACCCTGTCCGACGACCCGCCCCGGAAAGACCTCTCTTTCCGTCGCAAGCAGGATAATGCCGAATTCCCCATCGATGTCGAGGTCGGCCTGCGAGGCACCGACCTCGTATTGCCCAAGGGTGCGATCCAGGGCCAGAAACTGGACCTCGTACTGCGCGAATTGACGTTGCCCGTATCGCATATCAGGAATTTCGACAACCTCGCCACGCCGTTTCGCGCGGTGGCGTCCGACATTGAAACGGGTGATGCCTACGTGCTCGCCAATGGCGACCTCGCAACCGCGATTCGTGCCAGCATGTCGGTCCCCGGGGTCTTTGCGCCCGTGCGAATCGACGGCCACCTGCTGGTCGACGGCGGCCTCGTCGGCAACCTGCCGGTCAATATCATGGAAGAGATGGGTGTCGACGTCATCATTGCCGTCAACGTCGAGTTCCCGCTGTACAGTCCCGAGGAACTCGAATCGGTCGTTGCGATTTCAGAGCAGATGCTGACGATCCTGGTACGCAAGGAGACACTGCGGCAAATCGACCGGCTCGACGAGGAAGATTTTCTGATTACCCCGGAACTCGGTACATACGGGTCATCGAATTTTGCGGACATAGTCACGACAGTTGAACCCGGCATCCAGGCGGTGCTGGACCAGGCCGAACGCCTGAGCGCGCTTGCGGTGGACAACGAGACCTGGGCGGCCTACCTGGCGCAGCGGCGCCTGCCGCCCGAGCCGGACTCGCAGCTGGCGTTTGTCCGCGTTACCGACGATGGTGAACTGGCGCCGCGGGTGCTCGAGTCGAAACTGACGGTCAAGAAGGGCGACCCTATCGACCCCGATGTACTGGCCGACAATGCCGAGCGCCTCTACGGGCTGCAGTTGTACGAGAAAGTCGATTACCGGCTGGTCGAGGAAAACGGCGGAACGGGCATCGTGTACCGCGCGGTCCCGAAGAGCTGGGGCCCGACGTTCCTGCAATTCGGTGTGCAGCTCGAGGACGACTTTGACGGGTCGACCGGTTTCAATGTTGCGGCACGCGTGACGCGCGCGGCGATCAATTCGCTCGGTGCGGAATGGCGCAACGACTTCAGGCTGGGTACCGACCCGGCAATCCGTACTGAGTTCTACCAACCGTTGAGCTTCGACTCGCGCCTGTTCGTCGCTCCGCAGGCCGAGTTCCGCCAGGACAACTTCGATGTATTCCTCGACGGCGACGCGGTGTCGCGAGCGCGCATCACGCGCGGCGAAGTGGCGCTCGACGCCGGCCGGGAGATCAGCAATGTCGGCGAGTTCCGGGTCGGTGTCTACCGCGGTCAGGGCAACGCCCGGGTAACCGTTGGCGCCCCTGTTCCATCGGATGATTTCAACAGCGGCGGCGTTTATGCGCGCCTGCGCTTCGACACGCTGGATAACGCCTATTTCCCACGCCACGGACTCTACATGGACGTGCTCTGGTCGATGTCACGCCAGACGCTTGGCGCCGACGACAACTTCGACACCATCGAGGGTGAGTTCAGCAACACCTGGAGCCGGGGCAAAAACAGCCTGCAACTCGGCCTGGCATACGCTTCGACGCTCGATTCGGACAGCGCGTTCCAGGACTACTTTCGCCTGGGCGGTTTCCTGAGCCTGTCGGGCCTGCGCCGCGGGCAGATCAGCGGCCCGCATGCGGCACTTGCCCGGCTGGTCTACTACCGCAGGATTGGCGACACGACGGGCGGCATCCTGGACACGCCGGTGTACCTGGGCGTCTCGGCCGAGGCGGGCAATACCTGGCAGCTGCGCTCGGAAATGAGCTTCGACTCGATGATCGTTAACGGCAGCCTCTTTACCGGGATCGACACGTTTCTCGGGCCGATCTTCCTCGGTGCCGGCTTAAGCGAGGACGGGGAATCGAACTTCTACCTGTTTATCGGCTCGCTGCGCCGCTGATCAGCGCGAAACCTTTTCCAGCACCTGCGTCGGCGTGTCGGTCTTTCGATAGTAGCCGTGCCTGGCTGCCATGCGTTCGAACGCGGCGTCACGCTCGGCCTCGGTTGCGTACCAGTGGAAGTGTTCCCAGTCGCTGCCCAGTACCTTGTCCATCGAGTCGCCGGGCGGCAGGCTCACCCGGATACCGAACTGCCGCTCGATACCGGCGCGGGAAGGGTCGACCAGGTTGTGCTGGTGGCAGAAATTCACGGTGCTGATCCTGTTATCAATCGACTGCGGGCCGCGCGAGTATACCGTAGCGCCGGGCTCGCGCATCAATCTGTCGCATTCCTGTCACTGGCGCCTTCGCGATCGGCCCAGCCGAGCAGACGACGCGTGACGAACAGGTATACCGGTTTAACGGTGCGCATATAGACCCGCGACGGCAGCGACGGGGTTGCCAGGATGCGCTGCTCGCGTTGCGTCAGGTGAGCCGGGCAGTAATAGCGTTTGTGCTTGAGCAGGTGACGCAGGTCTTCGCGTCCTGCGAGCCGGAACAGGCGTCCCCGCCGGCGGCTGCACCAGGCAAGCTGGAAATCGATCAGCGCCGGACTGTGGTCGCTGCGCACCAGGATGTTGGGTTCCTTGGCAAGGTCGTTGTGTGCCACACCGGCCTTGTGAACGCGCCGCAACAGGCGCAGGGCCGCGCGATAAAATGCCGGATCGTCGGGCCGCGCCAGGTGCAGCGGCTCCCCGTCGATAAAGCTGCGCTCCAGCGCGTGCCGGCTTACCGTCCACAATGCCGGTACGCCGTCGATGCCCCTTAGCGCAAACAGCGCAGCGGCTTCGCGTCGCAGCAAGGCTCGGGCGATACCGCGGGCCCACCAGCGTGCGGCCGACGTATCGCGGACGATTCTTGCGCCGGAAGCGCCTTCATAACGCCAAACCTCGCCGAAATGGTCTTTTTTCAACAGGCGCCGTTCTTTCATAGCGAAGAGAATACCGTGACCAGCCGCCCGTTTCTGCTGTTCATGCTGGCACTGGGACCGGTATTTGCACAGAATAGATGGCCCGATGGCACGGAACCGGGCATGAGCGAGGATCGAATCGAACAGGGGCCGGACGACGAGCGCGACAAGCTGGACGCCACTGGTGAGTTCTTCAGTGTCGGTGCGCCGTTGCATGCCGTGCGCGCAGGCTACATACGGCGCAAGGCTGACGACGTACTGTACGAAACGGTTTCCGCCGGTCGTTATGCGCATGTCCTGGCGCCCGAGCGCAGTGGCAAGTCGAGCCTGATCGCCGCAACGGCTGCGCGCCTGGAGAACAATGGCTGCAAGGTCGCTATCCTGGATCTGCAACAGATCGGCGTGCGCGACGCCGGCACCGATTCGGGCCGCTGGTACTACAATGTGGCGTACCGGCTGCTGCGCCAGCTGCGCATTCGCTACGACTTGCAGTCATGGTGGCAGGACAAGTCGATACTCAGCAACAGGCAGCGATTGCTGGATTTTTATTCCGAGGTCATCCTGCAGTTCGTGCCGGATCGCATTGTCGTTTTCATCGACGAAATCCAGTGCATAGAGAACCTGCCGTTTGCCGACCAGTTGCTTGCCAGCATCCGTGCAGCACACAATGCCCGAACGACCAACCCGGACTTCTCGCGCCTCGCGTTCGTGTTGCTCGGCGAGTGTGATCCGCTGAGCCTGATTCAGGAACCCGAAGCATCCCCTTTCAATATTACCCAGCAAGTCGTGCTCGAGGATTTTTCGCGCGAGCAACTCGACGCTTTTGCCACGGAATTGAACCTCGACGCGCGTGATGCGGCGGCGGCGCTGGACCGGATCTACTACTGGACACACGGGCAACCTTATCTCTGCCAGAAGCTCGCGCGCGCACTGTCACGAGAGGAATTCTCGGGAGACGTTACCGCCGAGGTCGATCGCATAGCCTTGCAGCAGTTGGCGGGACGTGCGGCGCTCCACAACGAGCCGCACATGAGCCACATCCATCGTTTTGTCGTGAACAGCGACAAGCGCGGCGAGTCCATGCTCAACCTGTATGGCAAGGTGCGCAAGGGAATCGAGGTTGCTGCGGACCTCGGGTCACCGACGCAGCGCCGCTTGATGGCGGTCGGACTGCTGGTGGTAGACAGCGACGGCAACCTGCGCGTCCGCAACCGGCTCTATGCTTCTGTCTTCACCGCGCGCTGGGCCAACGAGAATCTGCCCAACGATCTGCGCGTGCCGCTTATCGCGGTCGCCGCCCTGATCCTGTTTGCGCTGGTTCCGTTCTGGTACACGCAGTGGTTATCGCGCCCGTATCTCGAGACGCTGACCTCGCCAACGGTCGAACTGCCGGTGGCCAGCGAAGCCTGGGAGAACTTTCGATCGTTTCCCGGACACGCGGATACGGCGGATCGCCTGTATCGCGGATTCCTCGAGCAGCGAGCGAGGGCCGCGACAAACGTAGCCGAAATCGATGCACTTGCCGCCATGGCTGCCGAACTCCCGGACGCGGGTCGCCTGCCGGACTCGCTGCGTGCGCAGTACTGGGATCGCGTCAGCTCTGCCGCGATGTGGAACGAGCACAGGGACGAGGCACTGCTTGCCACCCTGCAATCGCTGGTGCTGTCGACGACAAGGCGCCGGCAGCGCGCGGCCGGACTCGTGGCGGACGATTACCCGCTGTTGCGGGCGAGTCTCTCTGAGCCTCACCGGCCGATTATCGCTTTCGATGACGACAACATGATCCTGACGGCGGCGGAAGGCTCGACCATCATGCAGTGGTCATTCGGGACCCAGGAATTGCAGGCTCGCCCGAGCTGGCAGATTACGGCGTTGGAAGTGTTGCCCCTGGTACGGCGTGTGTTCGTCGACCGGGAGGGGGTGGTCAATCGGGTTGGCCTGACTTTGAATATCAGCCATGCGCGGCTGTCTGACCTGCGAATCAAGGTCATCGCACCGTCGGGACGGGCGGTCGAGGTCGAAAGTGGCATGGAGCGCGCATCGAGCGGTGATGACATTCGTATTCCTGCAGCGCAGCTGAGCGAGCTTGTCGGTGAGTCGCTAGCCGGTACCTGGTCCATCAGCGTTCGCGATGAGAGCCTGGGTGTTGCGGGCCAGCTGGTTGGCTGGAACCTGACGCTCAACTCACAAGCGGCTATCGAGGATTTCCAGCGTGGACTGAATATTCCGGATCCGGTGGAACGGGAGACGGACAACGTCTGGTTTGACAGCAGTGGACGTTACGCGGTGGCACGTACTACCCAGAGCGACAGCGCACGCGTCTGGGACCTGGCATTTTCCGAGCCGATCCGGGCCGTCGCGGTTAACGAAAATGAAAAACTGATCGGCCTCGATGCCGGCGCACGCCACCTGGTAACGGCGACTCAACAAAGTGTCAATCTCTGGGATACTGCGACCGGGGATCGTACCGTATCCCTGCCGGTCGGTGCGGCGAGCGCCAATGTAATGATGACAGAGGCGGGCACGCAGCTGCTGGTGGAACGGCGTACGGATACCGAGTCACGATTGGAGCTATGGTCGCTCGATAGTGGCGAGGTGACCGCCGACATCGTCATCGGTGGCGTGCCGTCGCTGGTGGCTATTGATGCCAGCGGTGCGCGGGTTGCGGTAGCCGACTATGACCGTGCGATCCGCGTATGGGATATCCGCTCCGGCGACCTGCTGGCACAGATAGATCTTGCGGTGCAGCCGAGCAGGATTCAGCTATCGGCCGGTGGCGACACGTTGGGCGTCGTCCACGGGGAGTCCGGTATATCACTGTGGAAAGTCGCTGATCCGCAACGTTCGTTGTTGCAGGAGTTCGGAACCGGCAACTGGCACCTGGCATTTTCTCCATCCGGGGCGAGCGTGCTGGCTGGCAGGGCCGACCTTGGTTTTCAGCTGTACCGAAGCTCCGATGGCAGGTTGGTCGGCCCTTTGCTCGATACCGGCAGTGACCCGGCCAGCGTCGACATGCTGGCATTCAGTGCGGACGAGCAGTTCATTGTCAGCGGCGATTCGTTCGGTACCGTGCGCTTCTGGCGCGCGCCGAAGGTGCCGGCAGCCGATGCCGAAGCAGCGGCATCCGGTGGGCATGTCGTCTGGCGACCCGCGGCGGACAGCGTGCTCGCTGCATTGCCCGGCGCGGCACGGCTTGCGATTGGCGATGATGCCGGGCACGTGCATTTCCTGGCGGCCAACGCCGGTATCAGCGCCGCCATCGAAATCAGCGAAGACGTCAGTTTCGTCGGGCACACGGCTGCCGTCAGCGCCCTGAGCGTCGACAAGACCGGCACGCTGGTAGCGAGCACCGCGACCGATAATTCGGTCCGCGTCTGGGACACCCGCAGCGGCCAGCCCTTGCCGTATATGCTCGAGTCACACGCAGAAAGCGCGTCCCGCGTCGTGTTTTCCCCTGATTCGTCAATGCTGGCAATCTTGCGCGGCGACCATGTCGATGTGATCGAAGTCGCGAACGGCAAGCGCCTGGCACAGGCTGATCTGGGCAGCGAGCATCGCAGTATCGCTTTTGCCGCCGACGAACGTATCTATGTTGGTGGCGAGGACGGTGTCCTGCAGTTGCTTTCGAGCGCTGGTGACGGCAACTGGACGCTACAGAGGATCTGGCAGGGCCCCAGCGCGATTCGCCGGGTTGAGGTATCGCCGCGCGGATCCAACCTGGTACTGGTCGATGCGAAAAACCTGGCGACCCAGTTTATCCTGGCGGCCGGCCAGGTCAGTGATGCGACGCTGCAATTGCCGGCGACCGTAGCGGAAGTCACTTTCAACCCAACCGGTACCCGTGTGTATTTCCGTACGTCGCGCTGGGTGCACCGGGCGAGCGCCTCGGCCTCGGGACTCATACACGTGGATAGCGCGTTTGCGCCGAAGGCCCTGCGCGGCGCCCGCCTGGTTTTCGGCGATCCCCAGACGACGGCTGCGAAGCAGGTGTTCTTGCCCACGGCCCGCAACGGCTTCGTCGAACTTTTCGAACTGGGCTTCGGACAGTCGCAACGATCGGGTCTGTTTGGCAGCCGGGAAAAGCTGCTGCTCGAGTGGCGACAACGGTTCGGTCTGGTCGCTGGCAATAGCGCCGAGTAGTTGCCACGCGGGGTCAATACGCACTGACCTCTTCTGCTACAACTACGGGAGATTGCCCCGCAGGGTTCTTACGAGTAGCTCCAGCCTCGCTGCCGTGACCTCGCCCGGCGGAACCGCTTGGCCGAAGGTGACCGGTACCCGCGCAAACAGGCGTCGGGGTACCAGCCGCAGCCGGCCGTCACGACGGCGACTGAACCAGCCGCCCCAGAGGCGCCCCAGTGCTGCTGGAACGACTGGCACCGGGCGTCTCCGGATAATCTTCTCGATGCCGGGCCGGAATCGCTGCACCTGCCCATCGCGAGTAATCGCGCCCTCCGGGAAGATGCAGACGATGTTGCCGGCCGCAAGTTCCGCGTCGACCAGCTCGAAAGCTTCATCCATTATCTGGCGGTCCTCGCGTGCCGACGCGATCGGAATTGCCTTGGCGTGCTTGAAAAAGATTTTCAGTATCGGCATCTGAAAAATCTTGAACCACATGACGAAGCGCATCGGGCGGCGAACGGCACCGCTCAGTATTATCGGATCAACGAAACTCACATGATTGCAGACAACGATCGCGGGGCCCGTGGCGGGAATGTTCTCGAGACCGCTCGGTCGAATGCGGTACAGAACATTGCTTGCAATCCAGGCCAGGAATCGCATCATGAACTCTGGCAGCAAGGCATAAATATATATCGCAACCAGCGCGTTCAGGCCCCCGATCATCAGGAAGAGCTCGGGGACCGAAAATCCGGCGTGCAATACGATGATGGAAAAGACTGCGGCACCGACCATCAACAGTGAATTGATAATGTTGTTGGCGGCAATGATGCGTGACAGGTGCTGGCGGTTGGAGCGCTTCTGAATCAGTGCGAAAAGCGGCACGCTGTAGAACCCGCCAAACGCACCGATGCAAACGATATCGAACAGGACGCGCCAACTTCCGGCCCGGGCGACGAACTCGCCGACAGACGTGACGATCGTGGTATTGGCCAGGGGTTGCGCGAAGTACAGGTCGACGGCGAACACGGTTAGTCCGATCGAACCGAAGGGGACGAGTCCCAGTTCGATCCGATGTCCTGACAAGCGTTCGCACAACAGCGAGCCAATGCCGACACCAATTGCGAACGCAGCCAGTAACACTGTCGTGACGGCTTCGTTACCCTGCAGAATATCCAGCGTATATGCCGGTATCTGAATCGTCATCGCGGAGCCGAGAAACCAGAACCAGGACAGGCCGAGGATCGACAGAAACACGCTGCGGTCCTCGCGGGCGAACTGAATGATGTGCCAGGTTTCACGCCAGGCATTCCAGTTGATAACGAGGTCGGGATCGACGGCGCGGGTTAGCGGTACCGACCGACTGACCAGGTAGCCAGTGATTGCGACCACGATCAGGCACAGCGCGAGTAGCGTCTGTTTGTCGATGCCAAAGTTTGCCGCGATCCCGTCGCCGACTGCGATGCCACCGACCACCAGGCCGAGAATGATTGCGATATAGGTGCCGCTTTCTAC
>Ga0210074_1000433_pt1 | contig 14991 bp, 13 predicted proteins | sample China_Galinas_Co_FD_184860 | JGI IMG/M metagenome (GOLD analysis project Ga0210074, IMG submission 184860) | Wetland microbial communities from San Francisco Bay, California, USA, that impact long-term carbon sequestration -... | ecosystem: Environmental > Aquatic > Marine > Wetlands ... | reverse complement strand
CTTACGAGACAGGGATGTCGAGGAAGAGACCACAGGGATGTGCTTGTGGCGTGTCCTGGTGGTCAATACCCGCCCCAGCGCCCCCCCGGTGAAGGCCAAGGCCGGGAACTATTAAGACAAACTTGACTTAGCCATGAATTATGAGTGCCAGCAGTGGTGTTAACCCGTTGGTTTTATCGGGCATTTTAAGTGGCAGAAATGACACGGGACCGGGTCGCAGAAAATTCCCGATCAGGCAATTATTTCCTTGGTTTTTTACCCGCCAAACCCAATGTATCCGGATGGCAGCAGAAGGAACTTGAACTGGCTGCTGCATGGTCGGATACTGCACCCCTTCGAAGCGGTATATTAAATGGGATCTAACGAAATGGGCACAAAATATAAAATCTGGTTCAACGGTGAAATGCGCAATTTTGAAGACTGCACGGTACATGTCCTGAGTCACGCACTTCATTACGGTTCTTCGGTCTTCGAAGGCATACGTGCTTATAAAACTCCCCAGGGAACAGCCTTTTTCCGTCTTGATGATCACCTGAAAAGATTGTTCTATTCCGCTTCGATATACAGAATTCCGATTCGTTACAGCTTTGAGGAAATACGTGAGGCCTGCTTTGAAGCAGTGCGTAGCACCGGGCTCGAATCTGCCTACATTCGACCACTGGTCGCGCGCGGAAATTGCGGACTGGGTGTGATACCCAAGAACATGGATGCAGTTGATGTCTCCATCATGGTTGATTCCTGGGGCGCATACCTGGGTGAAGAAGGTCTGAAAAATGGTATCCGGGCCTGTATCACCTCCTGGCAACGCCTTGCACCCAACACCGTACCAACCGGTGCCAAGGCCGGTGGCAATTACCTTTCCAGCCAGCTAATAGGCTTTGAAGCCAAGGACCGCGGTTTTGATGAGGGTATAGCGCTGGGTCACGACGGCCTGCTCAGTGAGGGTGCCGGTGAAAATCTGTTTTTAATCAAGAACGGTAAAATTCTGACCCCGCCCACTTCAGCCTCCATTCTCGGTGGCATCACCCGCGACTCCGTATTCTCACTGGCAGCCGATCTCGGCATGCAGGTGGTTGAACAAACCCTGTCGCGGGAACAACTCTACGGTGCCGACGAAGCCTTTTTTACCGGAACCGCGGTTGAAGTAACACCGATACGCCAGATTGACCACCTCACCATCGGCAACGGTGGCTGCGGTCCGTTGACGAAACGCATACAGGCGGCATTTTTCGGGTTATTCAACGGCGAAACAAAAGACACGCGTAACTGGTTAAGCTATTTATAGCGCAGGTGACAAAACAGACTGACAATAATTGTCAGTTGTGTAACACATAGTGTCAGACCTTGTTGTTTGGCGCTCGCTAAAAAAGATGCCTTTTACGATCTATCTTGTTGTTATGACTAAACTTTAATCCCTCACCTCCCCTATGGCACGATTATTGCTTTATTAAGGGGGAAGATCAATGTTTTAGACAGAGGTCTTCATTCTTGAACCATACAAATTATGGACAAGGAAGTTTGTCACCACCTGTGACGGAGCTGTGCCAACGACAGCTTGCGGAAGGGTTGTTTCCAACGGCAACCACCGAAGACGTCAGACCCAAGGAAATGGGTCGTTACAGGAAAGTTATGAGCTTGGGGGACAAGCAAGTGTGATCAGAATGCCAATGGGGATTGGCACAATGATCCAAAATAGGGGAGTGTGGGCATTTGGGCTTAAAAACCACCAACCGCCCGCGAAAAGAAAGACCCGTTTTTAACGGGTCTTTTTTTTGCCTGTAAAAACAGCATCCCCTCAAAATGGGATCAGCGTATAGCCCTCTGATTGCAACCGTACATGCGCGGTCATGGCTGAAAGCGCCAGGTTTACCGCCGGGTTAATTTCTTCGGCGGTGAGACCCAAGTGTGCCGCCGTCTGTCCACAAAGATAAATCTTCACACCGGCATTATGCAACGCGGCCAACATCGCTGTATTCGGGTTGGACTCATTAAATCGGGCCTCGTATGCAGCATCCTTCAGCAGGTCTTTGGCTGCAGCACCGTGTACAACGATGGCAAATTCGATATTTTCGGGATTGATTCCATTTCTTGCATGCAAATTCAGAAAGCGTGCAGCAGTTTCAATATGGCGATTCAATTCGCTACTGAAATCCTCGGTGACGGAGACATCCATTGATACCTTGTAATGGGTATCCCTGTTAAGATTAAAGGCCCCTGCAGGCACATCATAAACGGGACCGAAAGCCTCGATCACCGGTCCGGTTTGTGGTTCAAGCGCGCACACATGACCTGCGAAAAACAGCAAAACCACCAATCCAATCAGTTTTCTGACCAGCATCAATCGTCCCCGTGGAAAGGAATATTAAAACGGAAAGGCATACACCCAAAAATCAGCAAATGCTCAGGCACCGACATAGTCGGTAATAATATATCCACCCGATTTCTCATCGTGCTCAAGGGTGACCATTTTTTGCTCCTGCATTTGCTCCAGCAATTCGCTGAATGACCGAAACCCATGGTAACGCTCGTTGAATCCGGGCTTCCTTCTTTTCAGTGTTTGCTTGACCATCGAACCCCAGACCTTTTCCTCGGGATCACGCTCGCTGAATACGTCATCCAGGGTTTCAAGGATCCATTCAAACGCCTGATCGGCGCGTCGCTGACCCTTACCCGGACCAGCCGGAACCTCCTCAGCGCCCTCTTTCCTGCCGTTGGCTTTTTTCTTTGCAGGCTTGCGGCGTTCAGACTGGCGAACAATATCATCGTAGTAGATAAACTCGTCACAGTTGGCAATCAGCAAATTGGAGGTAGATTCTTTAACCCCGACTCCAATCACGATTTTATTGTTTTCACGAAGCTTGGAGACCAGTGGTGAAAAATCGGAATCACCTGATATCACGACGAAGGTATCGACGTGGGATTTGGTGTAACACAGGTCCAGCGCATCAACCACCATGCGAATATCCGCAGAATTCTTGCCGGACTGGCGTAGATGCGGGATTTCGATCAACTCGAAAGAAGCCTCGTGCATATCCGCCTTGAAGTCCTTGTAACGATCCCAGTCACAATAGGCCTTTTTTACCACGATATTGCCCTTTACCAGCAATCGTTCCAGCACCTCCTTGATATCAAAACGAGCGTATTGCGCATCACGTACACCGAGTGCGACGTTTTCAAAATCGCAAAAAAGTGCGAGGTTTGTGGTCTTGTTGGTCATGGAGGGTTTTACCTTGGCTTGGACAATCTATTCTACTGCCAAACCGCATCTCCCTAAAGGGCGAATATGAAGTTTTCAGGATTTATGGAATTTATTTGACCCGTCTCGTTCCAATCGGGGTTAGATTCATTTCTGTCCCGCCTGATCCAATTTCCAGTCCTTCAGTCTTCCGGAAAAGACGCTCTGGACCCAATAAAACTGTCTGAAAACCAGCGAGAACCCACGCTTTTCAATGCCACAAGGCGTATCCTATGGACGATAAGCCGGATCTGTAGTGGTATATATAAAATGACTCAATCAGACGACACACTCACACCCTACTACCGTCTCGATCCGGAGGAACTTATCAAAGTCGTCGAGTCCATCGGTTTGTTCTGCGACGGACGGCTTCTGGCGCTGAACAGCTATGAAAACCGGGTATACCAGGTCGGTATCGAGGACGCAAAACCTCTTATCATAAAAGTCTATCGACCCGGCCGATGGACTGATGAGCAAATTCTCGAAGAACATGCGTTCGCGCTTGAAATCGCGGACGCGGAAATACCGCTGATCCCGCCGATGGAGATAAACGGCCAAACCCTGCACGAATTCAGTGGTTTCAGATTCGCCATGTTCGAACGACGTGGCGGGCATGCACCGGAACTGGACCAGGAAAGCACCCGGATCTGGTTGGGTCGCTTCCTCGGTCGGATGCATTCCGTGGGCGCCGAAACGCCATTTCACTCGCGGCCCGAACTGACGATTAAAAACTTTGGCTACCAACCCGTCAAGGAGTTGCTGGAAGGACGCTGGCTGCCGCCTCACCTGGAAACCGCGTTTACCAGCCTGGCAGATGACTTACTGGTCTCAATTGAGGCCTCATTCAAACGTGCGGGCAGATTCAGCAAAATTCGTCTTCATGGTGATTGCCATCCGGGCAACATCCTGTGGCGCGACGGCCCGCTGTTTGTCGATCTCGATGACTGCCGAAGTGGCCCGGCCATCCAGGATCTGTGGATGCTGTTATCGGGTGATACCCATGAAATGGCCGCGCAGATGAAGGACGTGCTGGAAGGTTACACCCAGTTTCACCACTTTAACCGGCGCGAATTGAACCTCGTTGAAGCCTTGCGCACCCTGCGTATGCTGCACCACGCCGCCTGGCTGGCCAAACGCTGGCAGGACCCTGCCTTCCCCATTGCATTTCCGTGGTTCGGCGAACCGCGTTACTGGGAAGACCTGATACTGGGCCTGCGGGAGCAACTGGGCCGGATGCAGGAAGAGCCGATACAGATTCCGATGTAGCGTTTAGCCTGGAAACACTCAGAGCACCTGTCTCCACGATCCATCCGGGTTGGACACCCGGCAATATGTGGACTAGTAATGCGGCGGTGTTTCATCCTGTGGTGTTGCACCGGGGGAAATGTCGCTGATTTCCTTCAGGCGTTCGGACATGCGTCCGAGTTGATGCTTCAGTTCGAGAATTTCATGATCCTGTTTGGCAACCGTTGTATTCAGACTCTCGATTAATTCGTCCTGAAAAGCCACCTGGTTTTCGAGCTCTTCGATACGTTTTTCAAGGGTTTCCAGGGAAAGGCTCACTCACTTGTTTCCGGCATTTTCTCAGGGGGCTCCCATAATTCGACACGGTTGCCATCCGGATCAACAATCCAGCCAAAACGGCCGAAGTCATGCTCCTCTTTTTCCGGAATCACTTCACCGCCGGCAGCACGGACATTGGCCAGGGCAGCATCCAGATCATCCACCACCAGGTTAATCATGAAAGACTGACGGCGATCACCAAAATACTCGGTATCCGATGCGAACGTGCTCCATACCGTGAAGGAAGTGTCCGGCATGGCTTCAGGGGCGAAACTGGTACCATGGGTTGCACCCCAGGATTCGGTTTCCAGACCCAATGCCTCCCGGTACCAGCCGGCAAGCCTTGCCGGGTCGGGCGAGCGGAAAAACACACCGCCGACACCCAGGACTTTGCCTTTACCTGTCTCTTTACTGGTCACTTTGCTGGTCATACGCTGTTGCTCCCACCCCAAAAAATCCCGCTAAAAATATCCCCATGGATACAGAATGATACAGCATGCCACACCAACGTTGTCATTGAGTGTGCGGCGCGGAGGAGCCAGGGCCGTCTTCAGACTAAGCGAATTCATGCTCCATGGTTAAACGGAAATGCGCCCATGAACTTTCATCCGCCAGTGCGTTATACGCGAGCGGCAAGCCATATTTTTTACCATTTTCGGTCGCCTGCGGATTGCTGAATCCGTGCAAGGCGCCCGGTAACTGGATGAACTCATAATGGCCGCCGGTTTTTTTCATGACCGACTTGAAACCATTGATTTGATCAGCACTGACAAGTGTGTCCGCTTCACCGTTATACACCATGATCCGGCAGTCGAAGCGGCGTGGACCATCAACTGCTGCCAGGCCGACAGCACCATGGAACGAACCAGTCACCTTGAGTGGTGCACCCATCCTGGCCATATGAGTGACGACGCCACCACCAAAGCAATAACCGATGGCTCCTGTACGCCCGGCATCCACCGTGTCATGGGATTTCAATACATCCAGCGCTGCTAAAAAGCGCTCACGGGTCCCTTCCATATCCGCGATACGGGCATTCATCAGGACCGCTGCCTCTGCCGGGTTGGCCGCATTGACCCCACCTCCGTACAGATCCAGTGCCATGCCCGTATAACCAGCCTCGGCCAGCATACGGGCACGTCTTTTTGCATAATCATTGCAACCCCACCACTCATGTACAACTAAAACGCCGGGCCGTGACCCGCCTTTGCTTGAGTCCCAGGCTACGTAAGCTTTCATTTCAACGCCATCGGCCGAGTAGCTAAGCTCTTCTGTGTGTATATCTGTCATGCCCGATTCACCTCTGATGCAAAATCGCTTTCATTTGTCCTGAATCATTATAGGGAGCCTCTGATCTATTGATAAACTCGTAGATCGCCTGAAACGCCTGCTCTTGATGCACCCAGAATAAATCAGAGGTTCCGGGTTCGACAAGGTATTCCTTCAGAAAGCGGTACCGCAATGGTTGTCTTTTTTGCCTGCTGACCCCACGTGATAAATCTACAAACACAGGATGAATATTATGAGTCAAATGGATAACAGCCAAGAGATCACGATGGACGCTGCTGCGCTTACCCGGGAAGAAGTTTATACCGACAGCCGCATCGGCTCGATCCGCAAAATGATCCCGGTAACAACCGACGGTGAATTGGATGCCAGCCGACCGGTGCAGTATGTCGGTGCCACGCAAATCATGACCCCCGGTGGGGCTTTACCGCTGTCTTTCGAAATCGACAGCGATACCCTGGCCGGTGCGATTGCCGGATTTGGAGAGGCAGCCAAGCTGGCAGTCGAGCGCACCATGGAAGAATTGAAAGAAATGCAACGCCAGCAAGCGTCCTCGATCGTTGTTCCCGGAAGAGAAAAATCAAACATACAAATGCCGTGATTTTGATTTGCCCTTCTTATGCGGGTTTGAATCATTTCAATTAGAATATCACCGGTATGCAATTGGATACCGGTGACGTCATGTACAACTCTCTCACTCCCGCCGGCCTGCGCCGGACTCTTTTTACTGGATTGATCGCCTTTTCTATTCCAGGCTTCGCCCAGGACGACCTCGTCTGGAATGCGCTGGACGTGGAAAACACCGTCTACCTGGAGATGCAGGAAGGCACGGTGGTCATCCAGTTAAACCCGGTCTTTGCCCCGAAAACTGTGGAACATTTCAAACAGTTACTGGAAGACCAGTTTTACCGGGGAACGAGTTTCTACCGGGTCATTGATGGTTTTGTCGCACAGGGCGGGGACGGGAGTGACCTGGAAAGCAGTGAGCCAACGAAAACACTGAAAGCTGAATTCGAAATTGACTGGCCGCTTAAACCCACGGACAAACAGGAAGCGAAGAACTGGCAACCCATGTCATGGACCCCGGTTCAAACGGATGACCTGTTTGCTGCATACACCGGGTTTATCGACAGTTTTCCTGCTGCACGCGATGAGGAAAAGGGTGGCAAAGGGTGGCTGACACATTGCCCCGGAACCGTCGCCATGGCGCGCAACGAGGACCCCGATAGTGGTGGCACCGATTTCTATATTGTCATCGGCCAGGCACCACGTTACCTGGATCGCAACCTGACAATATTCGGCCGCGTAGTATGGGGCATGGATGTGGTGCAGCGCATCAAGCGTGGTCCGGCCCTTGATAACGGCATCATTGAAAATGACCTCGAACGCAGCTGGATCAAGCGGATGCGCCTGGCATCCACGCTTGAGAAAGATCAACGTTTGAATATATACGTGGCCGATACCAACAGCGAAGGTTTTAAGAAAATGCTCGAGGAACGCCGCAACCGCAAGCAAAAGTTTTTCTATCACAAACCACCCAAAGTGCTGGATATCTGCCAGGTTCCGATTCCCGCACGGTTGGAAAAACCCGATGCTGACCGGTCATAAATGATGCCACACCCGCAGAACGTGCCCGGTCTCATAGGTGACGGGGCAGGCCCTATCGCTTTTAAGTGAGCTCGTGCTCAGTAGTTTCCATCCGTCACGATCTGGTACAGGGCGTTTAATAACTTGATGGCATTTTTGCTTGCCATATAGGTCATTTTGCTGAAATCCACGAGCGTATCGCCATATCCGGTTAACGAGGCCTCGGTCCCAAAAGTATTACGCACCAATACAATGGCCTCTTTTTTGACGGTCTGTTTGCTCGTCCAGTAATCTTTCAGGCCATTCATCACACGCTCAGGCGACATCGCCAGGCGAAAAACAAAAGGTTGTGATTTCAAACTGACGATGGTGCCAATCTGCCGCCGATCGTGGACCAGGGTTACGTAACGGGGCCCGGCCCTGTGGTACCTGATCTCGGTACCCTGGTACCAGATCGATTTCATAAAGACATTTTCAAGGAATGTAACCACCAACGGACTGGAATCGACGTTATTTTCATGTATGCGGCGCACAATCCACTCACGCGGTCGTTCACGGGATTCCACATTGGTCATTTTTGCCAATTCCATGACTTTCAGAACCGGGTTCAATTCCTTTGCATCGATCTGACCATCATGATTGATGTCCAACAGGCTGAAAAGTGTGTCCAAATACCCTGAAATGGCATTCTTGACCAACTCCCTATCGGGTGACCTTTCAAACAGGTTGGCAGCTTCAGGCAATGAGTCAAGAAAATCCCAACTCTGTAAACTCGTGACCGAACCCACCGAAGGATCACGAATAAAGTACTGAAACAATTCCGGCCAGGCGATCTGCATGCTCACCAGGGCAAACAGGATTTTGCATTCCGCACCCGTGGTTTCCCGCCCGGCATTCCGGCTATGAATACGCTCAAGCAGATTCATGTAGTTAACCACGCGTTTGATTCCACGCGGGTTGCGCCCAACCGTGAAGCGTGTGATATCAAGGAAAAACTGCCGGCTTGCAGGGTCACCACCATCCTCATCGACACAGGGCAAACCCGCCTTGTGCAAGAGATCGATGATGTAATCATCCAGCCGGTAGGAGGTCGTGGGCACCACGAAGGGCAACTGGATGATCTTGTCGAAAAAGGCCTTGCTGCTGGTTTTTTGCATATCCCGGCCAAGTTTTTCAAGCATGCCGCGCTGTACCACTTCGTAATCCAGTGTCATGACAAACACACAACCCGGTACATCGATAAAGTTCTTGATGGCCTCGATCAATTCCAATGCCATTACCGGTCGTATCCGATCCAGGTCGTCTATAAAAATAACCAGGCGGCGACCGTCGCCGCTCTGGGTCCAGAGTGCAACAAGCTTTTCGAATTCCTTTCTGAAAGTCAGCATCTGGCCGGAAATATCAATATATGAATTCCCATTTTGCTGTGTCACGGTGCGGCCTTGCTTCAACTCCCTGATCTGTTGCATGACAGCAAAAAGTATGTGGTTTGCACCCTCCAGCTGCACTTTCAATTCCATCGGGTCGATACCCGGTTCCTGCTCCAGTGCCTGCCCCAGTTCATTGGTCAGCGCGTACAGACAGGTCACGGCCATGCTGTCGTCCTGATCAAATTGTGCATAGGGCCAGCTATCCAGGCTAATGGTTTTGCACAGGCTGGCATCCAGCAAACCTGATTGCTGACCGTGCCCGCTGCCACGCAACATGTTCATCAGGCTGGTACGTCCAATACCCCAATCGCCCTGGATACCAACACTTATCGGCGTCTCACATTCGTGAATGAAGTCGCGCATCGCTTCCGCGTAAGGGATCAGGTTCAATGTATCGGCATCACGTGCCGCATCACCCCGATCAAGGTTGGATGTGAACCTCAGAGGGGCTTCACGCAAATTGACATCGTTCATTTTTCAGTCCCGGTAAACATTCGTGATATCAGGCATAGTTTAACCTGAATGAGTTATTTTGCAGACTTGGTGAAATCCCTTTCTTAAAAGCGGGCGCGGCTATCCATTGCAAACGGCTGGCCGTCCAGGGAAATGGCGCGCCGGGTTGATCGGCCGCGTAAACGAAACCTGATGATTAGCTTCGAAGGAAGATTCTTAACCGGTCGGACTTTTTAGCCTGCGACCGCCGTGTCCAACGCGGTCGGAACATCACCAAATTGCAGGTTCGCCAGATTGGCATACAACTCACTGCTTCGCATCAGTTCGTCGTGATTTCCGATGGCGACGATACGGCCCTCGTCCATGACAACGATACGGTCCACCTTTTTAACGGTTGACAGACGATGTGCGATAACCAGCGTGGTGCGGTTCCGCATCAGGCCTTCCAGCGCCATCTGCACCAGGCGCTCACTCTCGGCATCGAGTGAACTGGTAGCCTCATCCAGCAACAGGATGGGCGGGTCCTTGAGAATCGCCCTGGCGATTGCAACACGCTGACGCTGGCCACCGGACAGACGCGTACCGCGCTCACCAAGGAAGGTGTCATAACCATCGGGCAGGGCGGTTATGAATTCATCGGCCGCTGCCGCGACCGCTGCCTGCTCAACTTCAAAATCACTGGCTCCGGGCTTTCCATAGCGTATGTTCTCGCGGGCGCTGTCACCAAATAAAACCGTTTCCTGCGGCACCAGCGCGATCTGTTGCCGTAATGCCGTGGGCGACAGGGTAGCTATATTGATACCGTCAATTTCGATATGGCCGGATTGCGGATCATAAAACCGTAACAACATCTGGAAGCTGGTACTTTTACCGGCGCCCGATGGCCCAACAAATGCCACTGTTTCACCCGCTTTGATGTCCAGAGAGAATGCTTCCAGCGCCGCTGTATCCGGTCTTGACGGGTAATGAAACCTGATATTCCTGAACGAGATGGAACCGCTGACCGGCTCGGGCAACTCCGCTGGGTTCTCCGGTGCGCGGATGGCCGGTCTCGCTACCAGCAATTCTGACAGACGTTCCATCGCACCGGCGCCGCGCTGGACCTCGCCCCAGACCTCGCTCAGCCCCGCAGCGGATGAACCCACGAATATCGAGTACATTAAATACTGTGCCAGTTCGCCACCACTCATTGTACCGGCCAGCACCGAGCGGGACCCGGCCCATAAAATGATCGTAATCGCGCCGAACACCATGGTAATTCCCATTGCCGTCAAAAATGCACGGGTTCGTACACGTCTTATGGCCGCATTGAAACTCTCCACCACCGCCTGTCGGTAACGTTCGCTTTGCAGGGGTTCAAGGGTGAATGACTGTACCGTCTGGATGGCGTTGAGGGTTTCATCCGCCAGCCCACTGGTATCGGCGACCCGGTCCTGGGTAACGCGTGACTGGCTTCGAATACGCCGGCCGACAATGATCATCGGCAATATCACCACGGGAATACCGAGCATGATATAAATCGTCAATTGCACACTGGTCAGGGCCAGCATTATCAGGCCACCCAGAAGGTTGACGGTCGTGCGCAGTGCAATCGAGAGACTGACACCCGAAACGCTTTGTACCAGCGTGGTATCAGCCGTCAACCGTGACAGGACCTCACCGGTGCGCGTGGTTTCGAAAAAGGTCGGGTCCATGCGTATTACCCGGTCGTAAACCTGGGTACGGATATCGGCAACCACCCTTTCACCCAGCCACGAAACCAGGTAATAACGTAGCGCTGCAAAACCGCCAAAAACAGCAGCAGCAGCAAAAAACCAGCCGAAATAGCGGTTGATCGTACCCACGTCATTGGCGGCAAAGCCATTATCGATCAGGTAGCGCAAGGCAACCGGCAGGGCCAGCATGGCCGCGGACGCCACCAGCAATGCCAACAGCGCAGCCACCAGGACACCCCGGTATGCGAGGATAAATGGGACGAGGGACCGTAACGGTTTGAGTGAACTTGCCTTGGGACGCTCAGTGGAAATTTTTTCAGCCATCTGATGCAGATGGGGCTATTTGAGTCAAATTAAAAGGTGGCTGGTCCTCCGGACAAAAACTCATGCCCGGATTCATTGCTCATTTTCACCTGCCAATTTCGACAAAACATCAGCGGATGCACCCCAGTCATGCAAGACCTTGAACAGGTCGGAACGCGCAGGTCCTGCTGCACAGCCTATTTCGGATTCCGTGCGCGAAAACCTGGGCGCCGGGGCGGGTTGTGTTACACCATCGATATCAACGAAAGTTTTACGTGCAACATTCTGCGGATGCCCGGTCACTTCCGACAGATTCAGAATGGGTGTGCAGCAGGTCTCGGTACCCTCGAGAATCCCGCACCACTCATCCCGCGTCCGGGTCGCAAACACGGCCTGTATTTTTTGCCTGACAGTATTCCACTGAGACTGGTCGTGCTGACGTGCCGGATCAATATCCTCCAGGCCGAGAACCCGGAGTAAATTCCGGTAGAAGCGGTTTTCAATCGGGGCGACAGCAATATGTAGTCCATCGCGGGTGCGGTAAGCGGTGTAAAACGGTGCGCCGCCATCGAGGATATTGCTACCGCGTTCATCCTTCCATGCGCCCGCCGCCCTGAATCCCCAGATGGAAGACATCTGTGAGGCGGCACCATCCACCATGGCCGCATCAACGACCTGTCCCCGGCCGGATTTCGTAGATTCCAGCAGGGCCGATAGCAGGCCGATGACGAGATAGGCTCCGCCGCCACCCATGTCACCGACCAGGTTCAGCGGATATACCGGTTCACCTCCCTTCTCACCGATAGCCGCATATACACCTGCCAGCGCAATAAAATTTGCATCGTGACCTATGGATTCGGCTAACGGACCATCCTGACCCCAACCGGTCATCCGGCCGTATACCAGCTTTTTGTTGCGCGCCATGCACACGTCCGGCCCGAGCCCGAGACGTTCCATCACACCCGGACGGAAGCCTTCAAAAATCGCGTCCGCGTCCGCGCATAAATCCAGGACCAGTTGCACACCCTCCGCCGATTTAAGATCGACGGCGACCGTGGGCCGGCTCCGGTTCATGATGTTAAAACTGGCATCCGCTGCAAATATGGGTTCTTCATTTACCGGCCGTTCTATACGTACCACGCTGGCGCCCATATCCGCCAGCAACATGCCGGCGAACTGACCGGGACCAATACCGGCAATCTCAATTATTTTGAAACCTTTCAGTGGGCCCATAGGCGTAGGGGTATCCTGGTGGAAGAACCGTTTTCAATTGACCCGGTGGTAAAATTCCGGATTCATTTTATCCGGAAATGGAACGCGCCACCCGTAATGAGTGTTACGATTCCACATCACGTATATTTTACCTTTTTCACCCGATTGAAGCTTGGAATATGAAACCATTAAGATCCGATACCACCACCGCCGGCGACAGCGCCGCGGCTTCCCGCTCACTGTGGCGCGCCACCGGAATGCGCAGCGGTGACTTTGGTAAACCCATCGTAGCCATCGCAAATTCCTTTACCCAATTTGTGCCCGGCCATGTTCACCTGCAAAACGTCGGCAGCCTGGTTGCCAGCGAAATTGCCGCCGCGGGTGGTGTGTCCAAGGAATTCAATACCATTGCAGTGGATGACGGTATCGCTATGGGGCATGACGGCATGTTGTATTCATTGCCAAGCCGTGACCTGATTGCCGATAGCGTGGAATACATGGTCAATGCCCATTGTGCAGACGCACTGGTGTGTATTTCCAACTGCGACAAAATCACACCCGGTATGCTGATGGCTGCCCTGCGTCTCAATATCCCCACTGTTTTTGTCTCGGGTGGGCCGATGGAGGCCGGCCGCCTGGAGAACGATGGTAAACCGATCCTGCGGGTTGATCTCACCGATGCCTTCTCAGGTGCAGTGAACATGGATGCCTATCCGGGTAGCACTCTTGAGGATGTGGAAGACAGTGCCTGCCCGACCTGCGGCAGTTGTTCAGGTATGTTTACGGCCAATTCGATGAATTGCCTGACCGAGGCCCTTGGTCTTTCACTGCCCGGAAACGGTTCATTACTGGCCACCCATCGTGACCGCGGGGCGCTGTTTCTCGAGGCCGGCCGGCTGATTGTTGAACTGGCCAATCGCTATTATCGTGATGACGACGACTCAGTGTTGCCAAGGTCCATCGCGAGCTTTGATGCTTTCAGCAACGCCATGGCGGTCGATATTGCAATGGGCGGCTCAACCAACACCATCCTGCATCTGCTGGCCGCTGCCCAGGAGGCCGAAGTCGATTTCAATATGACGCATATCGATGCCATGTCAAAACGTATCCCGCATCTGTGCAAGGTTTCGCCCTCTACCCATGATTACTTCATGGAGGATGTACATCGTGCCGGTGGCATGATGTCGGTCATGGGTGAACTCGAAAAGGCCGGTCTGCTTAACACCGACGTAGCCATGGTCCACAGTGCGAATCTCGGTGAAGCACTGGCCAAGTGGGACATCGGCCGAAGCACATTCCCGGATGCGGCACGTCTATACACCGCTGCACCTGGTGGCATTCGCACGACAAAACCATTCTCGCAGGATAATCACTGGGAATTGGATCTGAATCGCGAGGCAGGCTGCATCCGGGATCTGGATCACGCTTATAGCACCGAAGGTGGTCTAGCGGTTCTGTATGGCAATATCGCCGAAAAAGGCTGTATCGTGAAAACTGCAGCGGTTGCAACCAATATGTACCGGTTCAGTGGCCAGGCGCGTGTATTTGAAGAAATGGAGGTCGCCAATGAGGCCATACTGGCCGATCAGATAAAGCCCGGCGATATCGTGATCATCCGCTATGAAGGCCCCCGCGGCGGACCCGGCATGCAGGAAATGCTGGGACCAACGATGGCGATTAAATCCAAGGGTCTCGGGGAATCCTGTGCGCTGATCACTGACGGACGCTTTTCAGGCGCAACCGGCGGGCTATCCATCGGCCATGTTTCACCGGAAGCGGCCAGTGGCGGTCTAATTGCGCTGGTGGAAGAAGGAGACACCATCAGCATTGACATACCTGCCCGCAGTATAAACCTGCAGGTCGATCCCGCTGAACTCACCAAGCGGCGCGCAACGCTGGAGGCCAACAGCTCCGAATACGCCTACCGGCCGGCGGCACCAAGGCGGCGACGGGTCAGCCAGGCGCTGCGTGCCTATGCTGTATTTGCGAGCAGTGCGGACAAGGGTGGTGTGCGCGACCTGGGCAAAGTAGAAGGCGCCTGATGGATTTTAGGATAAGGCAATAGACTGAAGTCCACACCTGTCCCACTCTATTCACTGCTCAAGCAGATTTTCATGCGTTCAGGGGGGCGCTGGGGTGGGTAGTTGCTACCGGGACTCGCTGTAAACCATCCATGGAAGCTCGATACTCGGCGTCCTGCCTCGTA
>Ga0210074_1000432_pt1 | contig 14995 bp, 8 predicted proteins | sample China_Galinas_Co_FD_184860 | JGI IMG/M metagenome (GOLD analysis project Ga0210074, IMG submission 184860) | Wetland microbial communities from San Francisco Bay, California, USA, that impact long-term carbon sequestration -... | ecosystem: Environmental > Aquatic > Marine > Wetlands ... | reverse complement strand
AAATACAAAAATTACCGGCAGGCCTTCAGGAAGTGCATTTTTTAATAAAGGCGGTAACGGATATAACGATTCAATTAAAATTGCTTACGAATTTGATGCTGCAGGGGATTTAGGATTTTCTGACAGCTATATTGGAATCCAATTTTTAGGCTCCGAACCAACTATTCCAAATTATTATCCATCAGGTTTTGAAGACTCATTATCATCAGTAAATTTCGTTACCTGGCAATTTAGAAATACAGACGATCCAAATTTCTTTGCACCACAAAACGACATTGATCGTTATAAAAAAATGAGAGGATTTTTTGGCGGAACCAACAGGTGGGATGATGGTATCAATCCCAGCACCGTTAAAACTCCTTCGAACAGGTCAATGCTAATTACTAAAGGCTACTTCGATTATATTGCGCCGGGTGATTCAATAAATGTGGTATTTGCAATTGTATGTGCAAAAAAATTTGGACCTGAACCGGCAAACCTGGATACAGAAGAACAAAAAACGAATTTGTATGCAAATGCCGATTGGGCTCTGCGAGCCTACTATGGCGAGGACAGAAATAGAAATGGTATTCTCGATCCTGGTGAAGATCTTGATGGAGACGGTAAAATAACACGATATATTCTTCCAACACCTCCTACATCACCGGTAGTTAAGGTAATTCCTGAAAGTCAAAAAGCAACAATATACTGGGATAAAAGAGCTGAACTATCTGTAGACCCTATTTCCGGCAAAAAAGATTTTGAAGGATATAATTTATATAGAACTCAGTCGGGATTTGATCTAACGGAAAAACAGGATATTGTGAACTCATTGGTTACATTAGCTAGTTTCGATAGTGCGGGGAATAATGTTGGATTCGACACCGGATTTGAATTTGCTGAACTATCTGAACCAGTTACTTTCCCAAATGACACGAACAAATATTATTATAAGTTCGAACTAAATAATTTGCTAAATGGCTGGCAGTATTTGTTTTCAGTTACTGCATTTGATGAAGGTGATCCAACAAATAATCTCGATCAACTTGAATCAAGTAAGCTGGCCAATTTGAACAGAATTTTACCCGGTACTCCGGCAACTGATGATCCAGATGTTCAGATAGGTGTTTATCCCAATCCTTATTATGGAAATGCAGTTTGGGATGGTTCATCGGAAAGACTTAGAAAAATTTATTTTTTCAATTTGCCATCTGATTGTGAAATCACTATTTATACACTTGCCGGGGATGTAATCAGACAAATAGTTCACAATGATTTTAATACTGGTTCGGATATACGTTGGTTTGAGACCTATGCAAGCGACGGTAGGCAGAAAATGACAGGAGGAGAACACGCATGGGATTTACTAACAGATTACGACCAGGCGGTTGCGACCGGATTATATTTATTTACTGTAAAAAATAATAACACCGGAGAGATTAAAACCGGAAAATTTTTAATTGTCAAATAATTAATTAACAGGAGAAAAAAATGAAAAAATTCATACCGTTTTTGTTCTTAGTTCTGCTTTCGTTCAGTGGTGTGCTCCTAGCACAATCGTATCCATTAGTGACCATTGAGGATATACAGTTTCAATCTGACTCTTCACTTCTAAATAATGGAGATTTACAATCGCCTCTTTATGGTGACACCGTTAGATTCAGAGGAGTCGTAATGGTAGCACCTGTGGTTAATGCCACAACAGATAGAAGAAGAATTATTGCTGCTGGAGCCAGATGGACTACATATCTGCAGGATGTAGATGGAAATGTTCATGACGATTTTGATGGAATATTTATATTACAGGAAGATACAACCGGTGCAAACCAGGGAACTTTTTTCGATCTTGTAGATACAGCACAGGTTGTTGAATTTACAGGGGTGGTAAGTGAGTTTAATACTACCACAGAATTCTTTTTATTATTAAATCCGGTTACACCGGTAACAATTATTAGTCAGCTACCTAAAAGACCTGATCCAAAAGAATTATCTGTTAGTGACTTTGATGATGGTGGAACATTAAATATTCTTGCTGAAAGATATGAAGGAGAATACATAGTTGTTCGTAACGTTATCACCAGTGATAGAAATTTATCATCTGGAACCTTCACAATAAATGATGCACAAGGAAATAAAATGTATATGTATGATCAATCGGGATATTTTACTTTACGTGGTCATAGATTAACAGGCCTAACGGATTATCAACCACCTCAGGATGGCTCATTTCTTAGTTACATTCGGGGAACAGTTAATACTCGTACTGATGGTTATTATTTAGTTCCTATGTATCCTGGTGATATTGGTCCAACAACCATTTCACCTCCCATAATCTCAAATGTTAGACGAAATTCTGCAGAAGTCGCTACAAATCAGTCTGTTGAAATATCAGCCAAATTAAATGATTTGGATGGTACGATACAGGAAGGTAGAGTCTATTATAGAGTAGATGGTGGACAGAGACTGATGCTGCCAATGACTTTTTCTTCTTCTGATACTTTGTATAAAGCTACTATTCCGGGTATAAATAGCGATTCTTCTATTGTCGATTTTTATTTGTGGGCAAAGGATGATCAGGATCTCGTTGCTATCAATCCCACCGATACGGTGCAAAACAATTATTTCTATTTGGTTTTAAATCGACCAGTTACAATTCAAGATGTTCAATATAGTCCGTTTGGTGGTGGTTATAGCGGATATACAAATTATGAAGTAACGATAGGTGGAATAATAACCGCAGATTCATCAGATGTCAAAGGGTTTGGTTCCTCTTCTTTCGCTAGAAATTATATACAGAATGGAGAAGGCCCTTGGAGCGGATTACAAATTAGTTTCGGAGATCCGTTTGGAACGGAATTGTTTGGGGTATTGAGACGAGGAGATGATGTAACAATGACGGGAACAATTCAGGAATCCTTCGGCGTAACAAGAATAAACAATGTGACTAGTTATACAATTAATTCATCAGGAAATCCACTACCTTCACCGCAGGTTTTATCAACAGGTACAATTGGAGTTCTTGGAGACGGTGATGTAGTAAAAGAACAATGGGAAAGTGTGCTGGTTCAATACCAAAATGCAGAGATTACTAATATCAATGCTGATGGTACAAGTAATTTCGGTGAGATGTATGTAAATGATGGAAGTGGAGATACCAGAGTTGAACTTGAAGACGGCAATAATTCCTATCAAAATGGATCAGGTTCGCCAGGCTCAATTTTAGTTCAACAAAATGCTACATTCGATCAGTTAATTGGGATTATGTATTACTCGTTCAGCAATTACAAACTTGTCCCAAGAAAAGATGATGATTTTGTAAACTATACCAACATCGCTGATGAAACAGAGTTACCATCAGAGTATGGTCTGGAACAAAATTATCCAAATCCATTTAATCCTTCTACCACTATTCAATATTCTTTACCAGAAGCAGGAACGGTGAATATTAATATTTTCAACATATTGGGTGAGAATGTTAAAACTATCATTAATAATTCTAACCAGGCTGCAGGTACTTATAAAGCGGTCTTTAATGCTAGCTCGTTACCAAGTGGTATTTACTTCTACAGATTAGAAGTGAATAATTTTGTTCAGGTAAAGAAAATGATTTTAATGAAATAATGAATTGAATTTAATGTGAGACTCACTATTAAAGTGAGTCTCATTCGATTAAAATATGCAAAAATTTTTACTTGTAGTTTCAATATTCATTTTGGCATTTGTTGTTTCCTGTACGGAAGATCAAGTAAGTAATCCGACTGGCAATCAACCTCCAAACACTGGATTATTCCTTTATCCTGACAGTACTATTCTTCCACAACAAAGCAGACTTACAATACATTGGTGGGGAGATGATCCTGACGGAGTAGTTTTAGGTTATTATTTTTCCTGGGATAATATCAGTTGGTCATTCACAACTTCGAATGACAGCACATTTGCACTTCAGATTGGTGTTAGCGATACCATCTACACATTCAAAATTGCCGCAGTAGATAATGAAGGTAACAAAATTTATGACAGTAAGGTTAGCAGGAATGGAATTAATTTTGGACCTGAGCCATTTATTGATGCAAACGGTAATGGACAATATGATCAGGGAGAGTATTTTTATGACATCGGTTCAATAGATCCCACACCCGCAACCTTTAATTTTCCGTTGAGGAATACTGCGCCCACAATTAGCTGGAACGATTTAAGCTTTTTACCCGATACTTCTTTTCCTGTAATGTCATTCAGCTGGAATGTTGATGATATCGACGGCATTGAATCGGTTGTAAAGATTGAACTCGCTTTGAATGATACAAGCATTCAATCAAATATTATAGGCATTGATGGCAGTGTGCGTACTGTAACACTCCGTACTGACGATTTTTCATCTGGCACTGCATCAATGGAAATTATGATCGAGTCCCAGGAAGGTAATATCAACCCTGAGCTCTTACCGGGATTGTTGCTTAATGCGAATAATAGTTTTTATGTTCGGGCAGTTGATATCTCAGGTGCTGCCTCTCCATTTATTTCATTACCTGATTCCGGACAGACCTGGTATGTGAAAAAACCTGTTGGCAACCTGCTGATTATTGATGACTATCGTACAATTGATAATTCATCGACGTTCTATAATGCTATGTTTGATAGTCTGGGATTAGGCGGACATTTTAACATATATGATATTCACACACAAACACCACCATTTCTTAACGTAACTTTTTTAGAGACAATTAAGCTATTTGATTATTTATTCTGGTATACTGATAACAGTCCTTCCATTGATCTAGCTAGTTTTGCAACCAATAAATATTTGACTGCAGGTGGCAAAGTAGCATTCTCAATGCAATTTCCGCAAATTGTTGATCCGGTTGGACTTGCGAGTTTTATTCCTATAATTTCGGACAGTATTGGAGCCAAGAGTTCATTATTTTCCGGAACTATAATTGCGTCCGATACAACTGATCCCTCATATCCAAACCTTCAAAGTATAATAAGCATCTTTAGAGTAAAATCATTTTATCTTGATCCTTTAGCAGCTAATGCAATTTACTATTATCCTAACGATGAATTACCCGGATTTACTGGCTTTACAAATGCAAATGTAACTGAGTTTTTTATAGCATTGCCTTTGGACAAATGCAATGGTACTGGTGGTGTAAAATCATTATTGCAAAAAGTATTTTTCGATGATTTTGGATTGACTCAATGATTAAGACTTTTACTCTATTCTTTTTATTAACCTTTTCTCTTTTTGCACAGCAAGTCGGAACTCTTGCTGGAAAAGTTGTTGACGCAAAGACCGGAGAAGACTTACCGGGTGTAAACATCATTCTTAAAGGAACGTATTACGGGGCTGCAACTGATGTTAATGGAAATTTTGTAATTAAAAATATAACGGTTGGAATTTATAATGTAGATGTTTCACTGATAGGCTATAAAACATTTGAGTATACAGAAACAAATATCCTTGCTAATAAAACAACACAATTAGATGTAAAATTAGAGGAGACCGTTTTAACTCTTGACCAGGATGTTGTAGTTATTGGTGCAAAACCATTGATGGATGTTGAAGACACTCAAAGTAAAACGACCCTAACAAAGGATGAAATTGATAAATTAATTGTTGAGAATGTTCAGAATATAGTTTCACAACAGGCTGGTGTAATTGTAAGCAACTCAAATGAACTTCATATACGTGGTGGCAGAACTTATGAAAATGCATTCTTGCTGGATGGTGTTTCGGTTCAGGACCCAATTTCCGGGACTGGATTTGGACTTCAGTTAAGTGCTTCTTCAATCCAGGAAGTTGAGGTAATTACTGGAGGATTTAATGCTGAATATGGACAGGCTACTTCAGGAGTTGTTAATGTTAAGACAAGGGAAGGTGGAGATAATTATAGCGGATCTTTAACTTTTAAGACCGACAACCTTGGTAACCCGGACTCTTATCATAATTTTAATACAGATGTTCTTGAAGCAAATCTCAGTGGTCCTGAACCAATCACGACTTATTTGTTACCATCACTTGGTGTGCAAATTCCAGGAATGCTTACGTTCTTCACTAGCTTTTATACCGGAATCAGCGATGGAATAACGCAAGGTTATTATAAGCCGACTGCCAGTCAATTGGTTTCTTCCACATTTCATGGAACTACTTTTGCTCCGCGCACTGAAAACGCCTGGTTCTGGCTTGCTAAGTTAACGTACAATTATTCGCCAACTTTAAAATTTAATTATTCGTTTAATCAATCTGTAAACATTAGCCAAAACACACAGTCATTGCAATCAAATCTTGAGTATGTTGAGCCATCACCCGGTTATCAGTACACATTCCAAAAAATTTTAGATAGCGCGGCTACTTTTACTCATGACAACCTTTACAATACGATCGGTATCACTCACACTCTAAATTCCAGGACTTTTTACGAAGCCAGGTTTAATTACTTTTATACAACATTACGAGGAGACGCGAATGGACTTTATTACGATCAATACACTGAACCCCAGGATATTGTAAACTTTCCTATTCAGTATTACAATATTAATGGTGATACAATTGGTGTGATTCCAGGTGATGGCTTTTGGGATACAGGAAATACATACAACTGGCACGATCACTTTGTAGAAGAATTTTCTTTCAGGGCTGATTTAACAAGCTTCTTTGATGAGATGAATAAATTTAAAGCAGGTATCAACATGCAATGGCAGGAGATGCAGGTTGTTGATATTTACAAACCCTGGGTTGGCGAACTGGGATTAAATAACGATATCTATAATGTTTATCCTGCATTGGGATCGATGTATGCACAGGATAATATAAACTTTGGCGGAATGATATTAAATTTTGGATTACGTTTTGATTATTGGTTCCCGGGAAAGTATGTTGATGATGCTGTTCAGGATACAAACGTAGTTACTATCCCCGATGAAATCCGACAGAGTTATATTGAAAGCACATACGAATGGTTTAATGGTAGCCGATTTAAAGGAAGAATCAGTCCCAGGCTTGGCATCTCTCACCCGGTTTCTGATTTTCAAACACTTTTCTTTTCCTATGGACATTTCAGCAAGTGGCCAAAGCCTCAGTTTGTATATGCAAAGCTTAATCCGGCAAGTGCACAATCATCTTTCCAAAAATTTGGTAACCCAAATCTAGATCCAGAAACTACCGTGGCCTATGAGCTTGGTCTTAAAACTCAATTTACACCAAATGATGTTTTAACAGTAACAGCTTACTATAAAGATATTTATGATTACGTAAGTACGCGTTCAGTTAAGATTACTTCTTCAAGACTATCTGCAGAAAGTTTTATTACTTATGTAAATACTGATTATGCCAGATCAAGAGGTATTGAGGTTGAATTTAGAAAAAGAATTGGACAATGGTTTAATGGGCAGGCTTCGTTTGTTTATGCAATTGTAACTGGAAAAAGTTCTTCTGAAGAAGAGGGTGTACTTATTGCACGCGGAGATCTTGAGGATTCAATTCGTGAAGAATATCTATCCTGGGATCGACCTGTGACCATTTCGCTTTCACTAAATTTTTATGCACCTCCCGGAAGCTTTGGAACAGGCGAGGGTTTTTTAGATGATTGGAATTTATACTTGCGAGGTTTTTTCCAATCTGGCAAAAGATACACTCCGGCCGTATTTACAGGTGCTTACACTGAACAGGGAAGACCCGAGTACGACTATGTAATAGGTGAGCGCTTCACTCAAATTGCTGAAGACTGGTTTTATATTAATGTAAATTTTGAAAAATATTTTGAAGTTAGCGATTTCAAATTTTCAGTTTTCATGGAAGTAAATAATGTTCTTGACACGCAGAATTCAACCATAATTAACCCCGTTACCGGAAAAGCATATGAATACGGAGATAATGTTCCTAGCAGCTGGAACGATCCAAGATATCCTGACTTGCAGGCGCCTATTACTCCTTATCCATTTAATCCTGCAAGATATCTAACAAGACGAAATTTGAAACTTGGTGTAACATTTAATTTTTAATTGAAAAAATACATTTACATATTATTTGTTTTTCTTATTGCAGCAACTGCTAAAGCACAATTATTTCCTGTTCTTGGTGGACAGAGAGCTGGAATTTCAACGGCACAATTTCTAAAAATTGGAGTTGGCGGAAGAGCCTCAGCGATGGGTGAAGCTTTTATAGCAGTATCAAATGATGCTTCTGCCCTTTATTGGAATGCCGCAGGCTTATCACAGTTTAATGAAAATGAGCTAATTATTTCGCACAATGTTTGGGTTGTAGATATAAATCATGATTTTATTGGTGTAGTATATCATCTTGATAGTGACAATTCATTTGGAGCTTCACTAACTGCTGTCACTATGGATGATATGCCCGTCACAACAGAATTTGCTCCTTTCGGAACAGGAGAATTTTTTGGTTACACAGATATTGCTGTATCATTAACATATTCACGCAAGATGACGAAGCAGTTCAGTTTTGGTGGATCGATCAAATACATTGAAGAGACTTTAGATAAGTTGAAGATGCGAGGCTTTATGATAGATCTTGGTACCTATTATCGTACAGGTCTAGGTTCTACAAGATTTGCTGTAACAGTTTCAAATTTCGGTTCTGAACTTGCGCCTGATGGTCAGGTTACTTTGGTAGGAAACAGAGAAGTAAACGAATGGCAATCATTTGCACCTCCTACAGTTTTTAGGATTGGGTTTGCTCTTGAACCTTACGAATCAGAGGAGAACAGGATCACAGCTTCGATACAGCTCAATCACCCGAATGATAATAGTGAGAATGTATCTTTGGGCGCAGAGTACGCATGGAAGGAGATGTTTTTTATAAGAGGCGGGTATAGATTTAATGTTGATGGACAGAATTACTCATTTGGTGTTGGAGTTCGAGCTCCAATAAGCATTGCTGAATTCACTTTCGACTATGCATACAGTAATTTCGAAAGTTTGGGTTCAGCACACAGATTTTCAATTATACTTGGGTTATTATGAGGATTAGAAAAACCATACAACTTATTATTTTATTAATATTTATAGCGTTCTTTTTAAGTTGTGCAAACAAATTTGATATAAATGATATAGATACCGGAGACGGCAATGTTAATGTTGGTGGAGATACTGTTTACGTTCAATTAAATCCGGAGTGGGGTGGTTTTAACAGACCGCAGGATGTTATGGTGGGTAGAGAACCATTTATTTATGTTGCTGATACAGACAACAACAAAATAGTTATGATGAACCTTGATGGAGAGATTTTAGGCACACGATCAATAAAAAGACCTATAGCTTTAGCACAGGACTACAAGCTGAATTTAATTGTATGTGCCCAGTTTGATACTCTAGTGAATGGACAAAACAGAACTTTCAGTGCTGTTTATAAATTAGATCTAGTTGCTGTATCACATCAGATCGCAATTGCTCCCATCACGAGATTACTGCCACGTGCAAATGATTTAAACAGACCTTTGGTTGAATATACGGGAGCATGCGTGTTTTTTAATAATATGTTTTACATTTCCCGAAAAGGACCAAATAATTCAGGATTTGTTGACCCTGATAATTCTTTATTAATATTTGTTCCAAACGAAGTTAGCGGGAAAGATACATTGGTTGGACGTGTACCAAACATTGATCCTCTGGGTCAAGGACCTGTTTCTGCTTATGATTTTAGTTCATTAACTTCTTTCAATAGTCAATCAATAGATATCATAGTTACTTTAACAGGGGGAACAAGTTTCAAAGCCAACTGGTTACATTATCAGGTGACACCAATAGAACAAAAGTACGTTAGTAATTTTCCTCCTAATTCTACTAGTCTCGTTATTCCAAACAGGTTCGAAAGACCTGAAGGAAGTGCAATAGACAACTCAGGTAATATTTATATAGTTGATGCTGATAAAGATAGTCTATATAAATTTAATTCATTTGGTGATGAACTAATTTCATTTGGGGGACCTGATTCGTCTAATACGTTTAATGAACCATACGGTGTTGCATTCTTCAATAAGACCCTCTATGTTGCTGACACTGGAAATAACAGAATTTTAAGATTCATTTTATCAACGGATATTCAATGAAAAATTTAACATTTGTTCTTCTCTTTTTTATAACACTTACTGGCCTTGATATTAATGCACAAACCGTCGTACCAATTTCGAATTTAAGATATAACGACGCAAATGGAGTCCCAATTGATACCGGTCAAGTATTTACTATATCTGGAATTGTTACCTCTTCCAATCAATTTGGGAATAGTGGTCCCGGTGCGGTTCAGGATGAAACCGCTGGTGTTTGTGTTTACGGACCTGGTTTTTCTAATGCCGTAAACATAGGTGATTCAGTTACTGTTACCGCTGAGCTGACTCAGTTTAGTGGATTGACAGAATTAAGTTTCATTCTTCCGGGTGCTTCTGTTGTTGTTCACTCATCAGGGAATGAAACTGATCCTGAAATTATTACAATCAACGATATCAGTACTCAACAATGGAATGGATACGAGGAATTTGAAGGTCTTTTAGTAAGGATCAACAATGTCACAATACAGGGTACTGGAAATTTTGCAGGAAATACTAATTATACAATTTCTGATCCCAGCGGTAATTTGGCAAGTGGACTACGAATAGATAATGATGTTTCATCTATTATTGGTCAGCCAATTCCCTCAAGTGCTGTGGACGTTATCGGAATCCTCCAGCAATACAAACCTGCGGCACCATATAGCAGTGGATACCAATTACTGCCAAGATTTATTTTGGATATTGTTGACGATGGAGCTCCTTTAATTCTGAATCCTGTCATAGCAGCAGATATTGGAACAAATTCATTCAACGTCTATTTCAACACAGTGCGAAACGGTGACAGCAAAGTAAAATATGGACAGACTCCTAATCTTGAACTAGATTCAGTAGTGGTGCAAGAAGATACAACATTCCACTTTGTTCCGATAACGGGTCTTGAAGAATCAACTTTATATTATTTTCGTGCCTACTCAACAAATGCAGCAGGAACAAGTGAAAGTTCGCTTCAATCGGTCACCACTGCGTCATCTAATCCTGAGATTGGAGCGATAAATGTTTATTTTAATTTTTCAGTCGATACGACTGTTGCCATTTCCGGAAATGCTGCACGCGGAAATGTAGACTTCAAACAAAAATTGATGGATAGAATAAATCAATCTACCTATTCAATTGATATGGCTGTGTATAGTTTCTTTGGAATGCCTGAGATTGCTGATGCAATTATTGCTGCAAAAAATAGGGGAGTAAAAGTGAGAGTTGTTTATGAAAACAGGACTACACAGAACAGCATGCAAACTTTAATAAATGCCGGCATTCCAATAATTAAGAGAACAAGCGGTCTCGATGGAATTATGCACAATAAGTTTTTCATTTTTGACGCACGGGATGCGGTGAGTACTAATGATTGGTTATGGACTGGTTCCTGGAATGTTACATTAACTGAACTAGCCTGGAAAAATAATATCGTAGAAATTAATGATCCCGCTATAGCTTCAGCATATCAAATTGAGTTTGAAGAAATGTGGGGCAGTTCAGATGATGTACCAAATCCGGCAAATGCAAAATTTGGAAACCAGAAAACAGATAACACACCACACACTTTTAACATTGGTGGCAGGGATGTTAGACTTTATTTCAGTCCTTCGGATGGGACTACTGCGAAAATTGTAAATGCAGTGAATTCAGCTGATGATGACATCTATTTTGCTCAATACGCTTATACTCGATCTGATATTGCTAATGCTATGAACAGTCGTTTCAATGCTGGAGTTACTGATATCCGCGGTTTAATAGATCAGGTGAACACCTCAGGCAGTCAATACAATTTCCTTAATACATTCGCCGAGATGTTTCCAGCTAATGGTAATACTCAGCATCACAAATACGGAACAGTTGATGCCGCGCTCTGGGAAAGTGACCCAACTACGATAACCGGTTCCCAGAATTGGTCGAATGCAGGAGAGAATGATAATGATGAGAATACATTAATAATTAATGATGGATTAATAGCAAACCAGTTCATGCAGGAATTTAAGAAACGTTACAATGAAGCAGGCGGAACAGGAACCTTCATTGTCCCGGTTGTTGATATTGAAGAATCGGATATTGTGGAATTCAGTTATTCACTTTATCAGAATTATCCCAACCCGTTTAACCCTGTAACAACAATTCGCTTTGAGGTACCAGTTTCTCAGAATGTTGAACTTGCTGTATTCGATATGCTAGGTAGGGAAGTTAAAGTGCTTTATGATGATATTGCTCCAGCAGGAATTATTACTATAGATTTTAACGCCGAAGGTTTATCGAGCGGTGTATATTTTTACAGATTGAAGACTGAAAATTTCATTACATCAAAGAAGCTTTTGTTGCTTAAATAGTTTATTCAGTTAGCAGAATTTTCTATTCTTTTCCTTGTCAAAGATTTATGCTTTTAGAGGGATAAAAATATACCTTTTCATCATTTTTAGTGCGCAATTATTTGTATAAGTTGCCCGCCAACTTTAATTTTACAGTTCAATTTTCTTAAATCTTTTCAGGAATAATAATGGCAGATATCAAAGGAAAAATAATACAGGTAATAGGTCCAGTAGTAGATGTTGAGTTTGAAGAAGGTCACTTACCAGAAATTTATAGTGCTATAAAAATACCCAGAACAACCACTGAGGGTGTTAAAGATGTACTAATAGCTGAAGTTGAGCAGCATCTTGGTGAAGATAGGGTAAGAGCTGTTGCAATGGATTCAACGGATGGATTAGTAAGAGGTATGGAAGCTATTGATACTGGAGAACCAATATCAGTACCTGTTGGACCTGAAACATTAGGAAGATTGATAAATGTAACAGGTGATGCTATTGATGGACTTGGTGAGATCAAGACAAAAATGAAATATCCCATTCACAGACCTGCTCCAGCTTTCAAAAATCTTTCTACTAACTCAGAAATGTTTGAAACTGGAATTAAAGTTATCGATCTTATTGAACCATACACTAAAGGTGGTAAAACAGGATTATTCGGTGGTGCAGGTGTTGGTAAAACAGTTATAATCCAGGAATTGATTCATAACATTGCATCACAGCATGGAGGATACTCGGTTTTTTCAGGTGTTGGAGAAAGAACCCGTGAAGGAAATGATCTCTGGCTCGAAATGAAAGAATCAGGCGTATTAGAAAAAACGGCTCTTGTATTTGGTCAGATGAATGAACCACCAGGTGCAAGATTAAGAATTGGTTTAACAGGTTTAACTATTGCAGAATATTTCCGTGATGAAGAGGGAAGAGATGTTCTTTTATTTATTGATAACATATTCAGATTTACACAAGCCGGCTCTGAAGTGAGTGCGCTTCTAGGAAGAATGCCTTCCGCAGTTGGTTATCAGCCAAACCTTGCTACGGAAATGGGTGCTCTTCAAGAGAGAATAACTTCCACTGATAAAGGATCAATCACATCGGTTCAAGCTATTTATGTTCCTGCAGATGATTTAACTGACCCTGCACCAGCTGCAGTTTTCTCCCATCTTGATGCAACAACAACACTAAGCCGCCAGATATCTGAGCTTGGAATTTATCCTGCAGTTGACCCGTTGGATTCAACTTCAAGAATTCTTCAGCCTGGAATTTTAGGACAAGAACATTATGATGTTGCCAAACACTGCAAAGAAATTCTTCAGCACTATAAAGATTTACAGGATATTATTAACATTCTTGGTATGGATGAGCTTTCCGATGAAGACAAAGTTATTGTAAGAAGAGCAAGAAGAATTCAAAGATTCCTAAGCCAGCCATTTTTTGTTGCTGAACAGTTTACAGGTTTCCCTGGTAAATATGTAAAACTTGAAGATACAATCCGCGGTTTCAAAGGAATCATTGATGGTAAATATGATGATTTACCAGAATCCGCTTTCCTGTATGTTGGAACTATTGAAGAAGCAGTTGAAAAAGCAATTAAGATGAAATAATGGCAGAATTAAATCTCGAAATAATTACACCTGAAAAACCTGTATTTAATGATCAGATCGAAGCGGTGACTATCCCCGGAACATCAGGGAGTTTTCAAATCCTGAAAGACCATGCGCCATTAATAAGTTCTTTTGATGTTGGAATAATTAAAGTTAAAATTAAATCAGGTGACAATTTCTTTGCTACTTCCGGTGGAACTGTTGAAGTAAATAGCAACAAAGTACTTGTTCTTGCTGATTCAATTGAAAAGGTTGAAAATATTGATGAGGACAGAGCTGAGAAGGCGAAGCAGCGAGCCGAGGAAAGATTGAAAAAGAAGCATGAGGAGAGTGTTGATGAAGCCCGGGCTAAGGCAGCACTTAACAGAGCTTTAAATAGATTGAAAGCCTTCAAAAAATATAGTTCTTAAATTTATCTTCCAGTTGGACTTAGTTTAAGTATCCATCACCTAAAATAATTTCTTTCACCTGTTTATTTTGTTCGAGCTTTTCTTCCAGCTTTTCAAAATGCTCAAGCAAATAACTTAATCTTTTACTTTCACTTGGAATTGTTAATAATTCTTGCTGCTGCAGAATTGAAAGACCTGACTTTTCTGCTATCTTAAATGATTTCAGTTTAGTTTTCTCCAGTGCTTCCCAAAACCCCTGACCAACATCAAAGTTGACCATCTTCAACATTTCCTGAACTCTGTTCTTCAAAGCAAAAAATAAATTGTTGTCTAAATCCTTGTCATTTTCTTGGTCACTTACTTTAACAACATCACTCAGATAATACCCATCAGGATGCATTTCCAAATCCTCGCGTTTAAATCTCCATTTACCTGTTGCAACAATATCAATTTCACCTGATTCATAAATTTTAGTTACGTTGGCAATCTCCACATAAACTCCCACCTCAGATATAGTATCGCCTATACGGGAAACTATTCCGAAACCGGATTCGTTTGCCAGACACTTATTAATTAGGATTTTATATCTCTCTTCAAAAATATGAAGAGGATATTTGGAATTTGGGAATATTACAAGTGATAATGGAAATAATGGTATTTGCATTTTA
>Ga0210074_1000431_pt1 | contig 15013 bp, 16 predicted proteins | sample China_Galinas_Co_FD_184860 | JGI IMG/M metagenome (GOLD analysis project Ga0210074, IMG submission 184860) | Wetland microbial communities from San Francisco Bay, California, USA, that impact long-term carbon sequestration -... | ecosystem: Environmental > Aquatic > Marine > Wetlands ... | reverse complement strand
TCATGAAAATAGCGGTGGATGGCCTGCGCCGCAACGTGTCGCACGCGTGTGATCGCACCAAAGGTATTTGTGCGTGGCCGCAGGTGTGCTACCTCGCGCAAAAACTCGAAACTGTGCTGTTTAGGTTGGATGGGGTAGGTGTCAGGATCTTCAATCCATCCCGTTACTTCCACATTGGAAGCCTGTATCTCGAATTTTTGCCCCCGACCCAGAGATTCAACCAGCTCACCCGAACAGATGACAGAGCAACCGCTGGTGAGCTTTTGTATATCACTGCTATAATTGGGCAGGTCCGCTGGCGCGACAACCTGGATGTTATCTATACAGGATCCGTCATTGACGGAAATGAAAGAAAACCCAGCCTTGGAATCTCTACGGGTGCGCACCCAGCCTTGTATTCTGACCTTTGAGCCTGTCGGGATTTCACCGTTAAGCGCCTTTTTTATGCTAACCGCTGACATGATGTTATGGTTGATCTCTATTAAAGTGGCCCAAGATAATAAATCACCCGAAGCGGCGCGCACAGTCTTTTAGAGCGCTTGGCTGATATTTTCAACAATGGTACAAATGATATGAGTATTCAATTAACCGACAATGCAGCACAACGTGTGAAACAATTTCTTGAAAAAGAGAAGGGCGTTGCATTGCGTCTTGGAGTCAGGAAAACCGGTTGTTCCGGCTGGGCCTATGCTGTAAGTATCGCAAACGAGTTAGGGAATGATGACCAGGTCTTCGAGGACAAGGGTATCAAGATCGTTGTTGATCATGAAAGTTTGCCCTATTTAAAAGGTTCCAGGATTGATTTCACACAAAACGGTCTGAACAGGACTTTTCAATTTGACAACCCGAATGCGACGGAAGCATGTGGCTGCGGGGAAAGCTTTACGATTTCCTGATTCCAGCGTGATGTGGCATTATGCCCTGACTGCTTTTATTACAATCCTTGCCAGTCTTATTCACACACTGATATAATCCGCCGGCTCTGCCACTGGCAGAGAATTCATCCTTGCTTCACGCACCCACTGCTTGGGTTGACGGAAGCTTTTGAAGGGCCCGAAATTATTGTTTTTAAATGTTACGGGTCTTTAAAACCCACAGGGAGTTAAACATGCGTCATTATGAAATCTGTTTTCTGGTGCATCCAGACCAGAGCGAGCAGGTTCCGGCTATGCTGGAACGTTATCGCAGTATGATCGAAGAAAAGAGCGGCAGTATTCACCGTCTTGAAGACTGGGGCCGCCGGCAGCTGGCTTATCCGATCGCCAAGCTGCACAAGGCTCATTACGTGTTGATGAATATCGAATGCGATAGCGAGACGCTTGCCGAGCTCGAAGCCGCATTTAAATTTAATGACGCTGTTTTGCGTCACCTCACGATTCGCAGGCAAAGGCAAAGCGCCGTGGTTGAGCAGTCTGAGATGCTCAAAGCAAAAGAAGAGAAGGATCGTTCCAGCCGTGACCATAGCGATCGTCGTCGTTCATTTTCAGATTCCAACGATGACGACGATGATGATGACGACGATGACGACGATGATGATTTGTTAGATGATGACTCTGATTTGGAAGCTGACGCCGAGTCCGATGAGGATGATGAAGCGCCAAAAGTTGCTGAACCAGTAGCTGAAAAGAGTGAAATTAAAACTGAGGCGGGAGAATAATCATGCCACGTCAACAATTTCGTCGTAGAAAGTTTTGCCGTTTTACGGCTGAAGACATCCTCGAGATCGATTACAAGGATCTCAATATTTTAAAACAATATGTTGGTGAGTCCGGCAAGATTGTGCCCAGTCGCATAACTGGTACGAAAGCCAGGTATCAACGTCAGTTGGCAACGGCTGTGAAGCGGGCACGTTTCCTGTCTTTACTGCCCTACACCGACAACCAATAAGAACCCGGGAGAACTAACATGGATCTTATACTGCTTGAAAAAGTACAGAACCTGGGTGACCTTGGCGACCTGGTAAAGGTTAAATCCGGTTTTGGCCGTAATTACCTTGTGCCCCAGGGCAAGGCTGCACTTGCAAACAAGGATAATATTGCGCTTTTCGAAGCTCGTAGAGCGGAACTGGAACTCGCCGCCAAAGACAAGCTTGGCCAGGCTCTGGCGCGTCAGGCCAGCCTTGTCGATGTGGTCGTTGAAGTAACTGCCAATGCGAGTGAGGAAGGTACACTATATGGATCAATAGGCCCACGCGAAATTTCGGCAGCAGTTTCGGCGATTGGTCATGAAATCAATAAGAGTGAAATCATCATGGGTGAAGGCCCGCTTAGAACGGTTGGCGAGTTTGACGTCGTCGTGCAATTGCACACGGATGTTGAGACGATCATCAAGGTTATCGTAAACCCGGAATAAATTGCACCGGATTGTCATGGCGGATAGTCATGGCGGTGATGCTCTGATATGCTGAACTGCGAATCGTAACCAGATGGTTCGCAGTTTTTTTTGTCTCATCAATAGTGATATGACCCACACATGGCCGCACCAAAACTAGCAGTTGTAGAATCTCCAAAGGTACCACCCCACTCGATGGAAGCAGAACAGTCTGTACTGGGGGGGCTCATGTTGAGTACGAGTGCATGGGATCAGGTTGCGGACAAAATAACTGAAATAGATTTCTATCGGGAAGATCACCGGTTAATTTTTCGGGCTATCCACGATCTGCACGAATCCAGCCGGCCGTGTGATGCGGTTACTGTCAGTGAGTGGTTTGAATCGCATGGAAAGTCCGACCAGGTCGATGGTGGTAACTATATCTCCCAGCTCGCCAACAATACACCCAGCGCTGCCAATGTGGGTGCCTACGCGGATATCGTGCGTGAAAAGAGCATACTCCGCAGCCTCATTGATGTTGGTGCAGCCATAACGACCAGCGCATTTTCCTCGGATGGCAGGGAAAGTAAAACGCTTCTTGAAGAAGCCGAACGGCTGGTCTTTGCGATTGCGGATAAGGGCAGCCGCGGAGGTTCAGGATTTGTTTCTGTCCAGGACAGCCTCAAGGAGGCAATGGCCAAGATCGAGGAGTTGAATGCGTTTGAAGGTGATATCACTGGCATCCCGACAGGCTACCTGGATTTTGATCGTCTGACAGCCGGTCTGCAGCCGTCTGATCTGATCATCGTTGCCGGTCGGCCAGCCATGGGTAAAACCACTTTTGCAATGAATATCGCCGAGCATGCGGCGATCAAGCACGGTAAGTCCGTGGCTGTTTTCAGTATGGAAATGGCTTCGTTACAACTGGTCATGCGTATGTTTTCATCCGTGGGCCAGATTGATCAAACCCGCATCCGCACCGGCACGCTGGACGATATGGATTGGCCCAAACTGACCTCGGCCATGAATCTGCTCCACAAGAGTAAAATTTTTATTGATGACACACCGGCTTTGTCACCCGCTGAGCTACGTGCAAGGGCCCGCAGGCTGAAGCGGGAACATGATATCGACCTGATCGTGGTAGATTATCTTCAGCTGATGTCGGTGCCCGATAGCAAGGAAAACCGTGCGACTGAAATTGCAGAAATTTCACGCTCGCTGAAAACCATTGCCAAAGAGTTGAATGTCCCGGTGGTCGCATTATCGCAGCTGAACCGGGCACTTGAACAACGTCCGAACAAACGGCCGTTAATGGCTGATCTCAGGGAGTCCGGTGCGATTGAGCAGGACGCAGACCTGATCGTATTTATCTACCGGGATGAGGTTTATAACAAGGAAACCGGTGAAAAAGGCAAGGCCGAAGTTATCATTGGCAAACACCGCAATGGTTCAACCGGGACGGTGTACCTGGCTTTCCAGGGACCATGGTTACGTTTCGTTAACCTGGCGCCGGAAAGCGCTTATCAATACGATTACCATTGAGTTCATAGGCAATCCTATTTTACCCGCTTAACTTTCGTCCTCGGTCAATTCATATTTACGCAGGTAGCCGCGCAGTTGGTGGTAGGTCATACCAAGAAAGTCAGCCGTTTTTTTCTGATTAAACCTGCACAATTCCATGGCATTTTTTATCCTAAGTTTCTCTTCATCCTGTATGACCTGTTTGAAATCATAAGATTCTTGCGGAAATTCAGGTTGTACCGGTTTGTCCTCGATGGATTGAGTGCCTGGTCGCCATGGCGATTCAAATGGATCAAAGACGATTTCAACAATCGATTTCTTATCGTCCTGGCAGGTGTAAACAGCCCTTTCAACAACATTCTTCAGTTCGCGTACATTGCCAGGCCAGGAATAGCTTGAAAGTTCCTTTCGGGCCTGTTCACTGAAGCCGTTGAAAACGTCTTTACCCAGTTCTCCGGCCATCTTGACGGCGAAATGATTCGCCAGGGTCATTATGTCACCCGGGCGTTCCCGCAGGGGTGGAAGCGTAATGACGTCGAATGCCAGGCGGTCAAGTAGGTCGGCACGAAACTTTCCCTTTTCAGCGAGGCCAGGCAGATCCTCGTTGGTTGCGCCAATGATGCGGACACTGGTGCGAATGGTTTCACTGCCACCGACGCGTTCGAATTCACCGTATTCAATAACACGCAGAATCTTCTCCTGTACACCTGAGGAGGTACTGGAGAGCTCATCCAGAAACAGGCTGCCCTGGTTGGCGAGTTCAAATCGACCCAATCTGCGTTTGCTTGCGCCGGTAAACGAGCCGGCCTCGTGCCCAAAAAGCTCGGTTTCCAGCAAGGACTCAGCGAGTGCCGCACAATTCATTTTAACAAAGGGGTAATCCCAACGCCCGGAAAGGAAATGAATCCGGGCTGCAATCAGCTCTTTGCCGGTGCCCCGCTCTCCGATCACCAGCACCGGCCGGTCCAGCGGCGCAACGCGGGATACGTGTTCAAGCACTCCCAGAAATGCAGGCGATTCACCGATTAATTGTTGATCCTGCGGTTTACGCATAACGTTGAATCTCTACCTGATGTGAGTGCCGACCAGCGTTCATTGTAAATAATCTCTCTATTTTTGTCTCTGGGCTGGAGGTCATGGCCCTGATCTGCTACAAGGACACTGATAATGAGGGAGTCCGGCGTGGCGAAAAACAAAACATCTTTTTACTGCACAGATTGCGGAAGTGAATTATCCAAGTGGGCCGGGCAGTGCCCTGACTGCAAGGCCTGGAATACCGTGAAGGAATTCCGCCAGGCAGCGGACGCCGGTGTTTCCCGCATGAGTGGATACATGGGAACCACTAACCAGCAGGTGACGGAACTGGCGTCGGTTTCTGATCAGGAAGTGGCGAGGATCGAAATCGGTATCAATGAACTCGACCGTGTGCTGGGTGGAGGAATTGTTCCGGGTTCGGTGATCCTGATAGGTGGAGACCCGGGCATTGGCAAGTCGACCCTGCTTTTGCAGGTGCTGGCCGGACTGATGGGACAACTGAAATGTTTGTATGTCAGTGGTGAAGAATCCTTGCAGCAAATAAACATGCGCGCCAGGCGCCTGGGTCTCGATGTGGGTGCATTACCTTGTCTCACTGAAACCAACGTTGAACAAATTCTGGATGTTGCGCAAAAAGAAAAGCCGGAATTTATCGTTGTCGACTCGATCCAGACTCTGCACTCGGAGCAGGTGCAGTCTGCACCGGGATCTGTGGCCCAGGTCAGGGAAACTGCGGCGGGGCTGGTGCGTTACGCCAAGCAGATGAATTGTGCCATGGTGCTGATCGGGCATGTGACGAAGGATGGTTCATTGGCCGGACCACGTATCCTTGAGCACATGGTTGATGCCGTATTGTATTTTCAAAGCGATGAAGGCAGCCGTTATCGTGTTATCCGGGCTTTCAAGAACCGCTTTGGCGCGGTCAATGAGCTGGGTGTATTTGCCATGACGGGTCTCGGTCTTAAAGAAGTCAATAACCCGTCCGCAATTTTTCTTTCCGGTCACTCGGAGACAGCCGCCGGCAGTGTCATCACGGTGATCAGGGAAGGAACCCGTCCGATGTTACTTGAATTACAGGCTTTGGTAGATGAAAGTCATTTGGCAAATCCACGGCGGGTCACCATCGGCCTGGATCATAGCCGCCTGGCAATGCTGCTGGCGGTTTTGCACCGTCACGGTGGTATCAGCCTTGGCGATCAGGACGTATTCGCCAACGTGGTTGGCGGTATGAGGATCACTGAAACCGGTTCGGACCTACCCCTTCTTTTGGCCATATTGTCGAGTTTTCGTGACCGAGTTTTGCCTGGCAAGACCGTGGTTTTTGGCGAGGTGGGTCTGTCCGGTGAGGTCAGGCCCGTGTATAACGGTGAAGAGCGGCTCAAAGAGGCCGCCGGTCTCGGTTTCAGGTCTGCAATTATCCCGCACGCCAATCGGCCACGACGGGCGATAGAAGGTATGACCATCAATGCGGTCAACAACCTCGACGAGGCGATTGCCGCTGCGTTTTGATCAGGGCGCGGGCGTGTCCCGTGAAGAATTGGGGGTGAGCCCGATCCACCGCTTGAACAATCGATGCAACGGTCTCTCCAGCAAAATATAGTGAAGTACGCTGTATCCCAGTATGGATAGCATCAGCAACAGGTAAATGGCAATTATCATGAAGCCCGGCCAGGAAGCTATGAAATCGCTCAGGCCGGTGTTCCAGACAATTGTCAATATCAGGATGTGACTCAGGTAAATGGAATAAGAGGCACCACCGGTCAATGCGCTGAAACGGGCCGGCGCCCGCATGTGCATCGTGGCACGCGGGTTCGTACCGGTTCCCATGTTCTCCATGCGCACCAGTCCGGCCAATATCATGCAGGCTGGAAGGCCGTAAACGAATACCCTTGGCACAACATGAAAGCCCTGTTCGATTTGACCTGAATACACCGATTCGTTTATCCAGCCACCCGCCAGAAACAAAAAGGTCCCTCCCAGCAACCAGCCCAACGCCGGTCCTTCACTTCTTATTGCAAGCCAGCGGGCCACCAGCGCACCGCTGAAAAACTCCAGCAGGAAGGGCGAGGTTAAAAACTGTGACCAGAAGGACAGGTAGTAAATATTTTCCTGGCTAAAGCTGTGCACAACAAAATGACGATACAGGTTGAAGACCAGTATGAGGATAAAGCTCAGCAGGATAACGCGATACCTGTAACGCGGTGTTGAGAACAGAATGAGAACGCTGAAAAGCAGGTAGAAATATAACTCGTATGACAAGGTCCAGGTAAGTTCCAGCAGAACATGATTAAGCGACTGTGGCCAAAGGAAAAAGGATTTCAAAAGGTTGGAGTCGGCGAAGTGCTCGGGTCGAAAGTAGCCAAAAATAACGACCGCGAGTACAAAAAACGGCCAGTATCCGGAAAAAATCCGTGCGAGCCTGCGTCTGGCGAAATCAAAGCTGTCGGTGAAACCGGAGTGACTCGACGTGGTATGCGCCATGATAAAACCACTAATAACAAAAAATATATCGACACCGGCAAAACCAAGCGATTCGCTGGTGCTGAAAATGGCGTTGAATATGGAGTCATTCGCGGGTAGACCCGCGGCACCGTGATAAAACACAACCAGCATGGCCGCTACAAAGCGAAGAAACTGGATGTTATAGAGCATTAATCAGGTGTTCCCCACCCAGTTTGGTTGAATCATCACCTTGTTTACAGAGTTTCCCCGGATATCAACGATGGTCATTATGTGGGGACCTATCCGGATGCTGCACTTCCCATCCGGAATGGATTCCATTTCTTCGATCAGCAAACCGCCCAGTGTATGTGCCTCGTCAAAAGGCAAATTCCAGCCAAGACGGCGGTTCAGTGTGCGCAAACTGGTGGAACCGTCAACAAGATAACTGCCGTCGTCCAGTCGGCGTACGGTTCGCAATCGCCCACGGCCTTCGCTGGTGAATTCGCCGACGATTTCTTCCAGGATATCATCAAGTGTGACCAATCCCTGGATATCCCCGTATTCGTCAACTACCAGCCCCATGCGCCGTTCTTTTTCCTGGAATTCAAGTAGTTGTTGCGTCAGTGATGTACCTTCGGGTACGAAGTACGGGCCACGCACGGAGCGTTGCAAATCTTCAAAACTCAGAGCGCCGGTTGCCAGTTTTGAAATAATGCTGCGAATATGCAGCAGGCCAACCACATTGTCGATGTTTTCCCGGTAGACCGGTAAGCGCGTGTAAACGGTTTGCGTCAACTGGTTGAGTATGTCAGCCCATTCATCATCCAGATCGATGCCGACAATGTCGCCGCGCGGCACCATGACGTCTTCAACCGAAGCCTGTTCGAGATCGAGGATATTGATCAGCATGCGCTGATGGTCGTCAGAGATATGCCCGCCCTCGGTGAACAGGGTCCGTAACTCGTCACGGTCGAGGCGTTCGAGTGCTACGACATCCGTTTTTACACCAAATGGTTTTAACAGAAAATTCGCGAATCCGTTCACAAGCCAGACAATTGGGTTGAGAACTTTGAGCAGCGCAACCAGTATATACGAGGCGGGAAACGCGACCCGCTCAGGATGCAGGGCGGCTAAAGTCTTGGGGGCAACTTCGGCAAAGATCAGTACGACGACGGTCATTACCAGGGTTGAAATCCAGATGCCGTTATCACCAAACTGGCGCATGGCGATCACGGTGGCAATTGAGGCCGCGAGGATATTGACCATGTTATTGCCCAACAGGATCAAGCCGATGAGGCGGTCGGGCCTGGTCAGCAGTTTTTGCGCAAGACGTGCGCCACGGTGCCCGCTATTGGCCAGATGTTTCAGGCGATAACGGTTGATCGCCATGAGGCCGGTTTCCGAACTCGAAAAAAAGCCGGAAAGTACGATCAGTATCACCAGCGTTGTATAGAGACTGCCTAGCGGGATATCGTCCAAATCAGTTAATTATTCCTGTGTAAGCCAGCGTAGCTTCAGCCCTGGATGTGCCAACTGCGTTCCAGCAGTATTTCCAATACCAGCTTGCTACCGAAATAGGATAGCAGTAAAAGCGCAATGCCTGCGAGCGTCATACGTACGGCAACCCGTCCGCGCCAGCCTCTTTTCCAGCGCCCCCACAATAAAAGCGCAAATATCAACCAGGCGAGAATTGACAATATGGTCTTGTGGGCCAGGTGTTGTCCAAACAGGTCATCGACATAAACCAGTCCCGTTGCCAACGCGACGGTTAATACTGCAAAACCTACCTTGATCAGGAGGAACAGTAATGCTTCCAGCGTTTCCAGGGCTGGCAGGGTTTGCACCAGTCTGTTAAAGCGATGTTGACGCAACAGGTGGTCGATCAGGGCGATGAATACGGCGTAAACACCTGCCACACTGAGTACGCCAAAGGCAATCACTGAAGTGAAGATATGTGCAGTCGTATGTGCCGTGGTATGGCTGATTTCAAGGGCTGGTGCGGTGAGTGTACCTTCGGCAATCAATATCAGCACTGACAGCGGCAGAACCACCAGGCTGGCATCGAAAAGGCTGTTACGTAAAGGAAACGTTGCAAGTGGTATGACAACTGTGACCAGGGCGCACAAAGACAGGATATTCAGCAAACTCACGTGCGGTGAGGTCGGAATAACCCAATGGTGACTCTCGGCCCAAATATGTAAAAGCACACCAAGCAGTGTGATGCCGGCCGCGAGTGTACGTTTGGTTTTTGAACGCTCCGCGACTGCTATATAAAGAAGGATTACAGCTACCAGATAACAGACCGCGGTTATCAATAAAATCTTGTCATGCATGGCGAATTCAGTGCCGTTTGGAAGTAGTCAGCCGTTATAATACCTGACTGCTGAATCATGGAGTAAATAATGTTTGATAACCTGACTCAACGATTAACCCAGACCATGCAAAAGCTGCGTGGAAAAGGGCGTTTAACTGAAGACAGCATCAAGGAGACTTTGCGCGAAGTCCGGATCGCTTTGCTGGAAGCGGATGTGGCGTTGCCGGTTGTGCAGACCTTCATCGGCCAGGTCAGGGAACGGGCCCTTGGACAGGAAGTTATCAGCAGCCTTCAGCCGGGACAGGCATTGGTCAAGATCGTCCACGACGAACTGGTCCGGGTCATGGGCGAGGAAAACGAGGTCCTCGACCTCAAGGCCAGTCCACCGGTAGTCGTGATGCTGGCCGGCTTGCAGGGCTCTGGTAAAACCACCACCACCGCAAAACTTGCAAAGCACCTGGCTGAGCAACACAAAAAGAAGGTCATGGTGGTCAGCTGTGACGTTTACCGGCCCGCAGCTATCGATCAATTGAAGACACTCGCCGAACAGGTCGGCGTGCTCTTTCACCCATCAGCGGTGACCGATAATCCAGTTGCGATTGCACGACAGGCAGTGGATGCAGCGAACAAACAGTTCGTCGACGTGTTGCTGGTGGATACCGCCGGTCGTTTGCATATCGACACGGACATGATGGATGAGATTCGTCAGTTGCATACCGCTGTCAATCCGCATGAAACCCTGTTCGTGGTTGACAGTATGACAGGACAGGATGCAGCCAACACAGCCCGGGCTTTCAACGAGGCTTTGGCGCTAACCGGTGTCATCCTGACCAAGACGGATGGTGATGCCCGTGGTGGCGCGGCTTTGTCAGTCAGGCAGATCACCGGGAAGCCGATCAAGTTTGTCGGTACCGGTGAAAAAAATGATGCACTCCAGCCGTTTCATCCCGAACGAATAGCTTCACGTATCCTGGGTATGGGCGATGTATTGTCGCTGGTCGAGGATGTGCAGCGGCATGTTGACCAGGAAAAGGCAGAAAAGCTCGCAAGAAAAATCAAAAAGGGCAAAGGCTTTGACCTGGAGGATTTTCGCAGCCAGCTGGAGCAGATGCAAAATATGGGCGGACTGGGCAACCTGGTTGACAAGATGCCGGGTATGAGCGAATTGCCGGATCAGGTCAAGAATCGTGTGAATGACAAGCAGACCGTCAGCATGATAGCCATCATCAACTCCATGACACCGCAGGAAAGAAGTTTTCCCGATGTTATCCGTGGTTCGCGCAAGAAAAGGATCGCTTCGGGCTCCGGCACACAAATTCAGGATATTAACCGGATGCTGAAACAATTTTCCCAGATGCAGCGAATGATGAAAAAATTTGGCAAGGGCGGTATGAAAGGCATGATGCGAAAGCTCGCCAGCCTCAAGGGTCAGATGCCGCCAGGAAGGTTTTCCTAGTCCAGGAACCAATGAATGGCAAACGCTGACAGACGCAGCTTCCTGAAAAAAAGCCTGGTGGCCGCGGGTGGCCTGGGTCTTGGTGTTACCGCCTGGTCGCAACTGACACATCACAGGCAGCCTCCGGGAGTTCATCCTGCGTTGGGGCCGCTTATGCTCGTCGATGATCAGACCACTGGTCTGCCCCTGTTGAAATTGCCAAAGGGTTTTCGCTACCACAGCTTTGCCTGGGCTGGTGAAAAACTCGCCGACGGTTATCCGGGCCCGCGGGCCTGTGATGGAATGGGTGTGGTAAATGAGCGAGATGGTATTGTCACATTGATCCGCAACCAGGAGTTACGTGGTTCTACCGGGCCCATCGGAAACCCTCAAAACGCATGGGATGTTACCGGAGGCGGAACTACAACACTGAAGTTCGACACCCGTTCTGAGCGCATGGTTGATTCGAGGATCAGCCTGGGTGGCACGGTCAATAACTGCGCAGGCGGGATCACTCCATGGGGGACCTGGTTGTCCTGTGAAGAAGCCCCCGTTACACCTGAACTGATGCATTTGGGTGGAGACTTCAGGCAAAGGCTATGGCATTTGAAAAACGCAAAAAAATCCCATGGTTACGTTTTCGAAGTGCATGCTGAGGGCGAATCAGAGCCCCGACCGATCATGGAGATGGGCCAGTTTTACCACGAAGCGGCCGCGGTCGACCCCGAAAGCGGGGTGGTTTACATGACCGAGGACAAAGAACCTGATGCGGGCCTATACCGTTTTTTGCCGGCACTGCCGGGTCAATTGCAGGCCGGCGGAAAGTTGCAAATGCTGCAAGCGAAGGGTTATGCCGCATTGAAGTACGCGGTTCCATTGAACAAACCAATACCTTTCGACTGGGTGGATATTGCCGATCCGGGCCAGGGCCATACGCCCGGTACGCATGATGGTGCGGGTGTGGTTACCCAGGGTATTGCAGCGGGGGGTACACCGTTGGTCTCGCTCGAAGGTTGCGTTTTCCACCAGGGTTCGATCTATTTCACATCAAAAGCCGGCGGAAAGGCCAGGGCAGGGCAGATATTCCGGTTGGATCTCACCAACAATACCCTGGAACTGATCTTTGAAGCCAGCGAGCGCGATAGTTTTACTGGTCCGGACAATATTATCGTCAGCCCACGCGGAAGCCTGATGATCTGTGAAGACCGTCTTGGTATGTTTAAACGGGCGCAATTTATCGCAGGGCTAAGCGATCAAGGTGGCCTGTTTGCATTTTGCCAGACCAACCCGCAACTGGACGCTACCCACGCCGGACACGATCTGCGCGATACCGCACTCATCAGCGAGTGGGCGGGTGTTTGTTTTTCTGCCGATGGTCAGTGGATGTTTGCCAACCTCTACAACCCCGGTGTGACGATCGCAATCACCGGTCCCTGGCATGAAGGGCCTGTTTGAAAAAAAACACAAGCTGTTGTTTTCTTTTGTTACAAACACGGTTAAAATGCTCTGTTTCGTGGAGCCGGGAAAGCGGAAGTGTATCCGTGCGACCGGTATCAGTCGCTGGTTTTATCTGTTTGACATCGGGTCAGCAGGAAAACCTGGCCAATTATTTGGTTTTAGCAAAAGGTTATTAGGAATGGTAAAGATTCGATTGGCGCGCGGTGGCGCTAAAAAGCGGCCCTTCTATCACATAGTGGTAGCTGACGCCCGCAGCAAGCGTGATGGACGTCGTATTGAAAGAATCGGGTTTTTTAATCCGCTGGCCCGTGGCCAGGAAGAACGTCTGCGTCTTGACCTGGAACGTGTTGATTACTGGACCGGTGTTGGTGCACAGGTTAGTGAACGTGTGCAGAACCTGGTATCGCAAGTCCGGAGCAGTGCTGCTGCCTGAGTTGCCGGTGACTGAGGTCGTGGGATTTGCGTGAAAAGCGCGCACAATATTGTCCTGCTTGGTCATGTTTCCGCGGTCCATGGCATCAAGGGCTGGGTCAAGATACATTCCTGGACCCGACCGATGGAAGCGATTCTTAAATATCAGCCCTGGTTGCTGGGAGAAGATAAAAAGCCGGTCAGGATTGTGGACGGGCGAAAGCAGGGTAAGGGACTGGCCGCTTTATTACCGGGTTTCGAAGACCGGGAGCAGGCAGCCACGCTGGTGGGATTGCAGATTTTTGTCCAGCGCGATCAATTGCCGGCAACTGTTAAAGATGAATACTACTGGTCTGATCTTGTTGGACTGGAAGTTAAGACGACTAAGGGTGAGGTGTTAGGACGGGTAGAAACGCTGATGGAAACCGGTGCCAATGATGTGCTGGTGATCCGCGGTAACCGGGAGCACCTCGTGCCGTTTATCCACGGGCAATACGTGACCCGTGTTGACCTTGAAGATGGAACGATAGAAGTCGACTGGGATCCTGAGTTTTAGGAAGAAACAGGTAAGTATCATGCGTATAGACGTGATAACGCTGTTTCCGGAGTCGCTGGAAGGATTGGCAGCACTGGGTGTTACCGGTCGGGCAATCCGTGATGGCCGGGTGACGTTAAAGACCTGGAATCCCCGGGATTTGGCGACCGACAGGCACAGGACGGTGGATGATCGGCCCTATGGTGGCGGACCCGGTATGGTGATGGCAGTAGAGCCATTGAGTTCAACCATTGCCGCAGCGCGAAAAGAACATGCCAGCGGGACCCGGGTCAGCCTGATGAGTCCCCAGGGTCGCAAGCTGGACCAGGCGAGTGTTGATGAGTTGGCGGGCAGACAGGGTTTAATCCTCGTTTGCGGGCGTTATGAAGGCATCGATGAAAGACTGATTGAGTCCGAGATCGATGAAGAATGGTCGATTGGTGATTATGTTATCAGCGGCGGGGAACTGGCCGCCGCCGTCATAATCGACGCAGTCACCCGGCTTCTACCGGGCGTATTGGGTCATGAACAGTCGGCGGTTCAGGATTCTTTTGTGGATGGTCTGCTGGATCATCCGCATTACACCCGCCCTGAAGTGGCGGATGGTAAAGCGGTACCGGAAGTGCTGCTGTCGGGTGACCATGAGGCGATACGCCGATGGCGCAGGAAGCAGGCGCTGGGTCGAACCTGGCAATTGCGGCCGGACCTGTTGGAAAACAGGCAAATGGATGAAGAGGCGGAATTACTGTTAAAAGAATTTCGTCATGAATTGGGAATTGATTGTTAAAGGCCGAAAACGGCTTACATTGAAAGGACAGAACGATGAATATCATTGAGCAGATCAACGCAGAGCAAGTGACCCGTGAGTTACCGAAATTCAGCCCCGGTGATACCGTCGTCGTAAGCGTCAAGGTAAGAGAAGGTGACCGTGAACGTTTACAGGCTTTCGAGGGAATGGTTATTGGCGTAAAGAACCGCGGTCTTAACTCCGCCTTTACTGTCCGCAAAATATCCCACGGTACGGGTGTGGAGCGCGTTTTCCAAACGCATAGCCCCCTGATTGATTCAGTTAAGGTCGTACGTCGTGGTGCAGTCAGGCGCGCCAAGCTTTACTACTTGCGTGATCTTGAAGGCAAGGCGGCCCGCATCAAGGAAAAGCTGGGTTGATCGAACTGCCTATTTATGAAAAAGCCCGCATCGCGGGCTTTTTTTTGGCCCGCTGAATTTCTGGTCCTACTTGAAAGACAGGCCGCAGACCCAAAGTTGGGCTGTAGTTAATATTCTTTTACTGGAAACAACTATGACCGAAACGACTAAATCAACCAAACCAAGCAAATCAACCAAATCCAAGAGCGCCAGGGCGAAAGTCAGCAAGACGGAAAAACATGAATTCCAGGCCGAGGTACGCGAAGTACTGAACCTGATGATTCATTCGTTGTATTCCAACCGTGAAATATTCTTACGCGAGTTGATATCAAACGCATCCGATGCCTGTGACAAGCTGCGGTTTAAAGCGCTGCAGAATGCAGACTTGATGGGTGGCGATGCGGAA
>Ga0210074_1000430_pt1 | contig 15046 bp, 13 predicted proteins | sample China_Galinas_Co_FD_184860 | JGI IMG/M metagenome (GOLD analysis project Ga0210074, IMG submission 184860) | Wetland microbial communities from San Francisco Bay, California, USA, that impact long-term carbon sequestration -... | ecosystem: Environmental > Aquatic > Marine > Wetlands ... | reverse complement strand
CCGATGCCCGGCCCACCACCGCCGTGAGGTATACAGAAAGTCTTGTGCAGGTTCAAATGTGAAACATCCGCACCAAATTTGCCCGGTGCCGCGCATCCCACCAGTGCGTTCAAATTGGCACCGTCAAGATAAACCTGGCCCCCGTATTGGTGGGTGATATCACAAATTTCGGTGATTCGCTGCTCAAATACACCGTGTGTTGAAGGATAGGTGATCATCAAAGCAGAAAGCGCTGCTGCATGTTTTTCTGCCTTTTCACGCAGGTCTTCAATATCCACATTACCGTGATCGTCACATTTCACAATCACGATTTCCATACCTGCCATGGCCGCGCTGGCAGGATTGGTGCCATGTGCCGAGGAGGGGATCAGGCAGATATTGCGGTGTCCTTCATTTCTCGACTCATGCCAACCCTTGATCGCCAGTAAGCCCGCGTATTCGCCCTGGGAGCCGGCATTGGGTTGCAGTGATACAGCGTCATATCCCGTGCAGGCAATCAGCATTTCTTCAAGCTCACGAAACAACAGGTGATAGCCCCTGGTCTGTTCGGCCGGTGCAAAAGGATGCAGGTCTGAAAACTCGGGCCAGGTAACAGGTATCATTTCCGTGGTTGCATTCAGTTTCATCGTGCACGAACCGAGAGATATCATTGCATGGGCAAGTGAAAGGTCTTTGTTTTCAAGCTGCTTGATATAACGAAGCATCTCGGTTTCCGAATGGTAACGGCTGAACACCGGATGTTGCAGGAAATCGCTTTGACGCTGCAAAGGAGCAGGTATGGGTGAAAAACCGGGCTCAATTGACTGGTCGAGGCTGCTGAAATCATCGACATCATCGCCATTGGCAAATACATTCCAAAGCGCAACGATGTGGTACCGCGTGGTTTTTTCGTTAATGCTGATACTTAGCCCGCCATTGCCCATGTACAGGTTGATACCGGCGTCCTGCGCCCGGGTAAAAATTTCTTCTGCCTGCTCATGCGGCATATGAAAAGTTACGGTATCAAACCACGCCTGATTGGCCGGCTCGTATCCATGTGGTTTGAGGCCGGTCACCAGCAGGGTTGCCAGTCGGTGAATACGTTGTGCGATGCGTATAAGACCTTCCGCGCCATGATATACAGCGTACATACTGGCCATCACTGCCAACAAGGCCTGTGCCGTGCAAATATTACTGGTGGCGTGGTCACGACGGATGTGCTGTTCCCTGGTCTGCAACGCCATTCTCAAGGCGGGCCGGCCCTGGCGGTCTTTTGAGACACCGATGATACGCCCCGGCACTGACCGCTTGAAACTATCCCTTGTAGCAAAAAAAGCGGCATGAGGACCACCAAAACCCATCGGAACACCAAAGCGTTGAGTAGACCCCACGACTATATCGGCATCCATCTCTCCGGGCGATTTTAAAAGAACGAGACTCATCAGGTCGGCTGCGACCACGACCAGTGCCCCGCACTCATGTGCAACATTTATCTGGGGGCCGATATCATTAACTGCGCCGTCAGAGGCGGTGTATTGCAGCAAGACGCCAAAATAATCATCTTTGCTGATATCTTCTGCAGGATTGCCGATGACTACCTCATAACCAAAATGACCGGCGCGTGTACGTATTACATCTATGGTTTGTGGCAGCGTGCCCTGGTCAACAAAAAACCGCACGCTGCGGCTTTTGCGATTGATGCGTTTGAGCATCGTCATTGCCTCTGCCGCCGCCGTGGCTTCATCCAGCAGTGAAGCATTGGATAATTCCATACCTGTCAGATCACAGATCATTTGCTGAAAATTCAGCATTGCCTCAAGCCGGCCCTGAGAGATTTCCGCCTGGTAAGGTGTGTAAGCGGTATACCAGCCGGGGTTTTCCAGAACATTGCGGAGTATGACCGTTGGTGTAATGGTTTCGTGATAACCCATACCAATCATGCTGTGTTTCAGAATATTGAGCTTGGCCATTGAGTGCAGCCTTTCCAGGCTTGCAGCTTCACTTTGTGCCCTTGGCAAAGCCAATGGCCCGTTTATCTGAATAGAACGCGGAAGTGTGCTTTCTGTCAGGGCATCCAGTGACTCAAAACCCAGCACACCCAGCATATGGCTGATCTGTGTGTCGTCCGGTCCTATATGTCTGCGAATAAACTCCGCGTTATCTTCTAAATCTGTCAATGGCGATTCTACGCTACAGTCAGGTCGGTTGAATTCAATCGGCATCTCAAGACTCGTTTGGTTTATGGGGGGAAGTGCGCATTTTACGCTCATTGGAATTTGTTGAAAACCGGCTCACAGGATTAGATTCACGTAGTGGTCGACCAACAAAAACACGAATAAAACCATCAGGTAAGTGATGGAAAAAGCGAATGTGTACATGGGTAACAGGATATCTTTGCTTGTCATCATACGCAGGGCGTACCACAAAAAGCCGAGGTTAAGAACACTGACACCTGCCATGTAGACAACTCCGCTCATGCGGGTCAGGTAGGGCAACGTGGTGACAATAACCAGCAAAACCGTGTAGAGCAAAATCTGTAAGCGGGTGAAAGCCGAGCCGTGAGTTACCGGTAGCATGGGTATGTCCACCAGGGCGTATTCATCTTTACGGTAAATTGCGAGGGCCCAAAAATGTGGTGGTGTCCACACAAAAATGATCAGAAACAGCAATAGTGCGTGTGGGTCCAGGCTGCCTGTCACTGCGGTCCAACCCAGAACCGGCGGCGCCGCACCAGCAGCGCCGCCAATCACAATGTTTTGCGGTGTGGCGCGTTTCAACCACACGGTATACACAATTGCGTAACCGATAAGAGACAGGAATGTCAGTATGGCCGTCAACAAATTGACCCACAAAACCAATACCGTCATGGCGAGGAACCCGAGTGACAGGGCAAACAGCAGGACATTACGTTCTGTCAACTTGCCGCTGGCGAGTGGGCGTCGCTTTGTGCGGGCCATTTTCGCGTCAATGCGATGGTCGAGCAAATGATTGATTGCCGCTGCAGAAGAAGCTGCAAGCCCGATGCCCAACGTGCCGGCCACGAGTGGCACGAACGGTGGCCAACCAGGGACAGCCAGGAACATTCCAACCACCGCAGTGAACACAATCAGGACCACCACGCGAGGTTTGCATAATTCAAGATATTGATAAAAGGTTATGGACACAGCGTCAATGGGCCCTGGTTGATGTCTTGTTGAGCAAGCCCAGTAAAGTAGCCAGCAATAGTGCCGCACCTGCATTATGAGCGACCGCGTTTGGCAGCGGCAGATACAGCACGACATTAAATACGCCAAGTGTGAATTGGACCAATACCAGGCCCATCAGAAGCTGGCCGCCAGTTCGCAAACGTGGGATTTTGAGTAGTCGCAGAGCCAGCGTGATCAAAACCAACAGTGTTACGACAGCGCCGATTCGGTGGGCAAGGTGGATCGCGACCCGTGATGGTTGATCGAGTAAACCGCCCTCATAGTTCACTCCGATTTCACGCCACAGGATAAATCCTTCCCTGAAATTGGTCTCCGGCCACCACTGACCGCCACAGGTTGGGAATTCGGGACAGACGAGGGCTGCGTAATTCGCACTGGTCCACCCACCCAGGGCAATTTGTATGCTTAGTACCACGATTGCCGCGACGATAGGCTCGCGCATCCTGCGAATTTTAATACTTGGCTTGTCTGCAGGTTGTCTGCGGCTTGAAAACATCAACCACAAGATCAGGGAAAAGGTCGTAAGCCCGCCAAGCAAATGTGCCATTACAATCACGGGCTTCAATTTCAAGGTGACCGTCCACATTCCCAGCAGGGCTTGAAAAATGATCAGTAAGACCACGATCGTAGTGAGTAGCCTGAATTTTCGGTAGGACTCCGGACCGCGCCAGGCCAACCAGCTCATCGCGAAAACCAGGAGCATGAGACTGCCGGCAAGATAACGGTGAAGCATTTCCCGCCAGGCTTTGTTTGACTCAAAAGGGCGCTCGGGAAACGCCTGGTTGGCTGATTTGATTTCCTCAACTGCATTGGGCCAGGTAAGCTGGCCATAACAACCGGGCCAATCCGGGCAACCCAGCCCCGCATGAGACAGGCGAACCCATGCACCCAGTACAACGACACAGAAAGCAATAATGGCAGCAATCATGGCCAGTCTGTGCATGGTCTGGGTCATTTTTTGCCCTCCTGGTCGGACCATTTTAGCAAGCGCTTGAGATCTTTGTGGATATCGGACGGGTTGGCACTGGCCGGGTAGGCGAGTATGACATTGAGCAGCGGATCAAGTATGTAGGTATGGATGGTGTCTGAATCCACTACAGCAGATGCACTATCGGCATTGATTGCCTGCAGTTCGGTGATGGCTCTGTGATCGGAATCCACCAGGAAATAGAACTCCGGATAGATCGCCTCCAGCCTGGTCCGCAGTGCTGGTTCAGTCTGTGAATGACTGAGTAAAGCGATACCCAGGTGCTCACCATTTCTTCCGGCAGCACGGTGGATTTGCCGCAATGCAGTGACGCTTTCAATACACGCTTGATCGCAGGGCTGGTCGAGTACATAAAGTATCAGCCATTTGCCATCAATTGCCCGTGTTAAATTCAGCGGTAGATGAACCGGTGGCTGGATAAGGTGGCCGTGGTTTTTCAAACCGCTGGGCTGATATTGCCACCATGATGAGCGCATCATTATCACCAGCAGCACGGGACCAAAAAAAAGTGCGAATATGCCAATAAGTGTTAGTTGCTGACGGGTCAGGCTCATTTGCTATTTCCTGATGTTTTTCTGAAGCCGAGATAAACCCACATTACAAAACAGGTCGCCACCAGCGCGAACCACTGAAAAGCGTATCCACGGTGGCGACTTGAACTCAAAAATACGGGCTGCCAATCCCGCCCTTCAAATCCGCCCGGTTCATTCTTTGACAATTGTATCACCCAGTTCTCGAGAGGTGTGTTCAGTGACGCGGAAATGTCCGGCAGATTCAGGTAGGTTACCAATTGAGGCCATTGTCCTTGTTTGAGTTCATCAGCTGATCCAAGAATCCGGCCCGGTACCGGCACGCTGTTGAGCGTCCCTTTTAATACGATCTCTTGCGGCGGAGTGGGTATTTCAGGCATGGTTTTTCGATCCGGAGCGAGAGGTAACCAACCCCTGTTAACCAAAATGGCTGCGCCTTCATTGGTATAAAAAGGCGTAAATACATAAACACCGGCGCGTCCCTGCCAAATCTGGTTATCCAGCAGTATGTGACGGCGCGTTTCATAATGGCCGCCAACTTCGATAGCGGAAAACCGGCTCGCCCGCGAAATTGCTGTTTCCAGCGGCAAGTTTCCTGCGGCCTGATGCTGTTGTTCAATGGCTTCTTTTTCCACGGCCCGCCTTTCCTGCCACCCTCCCAGGGTTGCAAACAGGCACGCCAACAGGAATAAGACCAGCGTTGCCAGTTTTGACGGTCGGAATGACTTGAATACTTTTCGAAGCATATCTAATCTAGTGAGTCTCTGATTTATTCTGAGCGAAGTAGATTGTGATTTTGAGCGCAAAATACGAGTTCATGAAGAGATCAAAGGCTCTCTAATCTTCTCCACATTGGAATTCAGACATGTTGGTCAAAGCTGTCATCATTATATTCATGGTTGTCATTCTCTATTCACTGGGATCGGCATTCGTATTCATGGTCAGGGATAAAGGAGAGGGTGAACGCACCTTGCACCGGTTGATGTGGCGAATAGGCCTTTCCTTATTTCTTCTCCTGCTTCTGTATGTCATGTTTCAGCTGGGCTGGATCGAATCATCGGGCGGTCCGATCAGATATGGCGCAGGAGGCTAGTACACTCTTTATAACAGGCATTTAGCCGGTTTATAAATTGACAAAGCCCGCAGACTTGCGGGCTTTGCCGGAAGGTTTTTCCGGACCAGTTTACAGTGCGTATACAAAAACAAACAGGCCAAGCCAGACCACGTCAACAAAATGCCAGTACCAGGCCACCGCTTCAAACGCGAAGTGATGATTGGGTTTGAAGTGTCCTTTCATGCTGCGGATCATGATGACTGTCAGCATGATGGCGCCGAGGGTGACGTGCATACCATGAAAGCCGGTTAGCATGAAAAAAGTTGCACCATAAATACCACTACCGAGGGTCAGACCAAGCTCGGTATAGGCTTCATGATATTCTGCAGCCTGGAACGCGACGAAGGTAAATCCCAGTACAACCGTAGCTGCCAGCCACATTACCAGAAGCTTGCGGTGATCTTTCTTCAATGCATGGTGGGCCAATGTAACGGTCAGGCCGGAGGTCAACAGTATCAGGGTGTTCAGAAAGGGCACACCGAAGGCGGGAATGGTATGGAATTCACCGCCGATATTGCCAGGGCCGTTGGTAGGCCATACCGGCATATAACCCTGCCATAGCAGCTCATTGGTTGCAGCACCCGAGCCGTCGCCACCGAGCCACGGCACTGCCAACGCCCTTACATAAAACAGGGTGCCGAAAAACACGGCAAAGAACATTACCTCGGAGAAAATAAACCAGGTCATACCAAGGCGAAATGATCCATCAACCTGGGTGTTATACATACCTGATTCGCTTTCACGTATGACAGTCCCGAACCAACCGAACATCATGAAAATGATGATTGCCGTCCCCAACCAGAATGTCCACTGTGCGGTTGCTGACCCATTCATCCAGTTGGCCGCACTGGCCAGCATGGTAATCAATCCCAGTGATCCTACAATCGGCCATTTGCTGCCGTGGGGAACGTAATAGGAGTCTTCAGCGTGTGTTGCCATGTTGAGTTCTCGTTTTCCTGACTATTAATTATGTGCTATGTGATCCGACGGTTCATAGCCATGTCGGTAAAAGGTATAGGACAATGTGATGTCCTTGATGTGCTCTGGAAGATCAGGCTTTATGTAAAAGTAAACCGGCATATCCCGGCTTTCATCAGGGCCCAGGGTTTGTTCTGTAAAACAGAAGCACTCGGTTTTAACAAAATACAAGCTGGCCTCGGGGGGGCTGACATTATAAGTTGCCTGACCGGTGATTGAGTCGCTGCCGTGATTCATCGCCACGTAAAGCGCCTTGCTGGGTACACCCAGGTTATATTGATTGACTTTTTCTTTTGCCTTGAAATCCCAGGGTAAAGACGAATTGACACTGGCATCAAAACGAATGCTGACGACCCGATCGGAAGCCACTGCCTGATCATTGTTTTCCGATATCTGAATGGCGCGTCCGCCAAGACCGGTAACCTCACAAAGAACGTTGTACAGAGGCCACAGCGCGAAGCCAAAACCAAACATCCCAATGGCCACCAGTAACAGGCGTCTCATTGTCTTTCGGTTTTTCTGTTTCAGATCCATGTCAGTGTCCAATAATGGCAGAACCGATGAAAGTTGCAAAAATTGACATGGCTATGATCCCGAGGATCCAGGCGGTTCTTACGGCCTGGGCCCGTTTGCGGCGAAGCTCTTCTGAGTCAGGATAATCGTTCATAGTTACGTCGCAAATCAGTCCGCATGACTTAACATGTTGTGGGTCACCACGGGGGGGGTAGTGAAGCTATGGTAAGCAGGTGGTGAATCAAGCGTCCATTCAAGACCCCTTGAGCCTTCCCAGACCTTACCCGTTGCCTTGACCTTGCTTCTAAAAACGCAATGCAGGATGACCCCGACAAAAATTAACTGGGTTGCCCCAAAGGCAAAGCCACCAATCGAAGAGATCATGTTGAAATCAGCAAATTGTGGCGAATAATCGGGAATTCGGCGCGGCATACCGGCCAGCCCGAGATAGTGTTGCGGAAAGAACAATACATTGACAAAAATTGCAGATAACCAGAAATGGATTTTGCCCCACTTCTCAGAATACATATGGCCGCTGAATTTGGGTAACCAGTAGTAAGTTGCCGCCATCAATGCAAATACAGCTCCCGGAACCAGCACGTAGTGGAAGTGAGCAACTACAAAATAGGTATCGTGATACTGGAAATCGGCCGCTGTAATTGCGAGCATCAAGCCGGACAGGCCACCTATGGTGAACAACACCACGAAACCAATTGCGAACAGCATCGGGGTTTCAAAAGTCATCGAACCCTGCCACATGGTGCTGACCCAGTTGAACACCTTTACGCCGGTCGGCACTGAGATCAACATGGTTGCATACATGAAAAATAACTCACCTTGCAATGGCATACCAACGGTAAACATGTGGTGCGCCCAAACGATAAACGACAGGAACGCAATGGTGGCCGTTGCATAGACCATGGAGGCATAACCAAACAGCGGCTTGCGTGAGAAGGTCGGCAGAATTTCGGAAATGACGCCGAAAGCGGGCAAAATCATGATATAGACTTCGGGGTGGCCGAAGAACCAGAAAATATGCTGGAACATGACCGGGTCGCCGCCACCGGCCGCATTGAAAAAGTTTGTGCTGAAGAAATGATCGGTCAAAAGCATCGTCACTGCACCCGCGAGAACGGGCATCACGGCAATCAGCAGAAAAGCAGTGATCAGCCAGGTCCAGACAAACATCGGCATCCGCAACAAACGCATACCAGGTGCGCGCATATTGAAGATCGTCGCAATGATATTGATCGAACCCATGATCGAGGATATACCCATCATGTGCACCGCAAACACAACGAATGCGAAACTGGTTCCCGTTTGCAGTACAAGTGGCGGGTAAAGGGTCCAGCCCGCGGCGGGACCGCCGGAGTCCATAAACAGCGTGGATAACAGCATGGTGAATGCAAACGGAAGTATCCAGAAGCTCCAGTTATTCATTCGTGGCAGAGCCATGTCCGGTGCGCCGATCATCATGGGAACCAACCAGTTGGCAAATCCCACCCAGGCAGGCATAACGGCGCCAAACACCATGATCAAGGCATGCATGGTCGTCATCTGATTGAAAAAATCAGGTTCTACCAGCTGCAGGCCCGGCATGAATAACTCGGCCCTGATGACCATTGCCATTGCTCCACCGATGAGGAACATCGTCAATGAAAAAATCAGGTAGAGTGTACCGATATCTTTATGGTTGGTTGTGAACAGCCAACGATTTAGAAAACCGGTGGGTTTGTGGTCACCATGATCGTGCGCATCATGAGAGTCACTCACATCTTCGTAGCTTACTTCCGTCGTCATCTTACTGTTACCTGTTGATCATTTTGAGACTTTTCAGCCAGTTGCTCACTTACCCAGGAGTCAAATTCATCCTCGGCCAGGGCAACGACTACAATGGGCATAAAACCATGGTCCTTTCCACACAGCTCGGCACACTGACCACGGTAAGTGCCGGGTTTTTCTATGTTCGTCCAGGCCTCGTTAACATAGCCAGGGATAGCATCACGTTTCCAGCCCAGAGCCGGCACCCACCATGAATGGATTACATCGTCGGCAGTGATCAGGAACTTGATCTTCCTGCCGACCGGCAGAACCAGCGGGTGGTCGACATCGAGCAGATAGTTGTCAACGCTTTCGGGCGCGATGCCAGAGTTTAACTGACGAGCGGTATTGGATGTCAGGGCGAGGCTGGAAATGAAACTGATATCCTGGTCCAGGTACTCGTATTTCCATCGCCACTGAAACCCCGTAATTTTTATTGTCATCTCCGCGCCGGATGAATCTTCCATCCGCACCAGCGCTGTCGTTGCGGGAACCGCCATTGCGACCAGGATCAATACGGGAATAATGGTCCAGATGATCTCCGCTTTTGTGGAATGACTGAATTTTGCAGCCTTGTGGTCCCGGGACTTCCTGTGCAGCACGATCGACGTAAACATAACGGTGAATACACCAATGCCGATGACCACACAAATCCACAAAACTATCATGTGCAGATCAAAGTGATCGACACTTTGTTGTGTCACACCCCGTGTCATATTGATTGCGTTGCCGGTTAATGAGGGAGCGACCAGTATTAACCAGGTGGCCGCAATTATTGCCGCCAATACGGCAAGGGCGACGATAATTGTATTTTCTTTCTTCATGAAAACTCGGGCCTCAAAATAATTATCATTGTGTTGTGGAAGTGCGTCACTGCAAAAAACGCTACTCCACAAATGGTGAATCAGAAAAATAATCACGCGTTTACAAGCACTTGTTTACGCGTCTGAATATTACGATATTCAGGCCGAAATCAGGAACTCTAGGATTACTATATTATAAATAGCTAACGTTAACCGATCATTGTAGCTTTGCAGCTATTATTTCGGCAAGGCTTACAAAATAATAATTGTAATTGTTTGCAAATCTGACGTTCGTTCACACCCGAGTTACCACATATCAGTTTCAATGCTTGGACTTGGCGCGTCGGGTGACTAAACTAAGGGGTCTCTTAAAAATTCCTGGTGAGACAGATTGAGATTCAAAACATCCAGTCATGATTGGTTCAGAGGCTCCGTTGTGTTTCCTGTTTGAGTTCGTGATGTCTGTAACACCAACCAGTTTGTTTTTAACACCGAGGGTCTGAAACATGTATTTGCGCTATTTTGGACTCAATGAGGCACCATTTTCAATAACCCCCGATCCGGCTTTTGTATTTCTGAGCCCGAGACATCGTGATGCACTGGCGCACCTGATGTACGGGATTGGTAAAGGGGGAAGTGGTGGATTTGTCCAATTGACCGGCGAAGTCGGGACCGGCAAGACGACTTTGTGCCGGTGTCTGCTCGAACAAATTCCGGAAGGTACCCGCATTGCACTGTTACTCAATCCCCTGGTCACCCCCCGTGAGCTATTGGCCGCAATCAGCGAAGAGCTGGGAATTGATGTCCGCGAGAGCATAGACAGTACCCGTTTGCTGGTGGACGGCCTGAACCAGTACTTACTCGCCGCGCATGAGCGTGGCGAGCGCGTTGTTGTTGTGATTGATGAAGCTCAAAACCTGAGCCCTGAAGCCTTGGAGCAAGTCAGGTTATTGACCAATCTTGAAACCAGCAAAGAAAAACTTTTGCAAATTGTCCTTCTGGGCCAACCCGAGCTACGGGAGTTATTGCAGCGCCGCACCCTTCGTCAGTTAGCTCAGAGGATCACAGCGCGCTTTCACCTGAGTCCACTGGGGCCAAAGGATACACATTTGTACATTCGGCACCGCATGCAGGTCGCAGGTGCTCAGCGGAATCCATTTCGACGTAGTGCGATGAATGCACTATACCAACGATCACAGGGTATACCCCGGCTGATAAATATCATTGCTGACCGGTCTTTGATCGCGGCGTTTGCCAAGGAACGCATGGACGTGACGGCCGCAATGGTGCATGAAGCCGCGAATGAAGTGCAATTGGGTGAACGGCAGGTCAAACGAGTGCGTTGGCCATTATGGCTGGGAGCAACCGCAGTGGCCGCTGTCGTCGTGCTCGCGCTTGCTTCATTTATTGATTCCCGGCCCCCGGCAGATGCTGCCAACGTGCCGGCAGAAGATATCGCAGAGCAGGTAGTGGCTGAGCCGACGTTATCAACCCCGATTATTCCGCCTGTTGATCCGGGTCCGTCGGCGGGAGCCACTGAGCCACAAAAAATTGAATCGCTGGATGAGGATTGGCTGCGAGACCATCAGCAACGGGTTTGGCAGGGGCTCGCTGGGTTATGGAACCAGCCTTCTGCAGCGTTTACGATTCAGGCAGCCTGTAACGGTGATAACAGCCTGGGTTATGCCTGTCTGCGGGATCAGGGGAACTGGTCGAAGATATTACGGCTTGGATTGCCGGTCGTACTGGTGCTGCAAGATGAAACTCCGTCCGATCTTCTTTTACAGGGTGTCGATGACGGCCGCCTGTTAGTGGGGGGCTCAGACGAGTTGATCACGGTATCCAGGGAGTCGGTCGAGTCACGTTGGCTGGGAACCTACATGGTTGCCTGGCCACAGGCACCAGGCTGGCCGCCCTATATTGGCTTGGGTGACAAGGGTCCCGCGGTGGCAACAATCATGGAAATGGCGACCCGGGTTGATGTGCCGTACCATGGTGACCAGGTATTTGACGCCGCGTTTGAACTCTGGCTGAAAGGTTTTCAGGTCCGAAATGGTCTGGAAGCCGATGGTATCGTTGGCCGGAACACCTTGCTCCATTTGATGACGGCATCTATAGATGAGCCAAAGCTATTACGGACTTGGGAATAAAATCGGGATCTTTTAATTATGTCCATACTTCTGGAAGCTCTTAGAAAGTCTGAAAAAAACCAGCACTCGCATGAGACGCCCACCATACATACTGAAGATCAATCCTCTGCTGTTTCCGAACCACTGCAGATCGGGCCATTGACCTTATTGTTGGTTGCTGCCCTTTTCGTGAGCGGGTGGTTTGTCTGGCGCCAGTATCAACTGCCTTCCGGCAGCGAACAGCCGGCAGCTACCCAGGCGGCTGATAACATCAGGGCGTTTACACCCCCGGTGGTTGTGGACGAGCAGGGTGCTCAACCAGCACCTGCAAGCACGATTGCCAATACGCCCAGGGAACAGAAAAGGACACCGGTGGAGTCCTTTCAGCCGTCAGCGGGCGACGTTTCATTTAAACAACAAGGTAAAGCCGGGCGTGCGGCTGGTGATCCAATAGCAACAGCACCAGCGGCCAACAAGCAACCGGCATCCAATACGGCAGCAGTTGCAGGAACGCAAGTATCCAAATCCGCGGCGAGCGACAGCCAGGTCAGGAGCCAGCCGGAAAAATATCATCCCGGCGAACCAGCACCCATAAGCTATTGGGAACTGCCCGATGCAGTCCGTTCTGATGTTCCGGAAATCAAATTCAGCGTCCTGGTTTACGCCACTGATCCCGATGACCGCTTTGTGCTGATCAACGGTCAGAGGCTGAAGCAGGGCGATAGCGCCCAGCCCGGACTCGTTGTGCAGGAAATCCGCCGCGATGGTGTCATATTCAGCTATCGACTTTACCAATTCCTTGTAGAGAGATAGCGGTCAAGCGCGGTTTTTGACGATGGACCCGGGCATTGTCACCAACTGGACGAAATCGCCCCCCCGCTTCCCTTGGGTGACATTGACCCTGTTTCTTTTTTGCACAGGTGTTAAATTACTGCATTCCGGTATGACACCACTGGCGCAAAACGCCATGCTGGAGTTGGGCGGCATGTTACCCAGTCGCCTCGCGCCTATTTTCAGTGGTCCGTTCGCAGGTTGGGCCGATTATCAATTATCGACGCTTGTCAGTGCGATCTTCATTCATTCAAGCTGGTTACACTTGCTGGGAAACATGGTGTACCTATGGGTATTTGGAATGCCGTTGGAGCGCCGCATCGGTAGTTTTGGTATGGTGCTGGTGTTCGTATTGGGTGGTGCGCTTTCCAACCTGTTTGTAACGATGCGTTTACCGGACTTGACTTCGCCCATCATCGGGGCGAGTGGTGCGATCTCGGCGGTGGTTGGCGCTTACCTTGGTTTGTTTCCATCCCGTCGTATCGGCATGTTGCTGCCCTTGGGTCTCTACCTTCAATTTGCCCGCGTTCCGGCCCTGCTCGTGATTGGATCGTGGTTCACCCTGCAGTTGGTTTATACCGTATTAGGCCCCATAACGGGAATAGTGGCCTGGTGGACGCATATGGCGGGTTTCGCACTGGGATTAATATTCGCTTTGTTAGTTCGAGCAACAGCACAGATCAAACTGGGATAAAACATGTCTAAAACGGAAGACGAAAAACTGTTCCGAATTGCATTCATTAACCATGGCAAGGTGTACGAACTATTTTGTACAGGGGTCTGCACAAGTAGCCTGTTTGGTTTTATTGAAGTCTCCGGGTTGGAGTTCGGAGACAAGGATTCCCTGGTTGTGGACCCCACCGAAGAAAAAATGCGTGAGGAATTTGATGGCGTGGAGATTTTGCACTTACCCATGCACAGCGTCCTGCGTGTGGAACAGGTCAGGAAAAAAGGCCCGGCCGTGATCCGCGACCGTGAAAGCGGTGAAAAAGTAACACCCTTTCCGATCCAGCCCGGCAACCGCACCCGCCTCTAAAAGGATTCCCGGTTAGTTGTGAATTCTATCAACGTTGTTTACACCAAAACCAGGCAGGCTCCGAAATTCAAACCATTCTGATGAACCCGGGTCTGAACCAGGGTGCAGGCCGTCAGACTGAGAAGCTCAATAGTCCGGGTGGTATTCACTGCCCATTTATCCGCCGAAGACAGGATTTCGCCCGGGGCGCCCGTCTTTTATATATTCACAGGAATGAAAATCGAGAGCTGAAGGTGCAGGGATGCACCTCCAGCGCGGTCCCGATCAGGCGGGATCCTGGCTGAGGGCAGCCCGCAGGGCCGGATTGGTATGGGCAGTGAATACCACCCGGGCTGTTGAGCGCACGACCTGAACCGAAGCCATCAATATGTAAACAACGTTGCTGGAATTTACAGTTAGCGCTCATTGATTGTGGGTGAAAGTAGACTGACTGCTTTCAACAGGATCAGGGCCTGGTACATCATATAGTCATCGTCAGCACTGACTTCAGAACCGAAAACCACGGGATTTTCTGCAGTCTCACCCGCCAGATGCCTGTCAAGATCGGCTTCCCGTTTCCGCTGGTCATCATTTTCCACTATTTGCACCGCTGTGATTTCTACATCCGGATGAATACCGTCGGCTTGAATCGAGCGACCGTTCGGGGTGTAGTAACGCGATGTCGTCAGACGAATGCCGGACCCGTTGCGAAGATTCAGAACCGATTGCACGGATCCTTTGCCAAATGTTTTTTCACCAACAATCAAAGCGCGACCATTGTCCTGTAGAGCACCGGCCAGCACTTCCGACGCGGACGCAGAACTCCGGTTAACCAACACCACTATGGGTACCCCATTCAGCCACTGACCGGGTTTTGCGGTATATTCCAACTGCTCTTCGGTTCGACCGCGGGTGGATACAATCAGTCCTGCATCAAGGAAACCATCGGCCATTGCCACGGCAGAGTTCAAGACTCCGCCGGGGTTATTGCGCAAATCCAAAACGACGCCTTTCAATGGTCCATCATGGTTGTCTTGCATGTATTTGATCTGTTCAAGCAGTTCGTCGGCGCTTTTGCGGGTAAAGTGGGTGATCTGGAAGTAACCATAGTCCCTGTCTACCGGTCTGCTGAACACGCT
>Ga0210074_1000429_pt1 | contig 15058 bp, 16 predicted proteins | sample China_Galinas_Co_FD_184860 | JGI IMG/M metagenome (GOLD analysis project Ga0210074, IMG submission 184860) | Wetland microbial communities from San Francisco Bay, California, USA, that impact long-term carbon sequestration -... | ecosystem: Environmental > Aquatic > Marine > Wetlands ... | reverse complement strand
TTTGGTATCAGCCAAAGCCAGAGGCGGTGACGCCGATCGCCACGTCGGCTGCTCGCCTCCGGGGTGAGCCGAGGGCGTGGAAGACACCCGCCGCGGGGGCTGCGAGCTGCTCGGAGAGCTGGACGATCCCGCCGGCGCCGAAGAGGCACCGGGCGAGCGCCAGGTGATCGCGGGTCCGCGGCCCGCGGGAGAATTCGTACCAGGCGACGGCGCTCATCTGGATCTCCGCATCCGACGCGGCGAGCTCGGAGAGCCGTTGCCGCTCGGGGCCCGCGGAGCTGAGTGCCCAGATCTGCCACCAAGTGCCTGGCACCAACTCCGGGAGACCGGAACCACTTCGCTGTCCCGTTCACGACGTTCCCATGACCGTCGACCCACTCCCCATCCACTACGGACTCGCCAGAGGGATCTCGACGAGCGATCCCGACTACGACCTCTTCGCCGAATACGCAGATGCCACGGGGCGCCTGTTTCCAAACGCAGAAGACTTCGTTGGGGGAAGTTGCACTGGCGGCTCCGAGACCGTCGCCGAGGTGCTGGTGTGCCCAGCGTGCCGCGAGGCGAAACGCAACTGGCTTGGCGCCCACCACTAAGAGCCTGGCACCAAGCCCGGGCACCAAGCCCGCGTCGCCCATAAGGCTAGCGGGCGCCGCCGCGGATCAATAGCCGAGGACCTCGAGATCCTCGATGTCAGCGAAGTGCCGGAGATTTCGGGTCGCGAGGGGCGCATCGTGCTCCACGGCCCAGGCGGCGATCCAGAGGTCCGGCTTGGAGCGGCCGGCGAGAGCGTTCTCGCGGCGGAGGGACGCAACGATCTTGGCATATCGGAGGGCAGTCTCCACGCCGACCGCTCCGATGCGAAAGAGCCGCAGGAACTGAAGGGACTCTGTCAGGCGTTCTTCGGAGACCGCTGCGCCACCCTCGAGGAACTCCCCGGCGGCGTGGGCCGGCACGGCGAAGTCCTCACCGGCGTGGTCGGCCAGGAGGCCTCGGGCCGGCGAGGGCGAGTGAGGTTTGTCCCTCCAGAGGTCGACCAGGAAGGTCGTGTCAACGCAGATCACTCTCTTCCCACTCCTCACTGGCCCGGTTCTCGGCCACGACCCCGAGGAACACCTCCGCATCCTCTGTCGAGAGCGGGGGAAAGGCCTCGACGCCGCGGAGGATGTCCCTGCCGGTGTGGGCGTCGCCCATCTCGGTGAGCAGGCGATCGATCACCTTGGAGAAGGACTCGCCTTCCCTCTTGGCTCCCGCCAGGCGTTCATAGACTCGGGTGTCCACGGCGATGGTCTTCGTACTCATACATAGATTTTTGTATGTAGAGAGGATTCTGTCAAGGATCCGTCTCGCCCGGCGCGGAGAGGCGCTCCAAGAGCTGGCTCCAGGCCCGGGCCGCCGCTCCGCCGGGAATTCGCTGGGTCCGGTCCGTCAACTGGCGCTGCTGGGACGACGTGGCTGGGACGACGTGCCAGGCGAGTAGAGGTTGGCACCTTCGGTTCGAGCCGAGGGATGGGGTGGAGATGGGGTGATAGCGTGATATCAACTGGCAATGTCTCAGCTTCTTGTCCGTAATCTCGAGGACGACGTCAAGAAGAAGCTCGAACGCCGCGCTCGTCGGCACGGGCACAGCACCGCGGAGGAGGTGCGGGAGATCCTGCGCCATGCTGTCCGGGAAGAGGACGGGCCGAAGGAGCCGCTCGGCTCCCGTCTCGCGGAACGGTTCGCGGCCATCGGCCTCGAGGAGGAGATCCCGGAGCTTCGTGGCCAGGCGCCCCGGCCCGCGGATTTCGACGAGCGCGACTCGTGATTCTCCTCGATACCAACGTCCTGTCGGCCCCGAACCAGGTGTCCGAACCAGGTGTCAGGTAAGTAGAGGCCCGGTGATCGGCCAAAGCAGCGTCGATCTTCTGTGTCGATTCACCCCTCTGCCGCCTCCGTAGGAGGACACCGCTGTCCAGCCGTGCCGCCGCTGACAACGGCGGTGTCTTGACCTCGTCATACAGCCGCACGAGTGGTTCGTCCCCCTTGCCCACAGGGAAAGCACGTCAGATTCGACAGATGCGCTGCTGGGCTCTGACGTTGGCACTCGGTGTGCTTCCGTGATCATCGGATCACTTACGAGGCTCGGATGGCAGGCTTTGAGGCCATGACCACCCTGTACGGATACACAACCGAAACCCCATCATGAAACGGCTCGTCACCGTTCTCGCAATCCTCCTCGCGGCCTCGGCCGCAGCCGCCGCGCAGGGTGAGCAGCCCGATCCACGGGCTGCCGACGGCGTCCGCTTCGCCGCCGTCCCCGCCTATCTCCCTATCTGGGTCGAACGTCCCGACGGGGATCGTGTCGTCGCCGGAGAAGTCACCGTCGATGTCGTCGCCAATTCCGAAGGCGCCGTCGGGGAGGCCACGATTGTCGGTGCACCGGACGTACTCTTCATCGGCGGTTGGGCAAGAAAGGCAGCCCTCGAGTGGAAGTTCGAGGCCACGCCAGGCTCGTGGTCACGCTCCTATCGACTCACCTTCTCGTTCGACGGGGAGAAGCTCTCGGACGCCCCAGAAGGCGTCCAGAGCGTCTACGAGAGCCCTCTCACACTCCACCTGGTCTACAACAGACCCTCTATTCGCCATCTCGATCGTTCCTCCTGGGGACCGGAACCGCCTCGCTGTCCCGTCCACGGCATCCCCATGGTCGTCGAGCTGCTCCCCATCCACTACGGAATGCCCAGAGGGAGCTCGCCGAGTGATCCCGATTACGACATCCTGCTCAAGTACGGAAGGGCCAGGATGCGCCGGTTTCCAAACGCAAGGGACTTCGTTGGTGGACCCTGCACACCCAGCTCCGAGACCGTCGCCGAGGTGCTGGTGTGCCCAGCATGCCGCGAGGCGAAGCGCGCCTGGTTGCGCGCCCATCCCGACCTACCAGCCAGGTACCGCTAGCGAACGGTTGGGCTTGCGAGCCGAATCAGTGATCGACGCTCTCCAGGCGCAGATCCGGGATGCCTCGGAAGTCGCCGGAGTTGCGGGTGAGGAGGAGGGCGTCCAGCGCCGAGGCGGTCACGCCGATCGCCACGTCGCCCGCTCGCCTCCGGGGTGAGCCGAGGGCGCGGAGAGACGTTGCCGCTCGGGACCCGCGGAGCTGAGCGCCCAGATCAGGAAGTCGGTGTCCAGGTGGACGCGCATCAGAAGCCGGCGTCTTCCCGCTTGAGCCGCCGGATCTCGGCCTCTGGATCGCTCCCCTCGAACAGGTCGAACAAGCGCTCGAGATCTTTCTGTCGTTCGCGGCGGCTCTCCGCCGAAATGCCCAGGAGCGCGTCGCGTTGCTTCACGACCGCCCGCCGGATCGCCTCGGACATGGAGCAGTCGTAGCGAAGGGCCAGCTCACGGGCCGCCCGCTTCGAGTCGTCATCGAGAATGAGGGTCGTTCTCTTTGCCATGCCGTATGCATCCTAGCGCGGACTGGCTCACCTCCGCTCGGACGCCACCGGTCCGAGCGGGCTGCTAGACTCTCAGAATTCAAAGGAGGGTCCAATCATGCGTATCCGTTCGATCGCAGTGGTGCTGATCGCCTTTCTCGCTGGCGCGGGGTTCGCGGGTGTCGTGCTCGCCAAGAAGTCCTTCGACATGAACCTGTTCCTGGGCAAGCCACCGAAGGAGGCGGCGGACGCCTTGCTCGCGGTGGCGCAGCGACAGGCCGAGAAGGGGAGCTGGGAGAACCTTGCCGTCGCCCGGATCGAGATCCTCGGCGGGGAGCGGGAGAAGGGCGAGGCGCTCCTGGATCAGGTCACCCACGGCAAGATGAAGGAAGAGGACTGGATGCGGGTCGGCCGGATTTACTGGGAGGCCGGGGATCGCGACAAGGCGTTCGAGGCGTTCGAGCAGGCGATCGCAACCGATCCCGAGGATGCCGAGAACCTGGCCGAGGTCGGGGCGCGCTACAACCTCGCCGGTGACCGCGGGAAGGCGGAGGAGTACTTCCAGCGCGCCTTCCGGCAGAAGCCCGACAACGTGTGGGTGACGGTTTCCGTCGCCGCGTCCTACCTCGGCGTGGAGCCGCAGTAGAAGACCTGGGTGGATTCCGGCCCTCTTGCCGGGTGAATGGTGTAGGAGGCGACGAAGCGGGAAGTGCCAGGAGTTTGGAGGTGGGCTCACCGCTCCTCGGACGCCACCGGGCTGAGAGGTCGGTCGCCTCGACACGCCGCCGATCACTCTCGATGGGCCCGATTCACCTCCTGAAGACCACACTGGAGAAGGCGCGGACTCCTAAGGAACGATCCCCCGGCCGATGAGGGAATTCCCTCGGACATCTCGTTCCCCCGAGAGCTCAACCGACATTCCGAGCAGGACTCGATGCGATCGCCGCAAGCGCGGAGTGTCGGGACAGACCACACTCTGACAAAGGAGAACGAGAATGAAGCCGAAGATCCTGACGTCGATGGTCCTGATGATCGCTGGTTGCCTCTTGGCTCCGGCAGACACACTCGCCCAGAACCTCCTCCAGAATTCGGACTTCAACCAGGAGAACAGCCTGGGGCCGTATTCGACGTACACCGCGGGCACGTCGGGGGGCGGTAGCCAGTCGGGCGCCGAGGACTGGACGACCTGGGCTCCCCCTGGCGGCACCGTGTCGACCTTGCTGATGGATTCGACCTTTCCGGGCGACAGCGGCAGGATGCTGGTCGTCCAGACCGACAGCGGCGCCGGCATCGTGCAGGCCTTTCTTTCTCCTCAGGAGGGGCCCGAGGAGGCGACTGCCTGTGTCTGGGTCTACCTGGAGTCCGGGTCGTCGGTCGGTGTCGGCCTCGGCAACGGTGGCAATACCCACACCAGCATGATCCTCACGGAGCAGGGCAAGTGGGAGAAGATCACCGTGAGCAACGGCGTTTCGCCGGCCAACGAGATCACCATCTACACGGCCGGGACGGGCGCCTTGTTCTATGTGACGTATGCCGCGGTCTTCCGCGACCCTTCCTGGAAACAGTCCAATTGCTGCACTCCGGCGGAGTTCGGCGCCGGCTTCTGAGCGGCGGCGTCACAGAACAGGCAGTCGAACGGAGCTGCCGCCCGGTGCCGGGCCAGCCGCCGGGCTCCTTTGGGTCGAGTGAAGCTCACACGCTGCAGAGCACCGCGAACCCCTGGTATGGGTAGAACGCGTAGATGGCCGCCGGGGAGCCGTCCGGGCAGGTGAGGTTGCCGCTGCAGCACTCCTGGCGAGTCACGTAGGAGTACGTGTACTGCTGGCCATCGCAGAAGAGACGGCAGTCGCCGTACTCCGAGCTGAAGCTCTGCTCCAGGGCGAAGTCGAGAACCGGCCCGACCGCGGCGCCGGCGGGAGTTGCATTCGGTGCGATGCCCGGCTCGGCGGAGGTTGCATCTTGGGCCGCCATCTCGGCGGCGGATGCGGGGGTGGCGACCGCCAGGGTCAGGAGTGCGAGGCAGGCGAGGAGGACACCAGGGCGGTTCATACGGCTCTCCTTACGTAGAATGCTGGATTCACTTAGTTGCTTCATGTCTGTGTATATCTAAGTGCAGCCCGTGCCGCGGGGCGGGACGCCGGAATCGGACCGCATCGCCCTCCGAGGGCCTCTCCGTGGCCGGTCAGCTCCCGCACCGCGCACTACACCGGCAAGCGCCTGCGCTGACGGTTAGGAGTCTGCGCGGTCCTGCCGCGCAGACTCCTAGGCCCCGGTCTCTCCCCGCTCTGGGCGCGCAACGACTTCTCGAGGAGAGCCTCTTGTCGGGACCACGGCCTCCCATCGCCAGGCTGTGGACGTGCCTGCCGCGCATGGCAAAGCTGTTCATCCACGGACTCCGAGAAATCTGTTGGGTGGTCGAACAAGGTAGTGGCGTGGATCGGCACTCCGCCCAGCGGCGCACCTCACCACCAGCGACGCGTTCGCCGGATCTTCTTTTAGAAACCTCCGGCCAGGCGAGGTGCCAGGCGAGGTCCCCGCATTCGTGGTAAGAAGTGCAACAAGAGGATTGCGCACACCATGAACGGTCGAGCCGCAACGCAGGGTCAGTCTGCGAGCGGCCGGGCGCCCGGCCGCCGGTTGCCGAGGCTGCTCGCGCTCGTGGCGCTGGTGCTGGGCGTCCAGCCGGTCGCCGCCCAGCAGGTGACCTTGCCGCTGCCCGAGTACCGGGCGCTACGGGAGCGGGCGTATCCGCCGCCCGAGCCGCCGCCTGAGCCGCCGGCTCCGGTGGCGCTGGAGGCCGCGGCGTTGGAGGTGGCGGCGGGGACGTCGAGCGCGCGGGTGACGTATCGGTTGACTCTCTCTCTGTACGGCACGGGATGGCAGTCCGTGCCTCTGCCGTCGACCGGCTCGTTCGTGGCGGCGGCGTTCGGCGACCTGGAGGGGCGCCTGAGTGACCAGAAAGGGGGCCGCTCGCTGCTGGTTCGTGGGAGCGGCTCGCACCGGGTCACCCTCGAGGCGGTCCTGCCCCTGGAGCGGGACGAGACCGCCACCCGTCCCACCTGGCACCTGAACCTCGGAATGCCGGCGGCGGGGGTCGTCTCCGGCACGTTGCAGGCGGGGGAGGTCGTGCGCGAGGTGGAGGGCTCGGGCTCGATCGTCCTGGCGCCTGAGGAGGACGGGCGGTGGTCGTTCGTCGGCGCCCCCGGGGAGGTCGCCCTGCTGACGTTGACCGGCGAAGCGACGGTGCCGGAGCGGGCGCTCCTGCCGCTCCGCTTCGAGGCCACGGCGACCACCGCGTCGACCGTCACCCAGACCCGGCTCGCCGTGCACGCCTGGGTCGAGGCGCGGGTCCTCCAGGGCGAGCTCGGCCGGCTGGATCTGCCGGTGCCCGACGGCCTGGAGGTGGTCGGGGTCGACACTCTCGATGGTGGAGACGTGGCCGGCTGGGACGTGGAGGGCGCGACGTTGCGAATCACTCCGCTGGCGCCGGTGCGCGACCGCTTCTCCGTCGCGATCGAGCTCGCCGGGCCGCCGGTGACCGAGCTGGCCAGCCCATCGATCGCACCCGAGGGGGCGGCGCGGACGCTGGTCGTCACCAAGGTGGACGTGGAGGGCGACGGTCTGCTCACGCTCCTCGACGCCGGCGCCGGAGCACGCCCCGACTCCCGTCAGGCCGGCCGCCTGCCGGAGCCGTTCCGATCCGCGCCCGGGCGGGCCTTCGAGATCCCGGAGTCCGGAGCGCCGCCGCGCTGGCAGGTGACCTGGGCCGAAGGGACCGAGGTCCTCGCGGCCCAGGTGGACCGCCTGCTCGTCCACTACCTGGTGGGGGAGGCCGGGCGGGCGCACCTGGAGCTGTGGGCCGTCGTGCGCAACAGCGGCGCGGACCGGCTGTCGCTCGAGCTGCCGGCGGCGGCGGAGCTGCTGGCGGCCAGCCGGGACGGGATTCCCCTGACTCCAGGGCGGGGCCCTGGCCGAGAAGCCGACGGCTGGGCCGTGCCGCTGGCGGCCACGTCGAGGGTCCAGGTCGTCCACCTGTCGGCCCTGGTGCCGGTCGCGCTGCCGGAACGGGACGGCACGCTGTCCCTGGAGCTGCCGCGCCTCTCGGCGCCCGCGAGCCGGGTGGAGGTCCGGGCGGCCCTGCCGCCGGGGCGCACCTACGAGCTGGCCGAGGGGGAGCGCGGCGGGGCCGTGGCGCCGCCGCCGGGCGTGCGCGGCGCCAGGGAGACACCGCCGGAGCTGGCGCAACAGGTCCTGAGCCAGGCCGCCCTGCCCGCGCCGGTGAAGGCACGTCCGGTTTCGGTTCCGCCTGGGTTCGTCACCGTGGAGGCGGCCTGGAGCGCCCTGTCGTCCGCTCCGCCGCCCCTCGTGGTGAAGGTGGATCGGGAGCGCGAGCGCTGGAGGTGGCAGTGAGGAACCTGGTGAGTCGCTTGGCGGCCTGGCTGCCGGTCGCCCCGAGCCCGTGGATCGCGCTGGTCGTGCTGACGGCGCTGGTCGCGGTCGCCGGTCCCCTGACAGCCCAGGGGGCGGCCGAGCCGAAGCCCCCCGAGCCGGGCTGGGTGACGCTGCCGCTCTCCCAGTACCTGGATCTCGTCGATCGGGCCGAGAAGGCCGAGCGGGAGGAGGGCGAGGCCGGGGGGCTGGAGGAAGAGCCGGTGGCCGAGCTCGCTTCGCAGCGTACCGCCGCCGTGGTGGACGACGGGCTGGCGCGCCTGGAGACGACCTTTCGGGTCGAGCTCCGGGGCCGGCCGACGCGCCCGGTGACCCTGCCGTTCGCCGGCCTGCCCGGGGCGGCCACCGTCGAGCCCCGTCGGAAGGCCGCCCTCGATCGCGACGGGGACGGCCGCCTGCGCTTGGTGGCGCCCGAGCCCGGCAGCTATACGGTGACCGTCGAGGGCCGCCGGGCGCTCGACCGGGAGGGCGGCGTCTACCGCCTGCCCCTGCCCGCCACCGACGCTCCGGTGGCGGTGACCGAGCTGGACCTGCCGTCGGAGCTGGCGTGGACGGCGCCCGGAGCCGTGGTCGCCGAGGAGCGCGAGGACGGGCCGCGACGGCGGCTGCGCTTGGCGCTCCCCCGCGGGAAGCCGTCGGTGATCGAGCTGCGGCGCCGGACCGCCGGCGCGGAGGAGGAGAAGGTGCTCGCCCGGGCGGTGCAGGTGACCCTGCTGGAGATCCTGCCCCGCGGCCTCCGGCGCCACGACATCATCCTCTACGAAGTCCTCCGCGGTGAGCTCGGGCGCTTCCAGGTGGAGCTTCCCGCCGGGCTCGACGTCGAGGTCGCCGCCACCGACGAGGGGGAGGTCGTGCCGCTGGTGGACGACGGGCGGCTGACGGTCGAGCGGCACCGGCGCCTGTCCGGCGTGGGCTACCTGGCGATCAGCTCGCGTCCGTCCCTGCCCCGGTCGGCGGAGTCGGGAGGGACCCTGGACCTGGCGCCTGTGGTGCCCTCCGTGCCGGTGCGCGCCCGCTACCTGGTGACGGCGAGCCGCGTGGCGGCCTCGGTCGCGCCGCGCCCGGTGGACGCCTGGCGGCGGGTGGACGAGGAGGATCTGCCCGCAACCTTCACCAGGGAGCTGGGCGCCCGGGAGCTCGGCTCGCTCGACCTGGGCGCGGTCTGGCGCGCCGCGGAGCCCGCCGCTCCGGCATCGGTCGCGGTCGACGTGCTTCCCGCGGTCGAAGCGGCGGCCGGCGTGGCCCGCCGGCGCGAGACCACGACACTGCTCACCGTCGACGGCAGCCTGCTCGTCCGCGACCGGCTGGTGATCGACGCCGGCCGGACCGCCCTCGACGTGGCCCTTCCCGACGGCGCCGTGCTCTGGTCGGCGGCGGTGGACGGTCTGCCCGTGCGGCCGGTCGAACGCGGCGACCGGTTGACGGTGCCGCTCTCCTTCGAGGACCGGGGCGACAGCGTGGTGGAGATCGTCGCCGTAGCCCCGGCCGCCATCCCTCCGGGGCGCTCGCGCATCCGCGTGGAGTTGCCCCGGCTGGACGTCCAGGTGCTCGAGCACACCTGGCGCATGCTCCTGCCGCGGGACAACCGCTACCGGTTCGAGGGCGGTGACCTCCAGCCCGCGCCCCTGCCGGAGGTCCCGATCGAAGCGGAGGCGGTCACGCCGTCCGGCGGCCGCTCGGGCGGAGGGAGGGGCACCGGCGGGGTGATCGGCCGGATGACGGACCAGAACGGCGCCGCCCTGCCCGGCGTCCGGCTCACCCTCGAGTCGCCCGCCCTCGAAAGCCCCTTGGTGTCGTACGCCACGGGATCCGGCGACTACCGTTTCAGCTCCCTGCCGCCGGGGTCCTACAAGCTGACCGCCGAGCTCGAGGGCTTCTCCTCGCTCGAGCACGAGCTCCGGCTGCGCGGGGAGCAGACGGCTCAGGTGAACCTCTCCCTCTCGCCGGCCATCGAGGAGGTCATCACGGTGACCTCGGAGTCGCCGATGCTCGACGCGCGGGCGACCGAGGGGTACGTCCGGAAGCGCCGGCAGGAGCAGCAGGCCAGGGAGGTGGAGAGGGTCCGCACCCAGGCTCTCGACGAGCTCCGCCAGGGCCTCGTGGGCGGGGTCAAGCCGCTACAGATCACCATCCCCGAGACCGGCAAGCTGATCTTCCTGGCCGGCGCGCTGCCGCCGCCGTCCGTGGCGGTGGAGCTGCAGGTGAAGAACCGGTGACAGGGCCGGACGGTCGCACTTCGGAGCCCGCACCCGGCTCGGCACCGTCCGCTTCGCGGTAGGAGCGCAGGCGGCAGTGCCGGTCGTCTCGACACCCCGCCGATCGCTGCTTGAAGGCCTATTTTCTCTCCCAGAAGAAACCGGAGCGCTGCGATTTTTATCCCTCCTTGGAATGATTAATTTCCATTTCTTCGGCATGACGGGGATAGATCTCCCTTCCAGGAAGGTGTAAGTCCTCTAAGTCGCTTGTTCGCAGTCGTTTAGGGCTTGCGTTGTCGCTCGGGCCGGACTACCCTCCGGGCCATGGAGAGTCCGCACGAGGTTCCATCGCAGAAGCGGCGCAAGAAGAAAGTGTACGATGGCCGCCCGATCGCGATCCTGCGAATGATTCGGGACCTGACCCAGCAGCAACTCGCCGACGCGACCGGGATGAAGAAGCCGAAGATCGGCAAGATCGAGCGAGGCGAGTTAGCGCCTGACGAGGATCAGCTGGTGCAAGTCGCCAACGCGTTGCACGTTCCCGTCTTCGTCGTGGAGCACTTACGCGAGGTGGTCTCCTGGGTGGAACGGGCCGGGGAGCAGTCCAGCCTTTGGAGCGGCCCGATCAGTCAAGAGGTTTCTCAGCCGGAGATCATCGGGGAGCCGGACTCCCCCGATCCGAAGCTCGTCAGACAGCAGACTCAGCACTTGAAAGATGCCCGCATCGTCAGCAGAGCGCAGGAATCTCTCAGCGAGGTCCTCTGGCGCGCTTTTCAGGGCTCTGACGACCCGCTGGGGTAACGGAGTCTCTCAGCCTCCCGCCGAGTGACTCGACCCTCCGCGCCCCGGAGGTCGACGCGCCAGAATCGGCTCCGGAACCCGGAGGACCCGGCTCCGAAGAGCCCGAGCAACGAGAATGCTCCGGGGGCCGGATCCTCGAAGGTGACCGCGAGGGCCGCACGCTCCCCGCGAGGCGTCCAGGCGGGACGTCCCCCGTCAGTCCTCCCGCGGCCGGGACTTGTCGGGGAACGGCGGCTGCTGTGGCGGCTGGACCGGTTCCGGTGCCGGTGAGGTGCCAGGCGAGTAGAGGTGGGCGAGTAGAGGTGGCTGGACCGAGCAGGAGATGGCCGCCGTGGAGCGGACGCTCGAGGCCGTGCTTGGACTGACGGACCGCTGATGATCTTCCTGGAGCACACCCGGCGAGGAGGCGTCTCCGGACCCACACGACCGTTAATCGCCACCCACGAGGGCCTTCACCAGGACGTTCGTCTCGTAGGTCCGATCCTCGAAGACGTGCTGCTGGCGCCCGCCGTTCCATACCCGTTCGCACGGTAGAAGGCGAGCGCGGTCCGGTTGCCGGGTCTGCGAGGCGCCTGGCGAAGGCCCCATGCGAGTAGCCGGTGAGCACTTCGCGGGCGAGGTCGGAGCGGATCACGGCCTGCTGGCTCGCCGCCGCCCGCAGGCGAGGGGGACATGAGCGCCACGAGACTCAAGGGTTTGCTTTTTATATGTGTTGTGTTATAATGAAGATTATCGTTCCTGCCATCATCTGACCTCTGAGGAGCAAGTCATGCGTCTCCAACAGCGAGCTTCCCAAGTTCTCGTCCTGTTCGGTGTTACTCTGATTGCCTCAGGGGCCTTCGCGGCCTCCGCACCCATGGGACCGCCGACAAGCGAAGGAATGATGCAGCTCCGGAGCTCGCGGTGGGCCGCCAGCAGCGACCAGTTGCTGGTTGCGCCTTACTTCTCGATTTCCGACAACCAGCGGGTTCGGCTCGTCCTGGACAACCGCTTCGCCGATCCCATCGACTACAACATCCGTGTGCTGAGCTCGTCGGGCCAGGCCTTGCCACTCGGTGGCGATTCCCTCCCGGGCCGTGGGGTCCTGAACCTCGACCTCAACCAGACACTCGAGACGGTAGCACCGAGATTTCGGGAAGGCGCTCTCGAGGTCAGCTACTTCGGTGACGCGGCAATGGCCCAGGCCTGGCTGATCATCGAGAACTCGGCCGGAGTGATCGAAGAACCGCTGGCCAAGCCCACCACCAATCAAGGGAACCAATGGATCTCGTTCTGGGACACCTCCGCGGTCGTTCAGGGTCGAAAGGGAGTGCTCTATGCATTCCACAATAACTCCACCTCGCCGGTGACCCTCGACGTATCACTGCAGGGTTCCTCCGCGAAGCCCAAGAGAATCCACAGGGAACTGCCCCCCTTGCACACCGTCCTCATCACCCAACCGATCACTTCCAGCGCCGAGCGCAGCGGCCGCGTGACCGTCCGACAGAGCGGACTTCCAAACGAAGTCTCCCTCGCAGGGTTTCTTCTCGAGGGAGAGCTCGTCGTGGGTCGGCTCCCGACTGCGGAGCCGTCAGAGTTCGCAGAGAACAAGCTCCTCCTCGGCCTTCCCTTTCCCGACATCTCTGGCCTGAGGGGCGAGATCGCGATTCTCGACACCAGGACTGGAGGCAGCGCGCAGCAGGTCCAGCTTCGCCTTCAGAAGAAGGGGGACGGGGCCTACGATGAGGAGAAGACATTCTTCACGACTCCCGGTGAGGTCGAGACTGTCGACCTCACCTCCCTACTACCTCATCCGACACTGCAGACTCTGGCCACAGCCACGGTGAGCGTGAGCGCTGACGACGGTGGAATCATGGGTGCGGGCTGGGTTCGCGGCCCAGCCGGCAAGCTGATCGACACCGATCTCTACGCCGGCTCCAAGCCTCATGGTGCCGGCACCTATCCTGTGCCCTCCTTGATGACTCACGAAGTCGATACGGTCTTCCTGAACCTAGGCGATGAACCGGCGGAAATCTATGGTTACTTCGTTTCGGGCCGTGGCGAGTATGCGCTCGAGCCCTTCGAGGTTCCTGCACAAGGAAGCTTCACCCTCGACTTCCGCAAGGTTGCCGAAGACGGCCCGGCCGATCGACTGGGGCGAACCTTTCCCAAGGGATTCGACTGGGGCTTCTTCCAGTGGTTCTCCAGGCACGGAGCTCTCGAGCTCCTGGCGCGAACCGTGGTGCGGGCCTCTGCAGGCGATGACGAAGTCGGTTTCAACTGCTTCGGATGCTGTGAAGAGTTTCCCTCAGGAGCCATCATTCCTTCCTCCGTCGGCTTCGACGTCGGACAGAGCCCTTCCTTCGAGGCGATGGAGTACGTCGACACCTGCGCAGGAACAACCGGTCCCTATCATGCGTACCCGGACACCATGTACTACTCTTCTCCCCTGAGCTGGGATGCCTGGCACATTTCGACGAGCGCCTTTACCAACCAGACCGTGACCTTCCAGGGGAGTGGCGAGTACATGTGGGTCACCTGCTCGACACGCACTCGCAATTTCTGGGGCTCCGGCACGGCCATCTCGGACAAGTGTCTCAAGGATCACCATCCCGGCTTCGATCCGACGAAGAGTTGCGCTCAGCAGACCGGGAGTTGTGGTGGTTGCTACGACTGCTGTGACAAGGAAAAGGAGGTCGGCTTCTGCAGGTGCGACAAGGTCGGAGGTTCAGAGACCTGCAAAGCTGGAGTTCGACTGGCCTGTGGTACCTGCAAAGAGGTCTGTTTCGGAACCTTCCTTGACAGCTGTAGCCAGCAGATCACTAGTTGTCCGAACTGAGGAGAAAGCGTATGAAGGTTCTCGGGATTACGTTCCTCGCGGCCCTCGCGCTCGTCTCGATCTCGGCATCGCCCAACGCAGGGGCCGGAGCCAAGGAGAGTGAGACCGCGCCTCGGATGGCTTCGCCTGCCGGCTACCTTCAGCTCGTCTTGATCAAGGATGAGAGCGGGGTTCCCAGGGCATCGGCCATTACGGCGACAGACTGGTACAAGGATCGTCTCATCAAGCGTGTGCTTGTCAAGACGCCAGCGGGCGAGCACCTCGTCCTGACCGGCTGGGAATCCCCCCTCGATGGGACTATTCGCCGGACCATCTTGGACGAGGATACCGGCTGGCAGGCGGTGCTCGAGGAGACCACGGGACTGAAGTTCGATCGCGCACAGCAGATTGCGGATCCGGGAGCAGTCGCCCTGAAGTTTGGCGACGAGGAGAAGCCAAGAAAAGCGGTGTTGACCGCTCCGGGGCTGAAGGAACCGTTTGCGCACGCTTCTACCACGTGGGCGAGCGACTTCTTCGACACGATGTTCAATGTCATGTCCGCCCAGGGAGAGGCGAGACGCCTGGTTCAGGCGATGAAGCCGGCGACGCAGAGGGCGATCGTCTTTCTCGATTCGTTGGCGCGGTGTGGAGACTGCTCGTCCTCGCTCGAGCAGATGGAGCCGCTTCTCCGGATTCTCAACCAAGCCATCCAAGAAGAGGCGAAGCCTCCATTCGATGCTTCGGCAGAGTACCGGACCTGGCAGCTGGAACACGAGGCGGGCGCGCGAAGTGCTTCCACTCTCAGCACAGATGCCAGGGAGCTCCTCAGCGAGTTCTCCTCCGTCTCGGCGCAGGATCCGCTCCACGACCTCCGGCCAAAGTCCCACGGCGCCAAAGGAAAGGCGCAACCGGGACCACAGCCCAGGTAAGTTGCTGCTCGGAGGAGGAGCACGACGAGCTGGCCGATCGGTTCTAGCGCGACTGGCAAGGCGTGATCACAGTCGCGGTGCGGCCGTCGCTCATCGGACGGGTGCCGCGGCTGGTCCGAGAGCGCCCGTTGCGGGGCGCCGATGCGGTCCACCTGGGCAGTGCACCCGAGGGATCTTGACATCTGTGACTTAGGATGTTAGGATACTAGCTTATAACTAAACTACCTTGGTGATCCAGGGGATCCGGAAGGAGGACGTATGCCCACTCGTGACGACCGAACCACCCACTCAGACAAACCGGCCGCTCGACCGGCGAAGAAGATTCGGCGACGTGATCGCCGGAATCTGCTCAAGGCCGGGGCGGCCCTCGCGGCAGGAAGCGCGGCCTCGATGTTCGGCGCACGCCTGGCCAGCGCCCGTCAGGACGGCAGGCGCCCCAGCATTCTGCCCCCGAACGCTCAGGACTTGGCGTCTCCC
>Ga0210074_1000428_pt1 | contig 15087 bp, 15 predicted proteins | sample China_Galinas_Co_FD_184860 | JGI IMG/M metagenome (GOLD analysis project Ga0210074, IMG submission 184860) | Wetland microbial communities from San Francisco Bay, California, USA, that impact long-term carbon sequestration -... | ecosystem: Environmental > Aquatic > Marine > Wetlands ... | reverse complement strand
TCCAAGTACGGAATGCGCGAAAAAACGAATTAGGTTCTTCATATCCTAATAAAAATGAAATTTCTGCACTACTAAATTGGGTTGATGAAAGGTAATGAATTGCTAACTCCTCACGCAATTCATTCAAAATTTTCTGAAATGTAGTTTTTTCTTCCCTCAATCGACGTTGTAATGTTCGACTGCTGATGGCTAATTTTGATGCAATATAACTCATTGAATAGTGACCACTCGCTAACATTTCAATTAAACACGCTCTTACTCGATCTTGTACTGAAGCGTCTTTGTTTAGGTCTTCCATCTTTTTATTAAATGCTGACTCTAAAATTGACCACATAGCATGATTTGCAGTCAAAAATGGTTTCTGTGCGTCTGCTGCAGAAAATATTAATCGGTTAACAGAATTGCGCAAGATTCTTGTTTGCAAAAACTTCTCGTATTCATTTAGTTTAGGTAAATCGATACTGACTTGAACAGACTTCGGATTAATTTGTTCGCGAGTAGCAATACGAGCAAGGTGAACCCAGAACACAAGTTCAAAAGCAACAAAGAGGCCGGGTAGTGAACGGTTTGGTCCAAATCCGGCAAATGTTAAAATTGTTTGCTGATCATTCTGTTCAATATTCATTTGTACTGGAGCAACAACAGGTTTATAATGAGCGATACGCTTTAAAGCTATATTTAAGTTACCGCTACTCAAGAAAGCAATTATTGCGGGGTCAGTAGTTTTAGAATCAAAATTTTTTATCAATCGTAATGCGAAAGCCGGCTCTTTCTGGGACGCAAAAGCTAACCCGTTCCAAAATCGATAATATTCTTCAGTTGTAACTACAGGAGATTTGCGCAGAAGCAGATCTAAAGGAAGTTGTGCATATCGAAGTACATCCTGAACAGAAATATTCAGATCTTTTAATAAAATCGGCCATCCTTTTTCCAAATTAAATTTTTGGTTTTTTATTTCTTTCAATTCAGCATCAATAAATTAATTTTTATGTTTACTAAAATATAATTTTATCACTTAAGCTTCTTTTGTTGGATCACCTGATTTCCAAGCTACACCTTCTCCTCTATCCATTTTTTCAATTTCAGACATATCACTATCATCAATTTCAAATCCGAACAATTCTATGTTTTTCTGTATTCTTTCCCGAGTGGTACTTTTAGGAATAACGGCAAATCCTTTTTGAATACCCCATCTTAATAAAACTTGTGCTTCTGATACACCATATTTAGTTGCCATAATCTTGAACGGTGAATCCGAGCCTGCACCATCGGCTTTCATCAAATCTGTCTTGCCACTAGTCTGCCCTTCCACATTTCGCCAGCTTGAAAGTGGTACCAAGCTGCTATATGCTATTATTGAAATATTGTTCTTCTTCAGATATGAAACTAAATTCGGTTTTTGCGACCATGGATGAAGCTCGATTTGATTTGCATTTGGCAAAGGCAGGCCGGCTGATCTGATTTCTTCGATATGCCCCTCGTTGAAATTACTCACACCTATAGCTCGTACTTTACCTTGTCGCTGAAGTTCAACCAGGGCTTTCCATTGTTCAATTCGCTGTTTTTTGGGGAATGGGGCATGAATCAAATACAGATCAACATAATCCAATTTTAGATTTGATAGACTTCTTTGTAATGCTTTAATGCTAGATTCAAATGTTTTGGGAGCTTGTCCCCATGCTTCATTTCCGGGCCAAAGTTTAGTTGTTACAAATATTTCTTCTCTTGAAATTCCCAATTCATCCATTGCTGATTTTATTCCTAAGCCTACACCATTTTCATTACCATAAGCTTCAGCCGTGTCAATATGTCGATAGCCTGAAATTATGGCCTGGTGCACTAAAGATTTAACGTCTTTATCTTCTATAAGATATGTGCCGAATCCAACCATTGGCATTTTAAGGTCATTGGTTAGGTTAAAATATTCTTTCTGTATTTGCATTTTTTCTCCATGAATTGTTATTGTAATGTTTTATAGACTATCACAATCTAAACCAATTTGCGACAAATGCTATATCATTTTGCGCCGAATGTATAGCCGATCACGCCATAAAGGTTTTGAGGTGTTTTTATTGGAGGAAGATTTTATCGATTTAATTATCTACTGAACAAATTTGTCTATTCTACTGCCATTAGTACTAATTCAGTTTCAAGCAGCTAACAATGTTGAAGATAAGCAGACGCTGAATGGTTTACGGAATAAATAATTTGATTAACAGGTAATGTTAATTACTAATAACAATGAATAAACAACCTTATTAACACGAACTATAGATAATTTTATAGTTAAACTCAGAAACAAAATTGAGAAAAACCCAAACCATCCGCAGATAATTTTAACTGTTCACGGGATTAGGTATAAGCTGGTGAGTTGAATTGAATATAAATTAATTTTAGAGATATTTATCTTGACCAGCCAAAGGAAATACCTAAACCCACAGCTGACATACCATAATTTGCAGAACTTGAAAAAGCACTATACTTTAAACAAATCTTGAAATATTTATTAAAATTAAAGATTAAATTTACACCATATTTTAAGCCACTAACTGGATATTCTTCTGGATATGACGTGCTACTAATTCTATACGTATATCCAATTAATAATTGAGTAGTAATAAAGTTATCATAACCAATTGACGAATAAGCTAATAAATTTATGTCTTGAAATGGAGAACCAAACTCTGTCTCTGCAGCATCGCCAGCTATAAGATAACTGTATCCAGGTTGAATTCCGAAAGTTTGTAAACGGGTTTTATAAATCTCTAAATCTGAAGATACAGAAAAATCCATAATAAAGATTGCTGATGTAATATCGAGGTGAATACTTTGTAACTGAAGGTAGGGTTTGTGTAAAGTATCATTTTCGTTTTTCTGAACTCCAAAGCAAACCGAACCGTAGATAATGATGATTGAGATGAATTTGAAAATTTTCATATCACATTCGAAAAAATATTTAATTAATTCAACTAAAACCACTATACTAATTATTTTCAAACAATTGCCAAATCAACTCTCATCAATTAGCAAATTATTTTAATTGTCCACAGGATTGTGTAAAATCTGGTGATTTAGTAAATATGTGGCAAAATCAAACTTTTTGGAACTTTAACGCAGAATAGTTTTTTGCCATGACAACTTTTTACAATTCCTTACTTGCTCATGACCCCTGTTGCACTTCTAAAATGTAGTTTTCTGGTAGAAAATAAATAAACTAAACAACATCTGTGAAAGGAGAAAAAAATGAAAACTACATTATTCTTAACAGTCGCACTGCTCTCAGCTTTTTTGGTCAGTTCTGGTTTTGCACAAAAGAATTCAATTAAAGATATAACCAAAAATGAATATGCGCTGAAAAATTTGGTTGCCGGAATTCAATCAGATAATACCGGAGTGAAAAGAAGCTCAATTTACTTCGCAGGTAAATACAGAATTGCTGAAGCAGAAGGAACTCTTATAGATCAGCTTACTGAAGAAGAAGATGCCGGGACAAGAATACTAATTGCTCTGGTTCTTTATGAAATGGGAAGTGAAGAGGGGTTAATGGAAGTTCACAAACTTTCCCTAAATGATAAGGATTCAAAAGTTAGACGGATGGCAACGCAGATTTTTAATGAATATCTCGTAAATGACTCACAGGGCACAGCTTTTTTAAACGAGCAGTAATTAATTACTCTAATTTAAATCTTTAGTAAATTAAAATTACTCTTGTAGAAAAAAATGAAACATAGCACAAAAATATCTGTCTGTCTTGGATTTCTTTTAATGATATTAACCGGATGCTGGTCGGAGCAAAAGAAACAGGAAATCGAAAGTGAAGAATGGTTTGGTGGAGTGAATAAGATGCTTGGAGTGAATGAAAAAAATTACATCGACTTGGAAGGTAACTGGAGGTTTTCTATTGGTGATGATACTTCGTGGGCTTCTCCTGATTTTAAAGACAACAACTGGGAAAAAATAACAGTACCCGGGAACTGGGAAGATCAGGGATTTCAGGGCTATAATGGTTATGCCTGGTACAGAAAAACTTTTACAGTGCCAAAAGAATTAATCGGAAGTAATTTTATTTTAAACGGAGGCTTTATTGATGACGTTGACCAGACATTTATAAATGGAAAGCCTGTTGGAATGTCAGGAGGATTTCCGCCGCAATTTGTTACTGCTTATGATGCACACCGTCAATATTACATTCCAAAAGAAATTCTGAAAGAAGGAGAAAATACAATTGCAATAAGAGTTTATGACAATCAACTTGGTGGAGGTATTACAGGTGGTGCAGTCGGACTTTCGCCAACAAAATCTGATTCGCGTTATATTGGCTACATTGATCTTGATATAAATTTAAAAGGTATGTGGAAGTTTAAAACCGGTGATGAAGCTGATTGGAAAAATTTTGATTTTAATGATGATAACTGGAGAGAGATTTTCGTCCCTGCTTTTTGGGAAGCACAGGGTTATAAAAATTACAACGGTTTTGCCTGGTATAGGTTAAAATTCGAATTACCTGAAAAATATGCAAATGAAAAAATGGTTTTACTTTTAGGCAAAATTGATGACATTGATCAAACATTTGTGAATGGGACTCTTGTTGGTTCCATCGGCGATTGGAATTTTGATATAATGCCGCAAAGCTATAATGATAACAGCGAGTGGGAAACAATTCGCGGTTATTACATTTCTGATGGTATTCTCGTAGCTGGAAAAGAAAACACAATCGCCGTAAGAGTTTTTGATGGCTTTATGGATGGCGGAATTTACCAGGGACCAATAGGATTAATAACTCAGTATAAATATCGGGAATACTGGAGCGAACAGAAGAAATAAATTTTCTCCAAAGCATCAAATCTCAAAAAACAAATCACAAACAATATTCATCCTCCAATCCGAAAAACGCTATCAATTAATACTAACTTATTTTACAAAAAATATATTAATGGTCATTCCGGCTTGTCCGGAATCTAACTCTGGTACTTGTTTTTTGATTCTGGACTCGTTTCACTCGCCAGAATGACTACATAGAAAATTTAAGTGGTTCTTCAGATTTAGGGATTATTTGTTATCTGATGTTTGTTTATTGGAATTTCTATTCAGTAGTATGAATGTTAAAATAATAAAGAATGATCCGAAGAGCACATCTGAAGCATAGTGTGCGCCGATAACTACTCTGCTTGATGCAAGTAAAACTCCCCAAAAGATAATTATACTGAGAGCTAAGTTTTTGATCCATTGCTTTTTGTTATTCAATAAAATCATCAAAGAAAGAAGCATAAACCCGGTTGCTGCGTGACCTGAAGGAAATGAATCAAAACCGGTAATTCCTTGAGGGCAATACCAGGGAGTGAAATTTGAAAATGCAGCGTCTAGTTCTCTAAAGCGAATTCTTCCCCAAAGATATTTTACCACCTGAATTCCAATTACATATCCAAATAATGTCATCCCCACTACCACTCTGGAATATTTTATCGTAATAGGATTTTTTACCTGTTCTATCTGATGGAGAACAATGAAAATTATTAAACTGATAGAAAAAGCAACACTTAAAAAAACAATTAAGTTATTTAAAACGATTTTGTCTAAAAGAATTTCAAACAAATAAAAAATTAATCCACTGCTTACAAGGAAGAAAATAACTTTCTGAACGTACGACCAGACATCAGATCTTTGTTTGATGTGCGAATAGTAAATATATACTCCGCTCAATATCACAATTAGTCCGGGAATCATTCCATAATTTTCCAGGAAAATTGCCCAGCTGGAATTTTGGTTTACTAAATCAATTGAGATATCAAGGTCATAAATGCCAAACAAAAAAGCGAATGGAATTAGCATCAGAATAAGTAAAGTAATTTTTTTTGTTAATTGTCCCATACAATGAGTTAAGCAAACTAGTGATGAATAGTATATAAATTGATTACAAATATATTACTCATTAACTTTATTCAGCTATTATTATTAAAGAATAAGGAAATTTAAAATGAAAATTGGTTTTATAGGTTTAGGTAAAATGGGCCTGAATATGGTTCACAGACTCTTATTGGATAAACATGAACTCATTGTATCCAACAGATCCAAAGAGCCGCTAAAAGAGGCTGAAAAGCTTGGGGCTAAGGCATTTGCATCTGTAAAAGAACTTGTCAGTAATCTGGAAGGAAAAAAGATTATTTGGTTAATGGTTCCTTCAGGAAAACCTGTTGATGAAAATATTGAAGCTTTACTACCTCTTTTAAATAAAGATGATATTATTATCGATGGCGGAAATTCATACTTTAAAGATTCTGTTGCAAGAGCAGAACGTTGTGCACTAAAGGGTGTTCATTATATAGATTGCGGAACAAGTGGTGGAATCTGGGGACTAAAAGAAGGTTATTGTCTAATGTATGGCGGAAATAAAAATGCAGCAGACTATTGTGAACCAATCTTTAAAACTCTTGCACCCGAAAGTGGATACTTATATTGTGGTGAATCAGGGGCAGGACATTTCGTTAAGATGGTCCATAACGGAATTGAATATGGAATGATGCAGGCTTATGCAGAAGGTTTTGAGATAATGGAAAAATCAAAATATAATCTGGACTTAAAAGCAATTTCTAAAGTCTGGCAATATGGAAGTGTTGTACGTTCCTGGCTACTTGAGCTTGCTCACCTCGCATTAACAGATGATCCAAAGCTGGAAAAAATAAAAGGATTTGTACAGGACAGTGGTGAAGGAAGATGGACTGTTCAGACAGCTATTGAGCTGGACGTTCCAGCACATATAATAACTTCTTCATTATTCAATCGTTTTCAATCCCGGCAGGACGAATCGTTTGCAATGAAAATGCTGGCTGCATTACGAAATGAATTTGGCGGACACGCTGTTAAGAAATCCGATAGTTGAAAAAAGGAAAGTTAAATGAAGAAACCTGACAATCACGTTCTTGTAATATTCGGGGCATCCGGAGATCTGACATATCGAAAATTAATCCCGGCTGTCTATGATCTGCACAAAACAAATCTTTTACCTGATAAATTTGCCGTACTCGGTGCAAGTAGAACAGAACTATCCGATGATAAGTTTAGGGAAAAGATGAAAGAGGGGATTAAAAAATATTCTAATTATAAAGACGACAATGAAAATATAGTTGACGAGTTCCTGAAACATCTCTCATACATTTCTGTTGACACTGAAAATCATGAAGACTTTAAAAAATTAAAGGACCATCTTGAAAAACTTGATAAAGAACTGGAAACCAACGGCAATGTAATTTATTATCTTTCAACACCTCCGAGTTTGTACAGCATCATTCCAACATTGCTTGGTAAAGTTGGTTTGAACAATACCTCTAATGGAAATTGGAAAAAATTAATTGTTGAAAAACCTTTTGGTTTTGATCTTCAATCAGCAATTGAGTTGAACAAAAAGTTATCAAAATATTTTAAGGAAGACCAGATATACAGGATTGATCATTACCTCGGAAAAGAAACAGTTCAGAATATTTTAGTAACACGGTTCTCCAACGGAATATTCGAACCATTGTGGAATAGGAATTACGTCCATCATGTCGAAATAACTTCGGTTGAAAATATTGGAATAGAAAACCGAGGCGGATATTATGAATCATCCGGAGCATTAAGAGATATGGTTCAGAACCATTTGTTGCAACTTAGTGGATTGATTGCAATGGAACCGCCATCATCGTTCGATTCTAATTCTATTAGAAATGAAATGGTCAAAGTTTTTCATTCACTACGACCGATTAAAGAGAAAGAAATTGTGAAAAATGCTATTCGCGGTCAATACAGTTCTGCAACTGTCAAAGGTGAAAAAGTACCCGGTTACAGGGAGGAGAAAGGCGTTGACTCTGAATCGCGAACAGAAACTTATGTTGCTCTCAAATTCTATATAGATAATTGGCGTTGGGGTGGAGTTCCGTTTTATATAAGAACAGGCAAACGACTTCCGACACGTGTCACTGAAGTTGTCATTCATTTTAAACCGACTCCTCATTTTCTTTTCACTCAGCAGGATGAAATGAAATCCTGCAATCAGCTTGTACTTCGCATCCAACCCGATGAAGGGGTATTATTTAAAGTTGGCATGAAGGTCCCGGGTCAGGGCTTTAATATTCAAAATGTTAATCTTGATTTTCATTACTCAGATCTTTCTCATGCCTATTTACCAACTGCTTATGAGAGGTTGCTGCACGATTGTATGATTGGAGATTCAACCTTGTATCAACGTGCAGATGCAGTGGAAGCTGCCTGGAAATTTGTCGATCCAATTTTAAATGCATGGAAGAATGATGATAAAATTCCGATTTACGGTTATCCTGCCGGTACCTGGGGTCCGGAACATGCAGACGATTTAATTGAAGAGAAAGGTTTGACCTGGCGTTATCCATGTAAGAACTTAACGAATGATGGAATTTATTGTGAACTGTAATTAATGTTAAAAATATTTTCAAATAAAACAGAACTGGCTTTATTCTTTTGTGATGAACTGGTAAAATCCGTTTTACAAAAAGATGAGTTTTATTTGTGTCTTTCAGGAGGAAGCACGCCCGAAATTATTTTCCAAAATCTCGCCAAAGATCATAAAAGTAGAATCGATTGGAGTAAAGTCCGTTTGTTTTGGGGTGATGAGAGATGTGTACCTCCTGATGATGATGAAAGCAATTATGGGATGACAAATAAAAATCTACTTCCCTTCATTAATATTCCCGAAAAAAATGTTCATCGCATCGAAGGAGAAGGCAATCCGGAAGAAGAGGCAGCGAGATATTCTGAGGAAATAAGAAATAATGTTCCGCTAAATAACGGATTTCCAAAATTTGATCTTGTAATGCTTGGCCTTGGAGAAGATGGACACACAGCTTCAATTTTTCCAAACCAGATGTATTTGCTTCATTCAGAAAAGATCTTTGAAGTTGCAACACACCCCGCAACAGGACAAAAAAGAATAACACTAACCGGAAATACTATTAATAATGCGAAAGAAATTATATTTTTAGTAACAGGTGAACACAAGGCTTCAATTCTGAGACAAATATTGAAAGAAAATAACGGGACTTTACCGGCGACACATATTCAACCAGTGAGCGGAAGCTTGAAATTTTATATTGATGAATCTGCGGCAAAGTTATTATAAAAATGCTTCAATTAAAAAATAATTACAGAATAAATTAAGGTGAAAGAATGAAATTTGAATTTAGAAATTCAACTGAAATAATTTCAAATAAAATAAACGAACTGCAGCTCGAAAGAATTGTCGAAAGAATTTGGGTAAAAGATTTTACTGTGTGGAGCAACAAACCTGATGAAATTTCAAACCGTCTTGGTTGGCTAGATTGTCTTGAGGTAACAAAAAAATCTTTTTCAAAAATCAAATCATTTGTCAATGAAATCAGAAAAGAAGGCTTCACGAGTGCTCTTCTGATGGGAATGGGAGGCTCAAGCTTAGCGCCCGAAGTGTTCCGTTTAACTTTCGGAGTAAAAGATGGCTATCTCGATTTACACGTACTTGATAGCACTCATCCGGAAGCGATAGACAAATATGAAAAGAAGCTCGATCCAACTAAAACATTATATATAGTTTCAACAAAATCCGGTGGAACAGTAGAGACAATGTCATTTATGAAATACTTTTTTAACAGCGTAACCCAAAAGCTTGGAAATGAAAAAGCAGCAGATCATTTTATTGCAATTACCGATCCTGGTAGTGGGCTTGAGGAGACGGCCAAAAAACTTAATTTCAGAAAAATATTTCTAAATGATCCCGATATCGGCGGCAGATTCTCCGCACTTTCTTTATTTGGAATTGTTCCAGCTGGACTAGTTGGAGTTGATATCGATAAACTTTTTGAAGAGTCTCTAAAGATGGTCGATGAATGTAAGCAACCAGATTTTGCCAAAAACTCAGGTGCCAATCTCGGGGTGATTATTGGATCATTGGCAAATGAAGGAATAGATAAATTAACATTTATCACCTCACCAAAATTAAAATATCTTGGAGGCTGGCTGGAGCAATTAATTGCTGAAAGCACTGGCAAAAATGGAAAAGGAATTTTACCTGTAGATCAGGAACCTTTTGTATCTATTAAAGATTATAAAAAGGATAGAGTTTTTGCATATATAAAAATTTCAGGTGATAATTTTTTTGATGACAAAGTAAATGAATTAAAAGAAAATAGATTCCCGACAATTGAAATAGTGCTTGATAACATTGATCAGCTCGGTGCGGAATTTTTTCGATGGGAATTTGCAACTGCGGTTGCAGGAAATATTCTGGGTGTTCAGCCTTTCAATCAGCCAAATGTTGAATCAGCTAAAATTGCAGCACGTGCAATGATGAAAGAGTATCAGGAGAATGGAAAACTGCCTGAGCTAATACCAGCACTAGAATCAGATGGGATCAAAGTTTATGGTGACTTGAAAATTCGTGATTTGAAAGAAGCCATTAGTTCATTTTTGTCTGATATTCAATCTGGTAAAAACTACGTGGCTGTTCAAGCCTATTTGAATCCTGATCAGAAGATCTGGGAGCAACTCCAGAATTTTAGGTTAAAAATTTTAGAAAAATATAATGTGGCAACAACACTTGGTTACGGACCAAGATTTCTTCATTCAACAGGTCAGTTGCACAAGGGTGATTCCGGAAACGGATTTTTTATTCAATTCATTTCTGATTCTGGCGATAATTTGCTGATTCCCGATCAGGCTGATTCAGAGGACTCATCTATTTCATTTGGAACATTAATTAAGGCTCAGGCATTGGGCGACAGGCAAGCGCTGATTGATAGTAATCGGAAAGTGCTAAAACTTGATTTGGGTTCACAAATAAGTAATAATATGAGTGAATTGATCAGATCAATATAATCCTATCCCAGTAATAGATAAATTCATCTAATTCAAGATAATTATCCATTTATCAGTTTAGAGTGTCCTATAAAAAAAGACTTGCACTATTTAAAAATCTTATCGTATATTTACGATGAACGATTTAGGAATTTATATGGCATTTTCAAAAAAACAAGAATTCACACAAGAAGACATATGGCTTGCTGATGTGGCAAAAGCTCTTTCTCATCCCGCGAGAATAAGAATACTTAAAATTCTGACACGAATGGACTCCTGTGTGGTTGGAAGCATAGTCGATCAGCTTCCTCTGGCGCAGGCTACTGTATCCCAGCATCTGAAAGAGCTGAAGAGAGTAGGTCTCGTTCAGGGAGAAATTGACGGACCCAAAATTTGTTACTGCGTAAATAATAGAAATCTTACCAGAGCAAAATCTGCTTTGGATAAAATGTTTACGAAAATTGGTTGTTGTTAAAAAAATAATAAAGGAGTTAAAAAATGCAAACATCAAATGAACAAAAACAAAATGTAAAAGAAACTGAAAAACAAATTGAAAAAGAATCAAAAAGTTCAAGTTGCTGCAGTCCGACCTGCTGTGATGGATCAAATGGTAACAAAAATAGGAATAGTGGAGGAAACTAAAATGCAAACATCAGAAGAAATCAAAAAAGTTGTAAAAGAAAAGTATGGCGAAATTGCCGCTCAAAAATCAGAAGGGTGCGGCTGTTGCGGAACAAATAAAATTATAGATTATTCAATCTTCCAGGATGACTACTCAAAGTTTGATGGATATGTCGCAGAAGCAGATCTTGGTTTAGGGTGCGGTGTTCCAACTGAGTATGCAGGATTGAAAAAAGGTGACACCGTAGTTGATCTTGGAAGTGGTGCCGGGAATGATGTATTCGTTGCCCGTTCAATTGTCGGAGAGGAAGGCAAAGTAGTTGGTCTGGATTTTACACAAGAAATGTTGGATAAAGCCAATGCTAACAAGACTAAAGTTGGTTTCACGAATGTTGAATTCAAACTTGGTGAAATTGAAAATATGCCGATTGAAAATGATTTGGCTGATGTTGTAATCTCTAATTGCGTCCTAAATCTTGTGCCCGATAAAAGAAAAGCCTTTTCAGAAATTTACAGAATATTGAAACCCGGTGCTCACTTTTGTGTTTCTGATATCGTAATTAAAGGTGAATTGCCAGCAGGGTTAAAAAAGTCGGCTGAAATGTATGCAGGTTGTGTCGCTGGCGCTTTACAGAAGGATGAATATGTGAGTGTAATAAAAGAAACAGGATTTAAAAATATTGAGATTAAAAAAACAAAAGTGATCAATCTACCCGATGAAGTTCTAAAAGAATATTTAAATGATTCAGAGATTGAAAAGTTTAAAAGTAATAGTGTCGGAATTTTTAGTATCACTGTGGTTGGTTATAAAAATTGAGAATATTAATTCTATGTACCGGTAATTCCTGCAGAAGCCAGATGGCGGAAGGATTTCTAAAATCATTTGATAATAATCTTGAAGTTTACTCTGCAGGAACAAAGCCAGCAGAAAAAGTTAATCCATTTGCAGTTAAAGTAATGAAAGAAATTGGAATTGATATTAGTGGTGGTATTGCTGAGGATGTCGATAAATATGTTGAACAGTCTTTCGATTATGTGATTACCGTCTGCGATAACGCAAAAGAAAGTTGCCCTATATTTACGGGCAAAGTCAAGAATCAGATCCATATCGGATTCGATGACCCTGCTGACGCTGTTGGAACAGAGGAAGAAATAATACCAGTTTATAGACGAGTGAGAGATGACATCAGAGAAGAATTTAAGAAATTTTATCTGGAAATATTGAAGTAGCAAATAGTGAAAACTCGTTTAAAATTTTTAGATCGCTATTTAACATTGTGGATTTTCCTGGCAATGTTTATCGGAGTGCTTTCCGGCTACCTTTTCCCATCTGTTGTTGGTTTCTGGAATTCTTTTCAATCAGGCACAACCAACATTCCGATCGCGATCGGATTAATTTTAATGATGTATCCACCACTTGCAAAAGTCAAGTATGAAGAACTTCCGGATGTTTTCAAAAACTTAAAAGTGCTTTCACTTTCACTTATACAAAACTGGATTGTTGGTCCGGTACTCATGTTCTTTCTGGCGATAATTTTCCTTCAGGATTATCCAGAATATATGGCAGGATTAATTCTAATCGGACTTGCACGATGCATTGCAATGGTTATTGTCTGGAATGAACTTGCAAAAGGTGATACTGAATATGCTGCAGGATTGGTTGCTTTCAATTCAATTTTCCAGGTTTTATTTTTTTCAATTTATGCATATGTGTTTCTCACAATTTTACCATCCTGGTTGGGCTTACAGACTTTTACTGTTGATATAACAATCGGTCAAATTGCTGAAAGCGTTTTCATCTACCTTGGCATCCCTTTTCTTGCAGGAATGATAACTCGATTTGTACTGTTGAAAATAAAGAGCAATGTGTGGTACGAAAAGAAATTTATTCCAAAGATAAGTCCAATTACTTTGATTGCACTTTTATTTACAATACTTGTTATGTTCTCACTAAAAGGAGAATATATAGTTAAAATTCCTTTCGATGTTTTAAGAATTGCAATTCCTCTGCTTCTTTACTTCGTGATAATGTTTTTAGTTTCATTTTATATGGGAAGAAAAGTTGGAGCTGATTACAGCAAAACTGCAACTCTATCATTTACAGCAGCAAGCAACAACTTTGAGCTTGCAATTGCAGTAGCGATTGCGGTATTCGGGATAAACTCTGGTGAAGCATTCGCTGCGGTAATTGGTCCTCTTGTCGAAGTGCCAGTTTTGATTGCACTTGTAAACGTAGCATTGTTTTTTCAGAAGAAATATTTCGGAAAAGTCGAGGAGGGAACTGTTAAAGTTCCAGATATTTGTCCATAAATAGGTTCAAATAATTAATTATCTCCGGGGGGAGATTATGTTAATAAAAATAACATTTCATATCATATTACTGATATTCAGTACGGGCATTGCTATTGCCCAGAAATTCAAATCAGTTGAAAAAGAAGCCGAAAGAATTTTAATATCTCTTTCGGATGAGGATTCAGTTAGTCTAACTGATTTAACTGAACTGAAATATCTACTTTCCTCGGATATTGATAAGAATGTATCAGGGTTTACTCCTGCTGTCAACCAGCAAAGCATTGATAGTCTCACAAATCATTTAGCAGAATTTGAATCTGAGTTGAAAAACGTTTCAACTGATTCTGCATTTGTTCTTTTCAATGACTGGTATCTGCATCTCCAGAATATATTCTACGATGATAATACAGAGAAATTCTTTTCATCACCCAAAACAAAAATTCTTTTTTTTAGCACTTCAATGTCCTGCCATTGTACACTTGAGATGTGCAAAAAACAGCTTGTCGAAATTCTCAAATTAAAAAGAGAAACCGGTGATTCTTATTCATTCCTGTTAGTTGACTCGTACTGGAATAATGAACTGCAGTTAAGATATGAAACTTATTTTGCGCCGTCGGTTTTAGTCTTCAATCAATCGGATGAATTGATTCTAAAAATCGAGTACGAGGAAGAAATGATTGAGCAATTAGTTGCGTTTTTATCCGGAAGGGATAAAAAATGAACAATGAAACGCTAAAATTAAAGAAGAATAAATTTTTAATTCCGGCTATTCTATTGCCGTTGTGGTTTCTGCTATATCTCAATTTAGAAAAGCTTGCAATTCTTATTGTTGACAGCTTGCTGAAATTACCACAGGGTAATCATATGACTTCGGCAATAAGCTTCTTCATTTTTGAAGTACCAAAAGTTCTGCTACTTTTAATATTAATCGTATTCGTAGTCGGAGTTGTTCGTACATACTTTTCACCTGAAAGAACGAGAAAAATTCTGGGCGGTAAAAAACTTTTTGCAGGAAATGTTTCGGCAAGCCTGCTGGGAATTGTAACTCCTTTCTGTTCTTGTTCGGCAATTCCTTTATTTCTCGGGTTTGTTGAAAGCGGTGTACCGCTCGGGGTAACTTTTTCTTTTTTGATTGCTGCGCCGATGATAAATGAAGTCGCACTTGTTTTATTATTAGGTTTATTCGGATGGAAGACTGCATTGATGTATGTATCTACAGGGTTAATCATTGCAATGTTCTCCGGGTTTGTTATAGGTAAGCTCAAGCTTGAAAAATATGTTGAAGACTGGGTTTATAAAACAAAAGCCGGGCATCCAGAAATAGAAGCAGTAAAGTTTTCT
>Ga0210074_1000427_pt1 | contig 15129 bp, 18 predicted proteins | sample China_Galinas_Co_FD_184860 | JGI IMG/M metagenome (GOLD analysis project Ga0210074, IMG submission 184860) | Wetland microbial communities from San Francisco Bay, California, USA, that impact long-term carbon sequestration -... | ecosystem: Environmental > Aquatic > Marine > Wetlands ... | reverse complement strand
TTGGGTTTCGCCGGCTTTTTCGGTTTGCCGATCAGTTACACGCCGCTGGGCACCCGGGCCACGCGCCCGCAGTTGCCCGGCTTGCTGGCTCCGGTTCTGGACATAACCGACAGCGCCGGGGATGAGGCGCTCGACAGCAAAATCACCTCTGCGCGGGTGGGCAGGCTGCGCGCCATGTCCGGATGGCGTCTTTTCGAGTCGGTGCCGCTGTCCACCTTTACGCTGGTGGAGACGCTCGGCCTCGGCTATCTGCGCGACCTCGTCAACCGAACCCTGCCCGGTAACGCGGCCGCGGGTTCTGGGGATCACCTGGGGCTTAAACGCACCGAGTCGCGGGCGGTTCGGCCTGTTTTGGACGAAAGAACGGCGGGCGCTGTCGGCGGCCAGGCAGGGATCGCTCAGCAGGTGTTGCACGGTATGGGTCTTGACAAGCAGTTTGCCCGCACCGTACTGCTGCTGGGCCACGGCAGTCAGAACCGCAACAATCCGCACAGGGCAGGGCTCGACTGCGGCGCCTGTTGCGGCCAGACAGGGGAGGTCAACGCCCGGGCGCTGGCCGGTTTGTTGAACGCCCCGGCAGTTCGCGAGCGGCTTCGTCAGTCCGGTATCGATATACCCGAGACCACCCATTTTATCGCCGGACTGCACAACACCGGAACCGACGAAATACGGCTTTTCGACCTCGACCAGTTACCGGCCAGCCACGCAAAGGATGTTGAGCGATTGAAGACGCAGCTGGCGGCGGCAGGTGCATCCGCGCGTCGTGAGCGGGCGCCCGCCCTGGGACTGGGCGCATTGGCGAATCAACCAGAGGCATTGCTGCGTGCGCTGCGGCAAAACGCCGATGACTGGGCGCAAACCCGGCCCGAATGGGGGCTGGCCAATAACGCCGCGTTTTTGATCGCGCCACGCAACCGAACCCGCGGCGTCGATCTTCAGGGCCGTTGTTTTTTGCACGATTACGACCCCGGGCGGGATGCAGATGGCAGCCTGCTCGAACAGATCATGACTGCGCCGATGCTGGTGACCAACTGGATCAACATGCAGTACTACGCCTCTACCGTGGACAACAAGCGCTACGGCAGTGGCAACAAGACACTGCACAACGTGGTCGGTGGAAGAATCGGTGTTTTCGAAGGCAATGGCGGTGATCTGCGTATTGGCCTGCCCTGGCAATCACTGAATGATGGTCAGCGCTGGCTGCATACCCCACTGCGTCTGACGGTGGTGATCGAGGCTCCGAGAGCATCTATCGACAGGGTGATTGACCGGCATGAGACGGTAAGGCAACTGGTGCACAACCGCTGGCTCTACCTGATGCGCCTGGAGGGTAATCGCATGGAACGTTATCACGATGGCAGTTGGCACAACTGGTCAGAGTAGCGAAAGGCTTCAAGGGTTTACACAAGTGAAAGATGACCTGAAAGGAGAAGATGATGACCGAAGAACCGGAAAAGAAAAACTACTGTTTAATAAGTGGATCGTTCAGTCCGGATGCTGCGCGCCAGGTGCTGATGTCCCTGATCAATTACAAGATCAATTTTCACCAGCTGAATGACTGGAGCCGGAGGGAGCGTTTCGGAGAGGATAATCCCGCCGCGCTAAAGCGTGTCGAGGAGCTCAGCCAGGCCAGAGAGGATATTGCGCATTTGTTAGAGGAAGCGGCCGCCATGGGGCTGAAGTTGAGTATCAAGTCCAATATTGAGATCGGGCTGGAGCCGGAGTGAATACACGACGCTCCCGGCAGTCGGTGCGAATACTCAGCCGCGAAGCCGCAGGTGTTTCAGTTGAGGCGCCGTCGAACCAGTTGTCGGGACGGTATGAGTTTCAGAAGTAGTAAACCAGAATATAGGCTGTCAGCAACACAGCGATCCACATGGCCGTGACACCGATCGGCCAGGCGCGGGTAAAGACGCCCGGCCGCGGTTGCCGGCTTGACGAGCCGAGATAGCGCTGCGCCATGTTCCTCAGCTGAAGAAGTGCCGTGCTGGTAGCAACCGAAACGGCGTTGCCGGCAGCTGTTGCGAGCCGGTAGCCGCGAACCGTCAGCTTGAACAGCAATACACGCCAGAGCCAGTCCGTATCGAGACTGATGGTCTCGGTGCGTTTCATCAATGGCAGTAACAAAAAGAACGCCAGGCCCGAAAACATCAGCAACTGCAGGTAGAAAAGCACCTTGCCGGGCGTATACGCCTGATACTCGACCGGGTACGGCAAGAATCGATAGAGCAAATCGGGCGCGACCCCGAGCACGATGCACAGCACGGAAAAAATCACCATGGCGGCGCCCATATTCCACGGCGCGTCCTTCGGCCGCAGTCCCGAGTCACGCTGGAAAAACACGAACCACGGAAACTTGATGCCTGCATGCAGAAACACGCCGGCTGACGCAGCGGCAAGCAGCATGTAGACGACGACGAGACTCTCGTCTGCCGCGGCCTGCGAGATCATGGTCTTGGTCGTGAAGCCCGACGTCAACGGGAAGCCGGAAATCGAAAGGGCGCCGATAATCCCGCAGATAGCCGTCAGCGGCATCGTCCGGAACAGGCCACCCACCTCGGTACAGCGGTTGAACCCGGTGCGGTAGACCACGACGCCGGCGCTCATGAACAGCAGCGCCTTGTAGATAATGTGCGCGAATGCGTGTGCGGCCGCGCCATTGAGCGCCATATGCGTGCCGATTCCAATCGCACAGACCATGAAGCCAACCTGGTTGACGATCGAGTAAGCGAGGATTCGGCGGATGTCGTTCTCCAGCAGCGCGTAGATGATGCCGTACATGACCATGAACAGGCCGATACCGATCAGGACGGGCTCCCCCGGGAACAGCAGTATCAGCGCAAGAATCGCGGTCTTGGTCGTGAAAGCCGACAGGAACACCGAACCCGTTGCACTGGAGGTCGGATAGGAATCGGCCAGCCAGGCCGAAACCGGGGGTGCTGCCGCGTTGATCAGGATTCCCGTCAGTATCATCCAGCTGTCGAAGTTGTGCGCCAGCATCGGGCGGACGTCGATCGATCCGGTATGTACGATGACACCTTCGATACCCACCTTGAGAATGACACCGCCGAGCAAATGCATGATCGCGTAGCGTATTCCCGCCCGCCGCGCCTGGGGCGTACCGCCGCACCAGACCACGACCGTCGAGAACAGCGCCATGAGTTCCCAGTACAGGAACAGCGTGATCAGGTCGCCGGCAAAACTGACGCCAATTGCGCCCGCCGCGTAGGCGTATGCCGACGACAGTTCATACCACTTGGCCTGCCGGAACGCGTACAAGCCGCCGACGAAAGCCATGAGGGCAAAGATCGTCGCAAACAGACGCCGCACCTCGCTCCCCTCGAGCGGTTCGATGCGGTAGTCGAGGAACCCGATATCGTAGGCGACACCGTTTGGTACATGCCAGATGAACCACAGTGTGACGAGCGGTGCAGCCAGCAGGATTGCGGTACGCAGGTGGCCGCGCGCCGGGCCGATCAACAGCGCGCCCACGATCATGAAAATTGCCGGGGGAATCAGCTCAAACATCGCTTTTCCCATCGTCATAGTAGTCCTCGGGCCGCTTCAGCACGTAACCCAGCACTTTGGCGACCAGCACCATGGCCAGGCAGGACAGGAAGCCGAATACGGCGCCGAAACCGAACCAGCCGTCAACGCCGAAGTAGCCTTTGATATAGATAAATGCCTGGGCCAGCACGAGCACGACGAGCACCACGATAAATATCCTCCAGAGAAGCTTTATCGTCGCCGGAAGCGCCAGCCAGTGATCGGGTCGTTGCGGTTCATTCATGACAGATTCTCGACAACCTGGCGCTCCAGTTCGAGTGTCGCGCCATTGAAAAAGAAAAACCCAATTGTCAGCAACGCGGTCAGCGCGAGCGCCAGCACCGCCGGCCACGGCGCCTCACCATGTTCCTTGCCGGGCGCTTCCTCCTCGCGCATGAACCACGCCATGTAGATGATCGGCAGAAAGTAAGCGGCATTCAGCGCCGTGCTGAGGATGATGGTCGCCAGCGCGATGTAATTGTCGTCCTGGAAGGCGCCGGCGAGTATGTACCACTTCGAAACGAAACCGCCCGTCGGCGGTACGCCGATCATGCTCAGTGCGCCGATGGTGAACGCGGCCATCGTGACCGGCATTCGCCTGCCGATCCCCTTGAGTTGATGGATTTCGGTCTTCTTCGCCGCGACATATATGGCCCCCGCGGCAAAGAACAAGGTGATCTTGCCAAACGCGTGGGCAACCATGTGGATCGCCGCACCGATCTCGGCCAGTGGCTTGAGGATGGCGGCGGCCATGACGACGTACGACAGCTGCGCGATGGTCGAATAGGCCAGCAGGCGTTTCAGGTTTTGCTGCCGGAGCGCCACGACGCTCGCGGCGATGATCGTAAACGCAGCGGCATACAGCAGCCAGCCGCTGCTCGGTTCGGCAAACAGGAACTCCACGCCGAAGACGTACACGATGACCTTGGTGATTGAAAATACACCCGCTTTGACGACCGCCACTGCATGCAGCAACGCGCTCACGGGCGTCGGCGCAACCATCGCGGCCGGCAACCAACGATGCACGGGCATGACAGCGGCCTTGCCAATGCCAAAAACAAATAGCCCGAGCAACAGACCGACTGCGGGTCCCGCGATATGTCCCGCGAGGAACCCGCCGGGCACGAAATCGCCGCCACCCGCCACGGTATACGTCCAGATGATGGCCGGCAGGAACAGACCGATGGATGTCGCCAGCAGGATGCCAAGATAGACGCGCGCAGAGCGCACCGTATTCTCATCGCCTTTATGCGCCACCAGCGGATAGGTCGAGAGTGTGAGCACCTCGTAGAACAGGAACAGCGTGATCAGGTTGCCGGCAAAGGCAACACCCATCGTCGCCGCGAGCGACACGGCGAACATCACGTAGAAACGCGTCTGGTGTCGCTCTTTATTGCCGCGCATGTAGCCGATCGAATACACGGAATTGATGATCCACAGACCCGAAGCGAGGGCGGCGAACAGCATGCCGAGCGGCTCCACGCGGAAGGCGATTTCCACGCCGGGCATCAGTTCGGTCAGGGTCACGCCGGGGCGCCCGCCCGCCAGCACCGCCGGCAACAGGCTCCAGACCGCCATGGCGAGACCGCCGGCAGTTGCAAGGGTCACCGTCTCGCGCAGGTTCGCATTGAGCCGGCCAGCCAATGCGATACCGGCCGCGCCCGCAAGCGGCAATATCAGGGCGAAAAGAATGGTCGATTCAGCGCTCAAGGCAGGTGATCCAACAGCTCGGCCGCGGCATCACCGGACAGCGTTAATGGCAAATCGGGAACCAGGCCGAAATAGATATTCAGGGCGGCGGCCAGCCACAGCGTCGCCACCAACAGGGGCGGCACACCCGCGGGTGAAGCTGGTTCAACCGCTGCCTCCGCGAAACAAGCGGCTTCAACGATCCGCCATACGTAAACGACCGCCATCAATGAACTGACGAGGATGACGGCGACCAGCGGCAAGCCCGCCGTGCCGAGCTCCATGGCGGCGCTGATCAGGTACCACTTGCTGACGAAGCCGGCCGTTCCCGGAATTCCGATCAGGCTGAGGGCGGCGATCACGAAGGCGCCGAAAGTCCATGGCATGCGACGTGCGATACCCTTCAGGTCATCGAGCCGCAAACCGGCCGCAACCGTGGCAAACGATGCGACCGCCAGGAATAATGCACCCTTGGCCAGCGCATGATTGAAGATATGCACGATGCCCGCCGTCAGTCCGGCAACGGTGACAAGGCTCGCGCCGAGCATCATGTAGCCGATCTGCGCAATAGAGGAAAACGCCAGCAGCCGCTTGATATTCTTCTCGAACATGGCGACCGCCGAACCGACGAGAATTCCGAGGATGGCCAACGGCATCAGGTAAGCGGCGAACTGGAATGCATGGCCCGCGAGGTTATCCTGGAAGACGAAGAAATCGAAACGCAACAGGATGTAAAGCGAAACCTTGGTGGCGCAGGCCGCCAGGAATGCAGTCACCATGTGCGGCGCGTAGGTATAGGCATTTGGCAGCCACACGTGCAGGGGGAATATCGCCGCCTTCAGTGCAAGGCCAACGGTAATGAAGCCGGCCGCTGCAAGGATCGGACGCTGGTCGGCGACGGCATGTATGCGGAGTTCCATGTCGCCGAGGTTGAGTGTTCCGGTCATCATGTAGATGAGCCCGACACCGATGAGGTAAAACGTCGCGCCAATCGTGCCCATGATCAGGTACTTGAATACCGAGGGCAGGGCCCGGCGGTCCGGACCGCCGGCAATCAACACGTAGCTCGCGAGCGACGAAATTTCCATGAACACGAAGATATTGAACGCATCGGCGGCAACCACGATGCCGGACAAGCCGGCGAGCGCAAGCAGCCATGAGGCATAAAAATACGGCTGGCGCCCCGCATCGATCTGCGCATCCAGACTTTCACGCCCGCTGACCAGCGTGAACACCGAGGCGCCCGTGATCACCAGCAGCAGGAGTGCGCTGAACGCATCGACCTTGAGTTCGATTCCATACGGCGCTGGCCACGATCCCATCAGGTAGCCCGCCGGGCCAACGTCGAGAACGCCCTGCACCAGCTGAATTGCGATCGCGAACGTAAGCAGGCTTGCCATCGTGCACGCCGCCCAGGCGAGTCCGCGGGGCCTCAGCAGGATGACGAGCGGCGCTACGAGCATCGGCACGACAACCTGGAGTGCCGGGAAATGATCAACCAATGTGCTCACCGCTCGTCGATCTCCTGGATTTCATGCTCCTCGATCGTGCCGTATTCCTCCTTCAGGCGTACGATAATGCCAAGGCCCAGGGCCGTCGTGGAAATACCGACAACGATCGCGGTGAGGATCAGCACCTGCGGCAGCGGATTCGAGAATATGGTGGTGTCTGAACCGGAGAAGATCGGCGCCGTACCGCCATCGACCTTGCCCATCGTGATGTAAAGCAGGAAAACAGCGGCCTGGAACAGAGACAGGCCGATCAGCTTCTTGACCAGGTTGCGCTTTGCGATGACCGCATAGAAACCGGTCATCAGCAGGACCGCGAAAACCCAGTAATTGTATAGGCCCAGGATCTCCATGTCTTAACGGCCCCTCGCCGCGAAGGCATGGAAAATACCCAGCAGCACGCCGGTCACGGTAATGCCGACACCGGCTTCAATGAGCAGAATGCCCAACTGCTGTCCTTTCACAGGATCCGAAGATAATACCGAGTAGTCGAGAAAATTACCGCCCAGGACAATTCCCGCAATACCGACAGCGCCGTACAGCAACGGACCAAATGCCATCAGACCAAGCAAGACGCGTGCGGGTAAGACCGACAGGGCGCGCTGTTCGCCTTCCAGCAAGGCGAAGAGAATAATTCCCGCGGCGATGATTGCACCGGCCTGAAAACCACCGCCCGGGCCGTATTCTCCGTGGAACTGCACGTACAGGCCGAACAACAGGATAAACGGAATCAGCACCCGGCCGATGACCCTCGGAATCAGGTGGTGGCGCAGCCCTTCGTTGACCTGCTCCTGCGGCAGTGAGCCTAATGGTGCGCCGCTGCCGAGCAGAAAAAGAACGCCGATACCGGCGGTCAATACAACGAACACTTCACCCAGCGTGTCGTAACCGCGAAAGCTGCCGAGCACGGCCGTGACGACGTTCGGGATATCGATGTATTCCGGTGTTTTTTCCAGGTACCACGGTGCAACATGCGTCTGCGCCGGCGCCTCCGGGTCGCCGAAGCGCGGCTTGTCAAATGTCGCGTAAATGAGAATCATCGCGGCTGCTGTGACAACCGTGAACGAGAGTATCTTGTTCGACGACCTTGCCCGTTCGCGTTCGGACGTCAGCGCCAGCGCACTCAGGAACAGCACTGTGGAGATGCCCGCACCCACGGCCGCTTCGGTCAGCGCCACATCCGCGGCATCGAGGAGAAAGAAGTTACCGGCGATGAGCAGGCTGGCGATGCCCATCAGCATCACCGCGACGAACAGGTTGTCGGTCCGTACGATCGCAATCGCGGTGATCACAAGCAATGTGAGCAGGAAGATTCCGAAGATGACGATCATTCCTCGCCCTCATCATTGATCTTGTGTTGTTCCCCGGACGGACGCGTGCCGGCCAGCAGCGCCGCACTGGCAAGCGCATTCGACGATGTCGGACTCGTCAACAACAGGAAAAGAAGGACAGCGAGCAACTTGATCGTCGCCAGCGACCAGCCTGCCTGCAGCATGATGCCGACCAGGATCAGGATAGCGCCCATGCTGTCCGTAACGCTCGCTGCATGCATGCGCGTGTACAGGTCGGGCATTCGCAGGGCGCCGATACCGCCGACAAGGACGCTCAGGCCGCCAAGGGTCAGCAGCACCCAGCTGAGGATGTCGAGTAGCGTGGTCACGGAATCACAGCCCTTCGTCGCGCTCGGTGCTGCGCCGCAATGCACGGTTTCGGAAAAACTCGAGCACGGCCAGGACGCCGATAAAGTTAATCAACGCATAAGCGAGTGCGAGATCGAGAAAGTCCGGCCGCCCGTAGAGAAAAGCAATGACGGAGAGTAGCAGCACCGTCTTCGTGCCGAACATGTTGACGGCCAGCACCCGATCATAAACTGAGGGGCCGAGCAACGCGCGAATCAGCGCGAGACCCATGGTCACGAGCGTCGCGATGGTGACAACGTAATACATGATCAGCGCTTCCTGAGCGCGGCCACGCGCCGTTGCATTTCACCGCGCTTCAGGGCTTCGGCGCCGCTCCGCGTCAACGCATGGACGCGCAGCCGGCCCTCGTAGACATCGAGCGTCAGCGTACCCGGCGTGAGCGTGATCGAATTGCCGAGTAGCACCAGGTCGACTGGTCCCAGCCCGCTGCCATCGATATCCACCACCGTGGGTTCGACATCGACCCTGCGGCGCAGAACGACCCGGGCCACCTCGACACTTGACTTGAACACTTCGCCACAGAGCCACGCCCAGAAGCCCAGCAAACGCCAGTCGTAGCGAAACGCAAACATCTCATCGTCGAAATAGCCCATGCGGCGCACGATCCAGACCGTCAGTATGCAGGATAAAGCGCCGAGACCAATCAGCAATGGTTTCAGGTAGCCCGACCACAGTATCCACGCTGCGATCAACAGCAGTAACAGGATCAGGATGCGCGCGTACGGCGTTTTCATCTGACGTTAGTTTTGCACGGATACTCCCGGCGCAAGGTCTCGTAAACGACATCGCGCGCAAGCTCCCGTCCCTCGAGATTTTCGAGATTCATGAGATCGGTTATGACCTTCTTTGCAACTTCGGCCAGCGGTAGCGGTTCGCCAAGACAGAATTCCGCGTAGTAGGAAGAGCCAAACCGTTCGATTCGCGCACCGAGGCGAGCGCGGATGGCGCGCTCCGTAGCGGTTTCTTCCCGTCCGTATTCATCGGCGACATTATAGGCAACACGCTCATCGGTAGCGACGGCGCCGTCGATGAAGCCCTGGATGTAGCGAACGCAGAATATTCCATCCTTCTCGTCCGGGTCTTCATCGTAGACGGCGCAATGCGAGATGAGTTCTTCGGTGGACAGCGCTTCGACGGCCCACGCGTTATTGGCGGATGCGGATGCGATCAGGGCACCGATGGCGCACCAGAATAGTTTAAGGGTCATATCCATAATTCCTTCAAATCAGGGTTCTTGCTTACCGAACTGTGCGGCATGGGTTTCCTTTTTCGCCTCAAGCCTGCGCAAGCGTGCCGGCAACAATCATGAATGCTATCCGAATGCTCCAGCGTGCAATTCTTTTCAATCGGGCGCCACGGGCGGACGTTCGTGTCGCTGCAATCGCAATAACATCGACCATGCGCAGACCCCGTGTCAATACCGGCCTCGTCGGAGTATAAATAAAACAAACGCTATATTGCCAGAATGCTGCAGATATTGAACAGGGGTTTACGCCGGCACGCGGTGTTAAATCCATTCCATGCTGAAGATTGGTGCTGCAGGTTCGAGATCGGACCATCCCCGCCCGACGACGAGGGGTGGTGGCACGTCGGGATATGGCGTGTCGTAATGATAGCGATGGGTAACACGTCCGGATCAGTGACCCCGGTTGACGGACCAGCCAGGCAACAGACCGTCCATGTTCTTGCCGACCGTGATGTGGGTACCGCTGCGCACGTACGTCAGCATAAACGGCTGCCTCAGGTCCAGCGGCACTCCGAGGCTAAGCGCCAGTGCTTGGAGGCGACGAAGGTTTCGCCGCTCAGCGCTGGCGCACCGCAGAGCTTGACTGAAAATCGAACGCCGGGGTCCGCGAACCCGCGTCGCTGGATCGATGTGGGATTTCGGCCGTCAAGACCTGAAAAAGAAATTTACCGAGCCGTTATAATGATCCCGATATGCGTTAAATCCACGCATGAATTTAAACATAAACTGTTCACGTTGAAAGGCCATAAACTTTCATGATTCAGCCATGCTCACGAACCTAGTCCGAAAATTCCGCAGACCACCCAGACCGCAGGTCAAGCCATTCATACCGCAAAACCGCCGGGTTTATTGCATAGGCGACATACATGGCCGGGCTGACCTGCTGCACCAGCTTCACGAAATCATTCGCCGTGATGCCAAAGATCACAAGGGTGAAAAAACCATTGTCTACCTCGGCGATTACGTTGACCGTGGAGAGCAATCCTGCCAGGTCATCGATACCTTGATTTCGCAACCCCTGAAAGGCTTTGACACCGTCTTTTTGCGCGGCAACCATGAGAGGGCGATGCTCGACTTCATCGCTTTCCCGGGCGCCGCCGCGGCCTGGCTGACATTCGGTGGCAGGGAGGCGCTCAGCAGCTATGGTATCGTATTGGACCACGTTCCGAGCATGCAGCACGTTGGTGAATTGGCAAAGCAACTGGAAAGCGCGTTGCCCGACACGCATCGTGAATTCCTGACCGAAACCTGCCAGGATTCCTGGCAGTGCGGGAGCTACTATTTTGTCCACGCGGGGATCCGGCCCGGCATCCCGCTGGAAAAGCAAAAGCAGGAAGACAAGCTGTGGATAAGGGACGAGTTTCTCGACAGCACGATCAATCACGGCTGCATCGTCGTTCACGGTCACAGTATCAGTTCCGAACCGCAGATTCTTCCGAACCGGATCGGTATCGATACCGGCGCCTATCACACCGGTGTATTGACCTGCCTGGTGCTGGAGAGTGATCGGCAGCGCTTGTTACAAACGGGAACGGCCTGAATTCCCGTCTCGCCTGGCCCGTGTTGTCCGGTACGTCCGTTGATCACTCCAGTCATCGTGAGTTTTGACACAAGGCGGGCTTTTGCCTGACCGGGCTCATGCCGGTCCCGGGGTTTTTGCGCCTTGCTGCCTTTACAGTCTGATTGTGACGATTTGCGGGCAACGGCCGGCGCTCTGCTGTTCGTTGCCTTACATTGAGGCATAATACGGAACGTTCAGTGAACGTCGACGAGGGAACTAACGATTCAAAAAGCGATCAGTGGTGCGAACGTTTTTTTGCGGCCAATAACGTGCAAACGTGTGGTTGCACTAAAGTCAGTTACTGCCAATACGTGGTTTGGAATGTTTTATTGACCGTGCTCGATCAAACGCAAATGATGGGAAAGCAACAGGCCAGCATCTGGTTTATGTTCAGCTGTGCGGCCTCGGCCAGCATGTTCCTGGTGATCGCCATTGCGAGTTGCACGAGCAGTGAGACATTCAGCCAAATCTACTCGGCAGTCGCCGAGTTTTTGTCACTGAGCAGGACCACGTTGTCGGCCACTTTACGCGCGAGTCCAAACCTGGGCCACTTTCTCTGTTATACCTTGTTGAGCCTGTCCCTTGCCAGGGTTTTATCAAACCGCAACAAGTACTCCGCGCCGCTGGTTGCGGTCATATTCGGCATGGCCATGGAGATCGTACAGATGTTCATACCTTCCCGGGACCCGAGTTTATTCGACATCGGTTTCAATGTCCTTGGCATCGCCCTCGGCTCTGGAATTTACCGCTTGTGGGTAATTTTCAAGCGCAGGGCGTTCCAAATCCACGCGACCTGAACTGGCCTCGCGGGCCATCGCCTCGAGCAAGACGCGCCGGCGCAATCTTTCGAGTTAAAACTGATAGCCGAAAAACCCGATGTCCTCGCGGAACCACTGTGCAATTATCTCGCGGGATTCATCGTCGTAATAATGCCGGTACCCCGCCCGTTTGCTGGCATTGAGGTGGGGTAGTTCGGCGTCGACACCGATCGCATTTTTTATCTGCTTGAAGTCTTCGTTGATCGACTCGAATTTACCGATGAAGTCGATGGAGATTTCACCATCATCGTCTTTCAGCCACTCCACCTGTGGCTGAAAAGCTTTCGGATTATTGTAGTAGAAGGGGTCCTTGTCCGGTCCGTAGGTTTTTCTGACCCAGTCCAGGAAAGAGGTTTCATTGCTGGCGAGGCCGGTTTTGTTTCTCTTTCGCCGGTATTCGTAATGCGACACGACTTTGTCCCAGGGATTTCTCACCAGCGTGAATTTGTAAGCCGCGTCCCATTTGTCCCTGCCTATCCTGGCGATGACCTCGCGCGCAGTCTGGTGATGTTTGATCGGGAGACCGATGGCATTGCCAATGCTGGTGCCGGCCGTCTTGTTGATATGTATGAATATAAACGTGCCGTTGGGTCCATGGCGGAGAGGATGGGGCTTGATGTGCAGTAACTTGCTTAACCGCCATTTCAGGCTTGGGCTAGAATTCATTAAGATATACTCTTGTCTCACTGCTTGCGCGTCGCCAGCCGGCAACGCATCATGCAGCCAGTAAAATAACAAGGATTCAGCGATGGTAGCCATATTACCATTTGTCTATGTCGGGTTGGGCAGTATGCTGGGCGGCATCAGCCGTTACGGTATGACCCTGGCTACGCAAAACTTTGCCGTTATGAGCATGCCGGTAGGCACCTTGTTGTCAAATATGGCGGGTTGTATGCTCATTGGCATGATCGCGGGCATTGGCGCCTCGACCCAGGTATTTTCGACGGAAATGCGCCTGTTGCTGGCAACGGGTTTTTGCGGCGGATTCACGACCATGTCGTCATTCATCTATGAACTGGGGCAGTTTATCCAGGACAAGGAATATTTTTACGCTTCGAGCTATTTTGTAGGGACGCTGGTCGGCGCCGGCCTCGCGTTTATCCTGGGTTTGTTCGTAAGCGCGTGGTTAATGAGGTGATTTATGAAAATTTCCGGGCAGGCAGTATTGCTGAGGGTATTCGTCGGCGAAAGCGACAAGCTGGGTCATCTGCCGCTGTATGAAGTGATCGTCAAGAAAGCACGGGATGCCGACCTGGCCGGTGCGACGGTGCTCAAGGGTGTACTGGGTTTCGGGGCAACGGCCAGGATTCGCACGCAAAAAATACTCGATTTGTCCTCGGACCTTTCCATGGTGATCGAAATTGTGGATGAAGAGGAAAAAATCACCGGGTTCAAGTCCATCCTGTCTGAGTTGTTTGAAAGTTCGGGGTGCGGGGGCCTGGTAACGCTGGAAAACGTGCGCATCATTCACTATCTGCCTGAAAAGAATTCGTGATTTGCAAACGTGCGCATCGTGCAAAATAAAGGCCAAAAAAAACCGCGCAATCAGCGCGGTTTTTCAGTTATTCGGCCATGCTTCAGCCGGTTTCGCTCTCGTCCACTTCGCCTTCGGGCGGCGCATTGGCTTTGAGGATTTCATCCACGTCGCGCGGCTTCATGGTAGGCAGTTTTTGCTCGAGGGTATCCCGGCGGAGCATTTCACTATCCACGTATTTGATCCACTGATTGGCGGCGCGTTTGCTGCGGTTGTCCTGGGCAGCCGCCTGGAACGCCCTTCTTGCCTGCTCGAGCTTGCGCTGATTGAATAGCGCCATGCCGTACATGATATTCGCCGTATCCTTGCGTTTCAGGTCGCCGGCGGCCAGGCCGTCTTTGGCTGCCTGCGCGGCTTCAGGCCACATTTCCAGGTTCAGGTAGGACTGCGCCAGGCGCATGTAAAGCTCTGAATCCTCGCCCATCTTGGCGGCCTTGACCAGCGGAGGGATGGCTTTTCTGTCATTCCTGGCGGAGTACCAGGCCTGGGAGAGCAAGCGCAGGTTACGCGTATCTTCCTTGACATTGCCTGCGGCCATCTCTTTTTCGAGAAGCACTGCGGCCTTGTAGGGAATACCGTGCAGCAGGTAAAGGTTTGCCAGGTTCACGGCGTGCTGCTTGCCGCTGATATAGCCCTTTTCGTACAAGGCTTCGGTCAGCGCCAACTGCTTCTTGGTATCGCCAAGCTCACTGTAAACACCCGCCAGCGTCAACACATAGGTATCTTTCGGGTATTCCTGGATAAGCTCTTTCAAAACCACCAGCATGTTCTCGAAATCCTTGAGTTCCCAGTAACAAACACGCAGCAGCAACAGCCAGTTTTCCCTGGGAATCCGGCCCTGCTCCCGATTCATGTCAATTGCGGTCTTGATCGGGGTAAGCGCTTTTTCGTACTGCCCCATCTGGAAGTAGGCCTGTCCCTGCAGCATGTAGATGTCCGCTGAAGGTTCGCTTACAACCGCCATCAGACGATTGACGGTTTCCAAAGCCGTCTTGTAGTCTTCGATGGTGAAGTACAGCTGGGCCATTGTTTTCAGCGTGCTTTGCTGCAATGCTTCCGGCAGGTCCTCTTGCTTCAGAACATTCTGGTATGAATCGATGGCGGCCTTGTAATCTTCCATCAGGTAGTGGGTGTACCCCTGGAGGTTGTAGATCTGGGCGATTTCATAAGGCGACAGCTTTCTCCTGCCATTCTGCAATTCGCGGATACCTTCCAGTGCACCCTGGAAGTCTTCAGCCTCGACCAGCGTCTGGATCTCCACCAGTGACTCGTATACCGGCTGGCTCATGGCCACGGTTTCCTTGGTCTTGCGTTCCGACTTGTCATTATCGTCGCGTTGCGCCATGGCGGTCGTTGCGAAAGTCAATGACAGCAAAATTGACAAGCCGGATACCAGCCATTGTTTACGTTTGGAGCCTGCTGAAGTCTTATTCACTGTTAAACTCTTATTCAGTAATTTCATAAGTAAACTTGTTCTGTACGCCCGGAACCTCAACGGCTTCACCGTCCATGATCCTTGGTTTGTAT
>Ga0210074_1000426_pt1 | contig 15157 bp, 12 predicted proteins | sample China_Galinas_Co_FD_184860 | JGI IMG/M metagenome (GOLD analysis project Ga0210074, IMG submission 184860) | Wetland microbial communities from San Francisco Bay, California, USA, that impact long-term carbon sequestration -... | ecosystem: Environmental > Aquatic > Marine > Wetlands ... | reverse complement strand
GGGGCCGGATGCCGATGCGCGAGCTACAGCCATTCGAGAGTATTCCACTCGGCCTGCTGCAGATCCTGCCATTGCTGGTCAGCGGGCCGGCGGCATCCGTGGACGAACTGGCCGATGAAATGGAACACCGTTTCCTCGAGAAGGGGCAGGTGTCGGCGCATACCGCCAAGGCGCTGGAGGCGCAGTTCCATGTCTCCGTCATTCACGCGCGTTTCATGACGATCACGGACCTCAACGCCATGTTGCGCCTGCAGTTGGAGCATTACGGTTTCCTGCCATTGTGGGAGTTGCTGGATGCGGCCCTGAGCCCGGCAAGCAGCGAACTGGAGGTCAGTACGCCGGCCGGACCGGTGTTCAAATGGCAGGCAGGCGCGGTGCACAGCTATTTTGAATCCTTTGACTGGTGGGCGCAGCACGGTGCTGGCAGAGGCTTGCCGGCAAGCCAGCAAAGGCTGCAGGCCGCCTACGTTGATTGGACCCGCGAGTACCGCCGTTACCTGAGCATGCTGACCGCCCATGGGGTACGTGTCAGCCAACACCTTGCGGGCCTCGACGATGCCGAGCTGACGGATTCGTTTCTGCTGGAAGAATCCACCAATAGCCCCGTGCCATCGGCAGCGCCGGTAACGGCGCACGGCACCGACGAACTTGGCACCATCGCGGTGACGGTGGTCAGCGGTCGACGGCAAATGAACCTGTATCCACTCGTGGCCCGCGGTCTCGACGACCTGCACCAGTTCATGCGCGACGAGGGTTATGGCGGTGATATCGCCTACCCCGGACGGTTATGCTACGACGAACACTCCCGCCGGCTTGTCGCGGAACCCCTGCCGCGCTGAACTGTTTGCCTTTCTCGCCGTATTGATTATGATAATCATCCGCAGTTAGTCGCTCGGCCGGGCTTGATACTCAAACCCGCACCCCCCATGTAAGGCGTCAACTGTAATTTTTTAACTAACTGGAACACTCAAACATGACCCTTAGCGACAGCACCCGCGAAAAAATTGAAAACATCGTCAAGCAGAACCGCGTGGTCCTGTTCATGAAGGGTACGCCGAAATCCCCGATGTGCGGTTTTTCGGCCAAGACCTCCGGCCTGCTGAGCTCGGTTCTCGATGACTATGAAAGCATCGACGTGCTCGAAGACCAGGAAATCCGCGACGGCATCAAGGTCTATGGCAACTGGCCGACGATCCCTCAACTCTACATCGACGGCGAACTGATCGGCGGCTGCGATATCGTAACCTCCATGTTCAACAGCAGCGAACTGCACGAATTGCTCGGGGTCGAGGCGCCGGACCGCACACCGCCGGAAGTCACCATCACCGACGCTGCCGCCAGCAAGATTAACGAAGCCATGCAAGGCCATGAAGGTATTGGCCTGCATTTTGCGGTCGATGCCAACTGGCAGTCGCAATTCAATGTCGCGCCGGCCGAGGGGCACGAAATCGAGGTCGTAAGCAATGGCATCACCATGTACTTCGACCTAGCGTCCGCTCAACGCGCCAGGGGCGCGGTCATCGATTGGGTCGATACCCTGCAGGGTTCGGGCCTGACCATTCATCTGCCAAACGCACCCGAACCGGTCAAGCAGATGAGCGTCACCGAACTCAAGCAGCGGCTGGAAGACAACAGCGTGGTCCTTATCGACGTGCGCGGCGCCGAAGAACGCGCCCTGGCCAGCCTGCCGGCCGCCATGGCCATGAACGATGAGACCATGAAGGCCGTGGAAGCGATGCCGAAGGACACGGCACTGGCGTTTATCTGCCATACCGGCAACCGCAGCCAGGTCGCGGGTGAATATTTCCGTAAACAGGGGTTCACCAACGTCGCCAACGTCGTCGGCGGCATCGATGCCTGGTCAAAGGAAATCGACCCGTCGATACCGCAGTACGGCGGCTACAACTGATACGGCACGCGTTGTCAAAATGACCCTGCGACAAAGTCGCGGGGCACCGTGGCAGGTCGCCGCCACAGGATCATAATCGGCGATGCGCCGGGCAATCTTCCCGGCCTGTCCCGGGTTGCATGTTCTTGGTTCGCTGGTTGGTGGGGACACCGGGTCGGATGGTCATTACCAGGACGCGCTCGAGTACATCCCTGTATCGCTCGTTACTCGGCTTCCTGCCTCGTACGTTCCTGGAAATGACCGCCCATCCCGGCGTCGGCGACGGCCGTGCAAAACCTTCAGAATCCACTGGCCAAGCCCACTGCACAGCCCCGGCGCCCACACCAAATTGGGGAAAAGCCAACTGTGACCAAGTGGATTCGCGGTATTCAGGGCCTATAAAACCCGAGCGGCCATAGAGCGCTTCAGGAAAACTCGGCGACCACCGGGGTGTGGTCGGAGGGTCTTTCCTGGCGCCTCGGCTCCTTGTCGATATAGGCGGCGCTGCAGTGTTTTGCCAGCGCCTCCGATGCCAGCACCAGGTCGATCCTCAGACCCATGTTGCGTCTGAAGGCCGCCTGGCGGTAATCCCACCAACTCCAGGTGTTTTCCTCCTGTTCGAACAGCCTGAAGGTGTCGGCAAGACCGAGCGAAAACATTTTCTGCAGCGCCTCTCGTTCCGGGGTGCTGCAAAGGATTTTCTCCCGCCAGGCTTCCGGGTCATGCACGTCGCGGTCTTCCGGTGCGATGTTGAAGTCACCCAAAACGACGACCTTGTCGAAGCGCTCCAATTCGGACCCGACCCAGCGGGTCACCTGCTCCAGCCAGTGCAGCTTGTAGGCGAATTTCTCCGAACCCACTTCGGAGCCGTTGACCACGTACAGGTTGATCACGCGCAAGTCGCCGATGGTCGCCGCGAGGATACGCCGTTGCGGATCGTCGAGACCGTCGATATCGGTCACGCAGTCCGTGGCGGGTTCACGGCTCAGGATGGCTACGCCGTTATAGGTCTTCTGGCCGGAAAAAACGCTGTGGTAGCCGGCTTCGAGCAGTGTGTCGGCCGGAAATTTATCATCGGTCAGCTTGGTTTCCTGGATCGCGAGGATATCCGGCCCGGCCAGGTCACACCAGGCCAGCACATGCGGCAGGCGGACTCCAAGTGAGTTGACATTCCATGAAGCAATTTTCAACACTTTTCCCCGTGGCGGTGGTTGCATTTTCACGGCCGGATTGTCGTTACCGGCCATCTTACGCATAATACCAGTTGGCGGGAAATAAGAAAAAAGCCGGGATTTTTCCAGACCGTGGATGCACACACCCGTCCACGTCAACCATGGCGTTGTACTGGCCAGCGCCAATACGACTTTCAGGAGCAAAAATGAACAGCAGGCAAATCATGCGATCCACGAACTCATCGCTGCAAGGCGCGATTCCGGCGTGAAACCTGGGCTTACCGGCATCGCCAGAATTATCGCGGCTTCCCGAAACTCGCTAAACGGCATCCAGGACGCCTGGCGTTACGAGGCGGCATTCAGACAGAATTCCGTCGGTTCCATGGTTTTGCTGGTCCTTTCGTTTTTCCTGGCGCAAACCGTGATCGAATGGTTGATCCTCGTGATGCCGCTGTTTTTACTGGCCATCGTGGAACTCCTGAACAGCGCGATTGAAAATGTCGTTGATCGCATTGGCGCCGAACGTCATATACTATCGGGCAGGGCCAAGGATATGGGATCCGCGGCAACTATGGTCTGCCTGATCCTTATAGGCACCGTCTGGATCAGCATGGCCTGGAGCAGGTACTTTGCGTAAATACGGGTTGGTAACCGCCGCGCTGTCGGTGGCGATAGTCATTCTGGCTTGCGGTTGTAACGCTGACCCTGGCGAACCCGCCGCCAGTTCATCCGCCAGGGGAGAACCTGCCGCGAAGATTGAAAATGCCGGTCCGGAAGCCTGCGTGGTCACGCCACCCGCGCAACCCGTCGCCTGCACCATGCAGTACGACCCGGTTTGCGGATGTGACGGAAAAACCTACGGCAATGCCTGCATGGCCCGCGGTGCAGGTGTGCCGCGCAGCACGCCGGGTGCGTGTGATGAGAACCCGAACGACTGACCGGTTGCATGGGGGACCGGTGATAAATGCCCACGTTTCCGCCTGGCGGAAACCATTGACTGGAAGTATCCAACCATGACATTGATTCTACGAACCCTGCTCGCCATTGGCCTGACCGCAATGCTTACGGCCTGCCCTGATACCAGGGAGCAAAATGACCTCGCGGACACCCTGACCCAGTATGAAACCCTGGTTCGCTGGGCGCAATGGGACGCAGCCCTCGACTTTCTTGCCCCCGATTACCTCGAGGAACACCCCGTTTCGCGACTCGACCTTGACCGTTTGAGGCTGTTTACCGTCACCCAGTATACCGTGCGTTCGGCCATCCAGGCCGACGACGGGAAAGGCCTCGTGCAGATCGTCGAAATCAAGATGTTCAACAAGAACCAGGCGCGCGAACGCACCATCACCGATGAGCAGTACTGGAGATACGACGACGAATTCAAGCGCTGGCAATTACATTCGGGACTTCCCGACCCGACCCAGAGTCATTGACGGGGCCGGCCTCTACGGCCAGCACCAGTCAACCGCACAGACCGCAGGCCGGCTCTGTTAACGCCATACGGATAGCCGGGCCGGGCAAGCCCCACAGACGCCAGACACAGACCACGGGCCGGGCCTGTTAACACCCGTAAACCCGTTATAAACCGCACAAACAGTGCGCGGCAACGGTGAACTTGCCCTGCTGGGCGCTCAGGAACTGCAGGTCGTCCAGAATGGACTGCAGCCATGATACGGGCAGGTTCGGTGGCCTGCTGACGGAAACATGCAGCTTTGAAACCGCGCCGCTCATGAAATCCATGACCAGGCGGTCGAGCGCCGATTGCTCGGGTTCCACCCACTCGATCCGATAGGTGTCGCCCAGGCCGGCGATACGCGCAGCGGCCTTGATGGCGTCCTGGAAGGTTCCCGTTTTGTCGACCAGTCCACGTTCGGCGGCTTGTTCCCCGCTCCAGACACGGCCCTGCGCTATCTCGTCGATTTCCTCGATGGACTTGCCGCGCGCCTTGCTGACGAGGCTGATGAACTGCCTGTAAATCTTTTCCGTGCTGGACTGGAAGATCCGTGCCACACCCGGATCCAGTGGCCTGTCGATTCTCATCTTGCCGGCCATCGCGGTGGTGCCGAATCCATCGGTGTGGACACCGATCTTGTCGAGCGTGCCGGCAAATGTCGGCAATATGCCGAAGACACCGATCGAACCGGTTATCGTGGCCGGATTTGCCCAGACTTCATCGGCCGCCATGGACATCCAGTAGCCGCCGGACGCGGCGACATTACCCATCGAGACGACGACCGTTTTACCCACGTCACGCACCTGTTGTAGTTCGAGCCTCAGGGCCTCGGCGGCATGGGCATCGCCGCCCGGGCTGTTGATCCGCAACACGACCGCGGCCACGCTGTCATCACGTGCCGCACGGCGCAGTTGATCCGCCGTCGAAATGGAGCCGATGTGACCGGCAGGGTGGTTGCCGGCGACGATGTCACCCTCGGCGACCACGATGGCGATGCGTTTTGCGCTGCTGTAAGCCTCCGGCAAGTCGGTCAGGTACAGGTAGTCCAGCATGTCGACGGCGCGGTAACTGTCGCCGGCCTGGTCCGGCACGCCCCGTTTCGCGAGTTCCAGGCGCGCCTGCGGCGCTGTCATCAGGCGGTCCACGAGGCCGAGGTTGACGGCGTATTGTGCAAAATCGCCGTCGACCTTGTCGATCTGGTTGGGCAGGTCATCGATTGATTCCTGCAATGACCTCAGGATCAGGCCGCGGTTCTTGGCCACCGTCTCCAGGTACTGCTGCCAGAGGTTGTTCAACCAGAACCGGCCGGCCTCTTTCGCCTCGTCCGACATGTCATCGCGGATATAGGGTTCCATTGCCGACTTGTACTTGCCGACCCGGAACAGGTTGATCTCGACCGCCAGTTTCTCCAGGCCCTCGCGGTAGTACTGGCGGTAGTTCGAATACCCGTCCATCCAGATCTCACCGTTGGGATTGAGCCAGATTTCATCCGCGAAGCTGGCCAGGAGGTACTGGTTCTGGCCCAGTGATTCGGCCAGCGCAATCACCGGCTTGCCGGTCGAGCGGAATGCTTCCAGGGCGTGGCCCAGGTCATTCAAAGACGCCAGGCCGACGCTGCGTATATAGTTCGGGTCAAGGACGAGTTGCGTGATATCGCTGTCACCGGCGGCGCGGTGTATCGCCTCCAGCATGTCGCGCAAGCGGGTTTCGGACCGTTCCTGCCCGGTGGCTTCCTCGATGGCGCGGTCCATGGCGGTGGTCGTGTATTGTTCAACGATATCGCCGTAGGGGCGTACGACCAGCGTCGATTCCGGCTTCAGGCGAAACGTCTGCGGCGGCTGGAATGCCAGGTACAGGAGGTAAAGAAAAAGCAGGAAAACCAGGTTCAGAAAAACCTTCCTGGTGCCGTTGACAATATGCCATACCCCCAGTGCAAATTTGACCAGGAAAGAGCGTTCTCGAGCCATGTTATCGCCTGTGTGGAGTCCGTGACTCCTCATTGTATGGACAGATACCGGCAATCACAATCCATCGAAGGTCACACACCGTTTTCAGCGTCTCCCGCAGACACCGGACCGGCAAATGGGTGTGGAATAAGCCAACAGATTGCCAAAATCACCACGTCGTATGTGCACAACACCCGTTTCGATTCCTTATCCCATTGTTTTTAATATTCTTTAACCCATGGCATGAAACCTGCATCTACCCCTGTGACTTACTCAACAATGGAGATAGAACCATGGGATCGTTTTCTCGCCTACGCTATGTTATCGCTGCAAACGTCAATTCGCTGCTGGAAAAGGCGGAAGACCCGGAAAAACTATTGCGGGCCCTTATCCGTGACATGGAGGACGCCAGCGAGGACGCACGTGCCGCCAGCGCCGAACTGCTCGCCGAACAGACACATATGAAACGCCTGCAGGAACGCCTCGAACGGGAAATCGGGGAATGGTCGGCACGCGCGCAGAAAGCCGTCGAAACCAACCGCGATGACCTCGCCCGCACTGCACTCAAAGCCCGTGCTGAAATCGAGCAGGCGCTGCACTCCGCCGCCGATGAGTCGCGGGAACTCGACGCGCGCATGACCCAGCTCGAATTCGACATGGCGACACTGAAGACCAAGCTCGCCGAAGCCAAGGCCAAACTGCGCGACATCAAGACGCGCAAGGCACCGTCGGCAGCGGGGCACGCCGGCAGGCAAGCACACAAGTTGTCTCCGGGTGAACGCAAGATGCGTAATGCCATGGGGCGTTTTGACCGCCTGCAGGCACAGGTGGACCGGCTCGAGGCGCGTGTCCGCTCCTACGAGGTCGGCGGCGAGGCGGTCAACGCCTGGCTGCCCGGGGAAGCCAAGGATGACCCGGCCATCGAAGCCGAACTGCAAGCACTAAAAGACCGGATTGCGCCGGCAAAGGCGGACGCGGCCGTTGAGCCGGAATCCGGAAACGACGCGCAAACGTAAAAAGGTCCCCGCGCCTCCCCGCGAATGCGGGGAGATTGCGTGGATTCAACACCCGGCATCTGGGCAGGCCGTCCCTGCGGGCGCCGGGCCGGCGATCAGGCTTCTGCGCCCGTACGGATCAGGTGACGGCTCTTGAGCAGGAAGCGGCCGAGCAGTAGCACCGCGCCAAAGGAAAGCCCCACGATCATGCCGATCCACATGCCGGCGGGTCCCATGGCCTTGTTGAAGGTCAGGTAATAGCCGACGCTCAGACCCAGGACCAGGTAGGACAGGATATTGATGAACATCGGCACCAGCGTGTCCTTCAAGCCGCGCAGCGCGCCGGCGGCGCATATCTGGACGCCGTCCGAATACTGGAATATCGCCGAGTAGAAAAGCAGGCTGACGGCAATCGACGTGATGGCCGCATCGCTGGTATAAATTCTCACGATAAACTCGGGCACCAACAGCATCGTTGCTGCACTCAGGGTCTGGGTGCAGAGCACCAGCAAAAGGCCGATCAGGCCGGCGTAGCGTGCAGCCTCCGGTTGGCCCCTGCCGAGGGCATTACCCACCCTGGTCGTCACCGCGCTGGCAAGCCCCAGCGGCACCATGAACATCAGCGCGGAATAATTGATCGCGATCAGGTGGGCCGACGCCGGCAACGCACCGAGACGCGCGATCAGCAGGGCCGCACCGATAAACAGGCTGCCTTCGACGAAAATGCCGGTGCCGATCGGCAGGCCGATCCTGACCAGTCTGCCGATGGCGTCCCACTGCGGCCAGTCCCAGCGGCCGAACAGGTCAAAGTCCCTGAAATGCGGCCGCCAGCGGACGTAGAAAAACATCATCAGCAACTGTGCCCAGATCACGATCGCGGTGGCAATGCCGCAACCCTGCGCGCCCAGCTGTGGCATGCCAAGCTTACCGAACATCAGTATGTAATTGAGCGGTACGTTCAGCAACACGCCGAGCAGGCCCATGTACATGGTCGGACGCGTATTGCCGCTGCCCTCGCTGAAAAAGCGCAACATCAGCATCAGGCAGATGGCCGGCGCGCCCCAGCTCAGCGCATCCATGTATGCGACCGCGGTCGGAACGATGTGCGTATCGACCGACATCAACTGCAGCAGGTAGCCACCCGAGCGCATGTAGACCAGGAAGGGAATCCCGACCGCCAGGGCTATCCACATGCTTTGGCGCGCCGCGGCGCCACCCTCAGGCCGGTTGCCGGCGCCATCGAGTTGTGCGACCACCGGTTGCAGCGCCATCAACATGCCCAGCACGAACATCAGAACCGCTGACCAGACCGCACCGCCGGTGGCAATACCCGCCAGCGCGATTTCCTTGTCCGGCAAACGGCCCGCCATCAGCGTGTCGACGAAATTCATGCTGAAACTGGCGACCATCCCGACGACAACGGGAATGGCCAACTGCAGCGTGCGCACGATTTCGGCAAGGTGATCCTTTTTGTGTATGCTAGTCGATGTCATTGGCTACAATCTGGCGTGAGAACGCATTGTAGTACAAGGCGGTTGAAACGACATGATCGGATTGAAAGGAAAAGCACTTGGCTGATTCGGGCCTGGAAAACATGGCAAACGGCCGGTCCGGCGATACGGAGATGGTGCCGGTCACGGGCCGCGACCCGGCACTCTCGCTGAGCGCCAAAAAGCTCGCCGGTTCGGTCAACTGCCTGAATTGCGGGACCGAGCTGAAGGGTCCGTTCTGCTATTACTGCGGCCAACCCGACCGCAATTTCATGCGCTTCTTCCCGGTCCTGCTCAGGGACCTGATGGAAGACCTGCTGGACCTGGATTCACGCTTCATGCGCACCATGAAACCGTTGCTGTTCAAACCCGGCCGTCTGACCCGGGATTACATGGAAGGCCGGCGTTTCCGCTATGCGCCGCCCATGCGCCTGTATATCTTCTCGAGCATCGTCTTCTTTTTATTGGCGGCACTGATCTCGAATGACGCGATAAGCATCGGCACCAGCGTGGATGAAAATGGCACCGTCCAGGTCCTCGAAGCACCTGCGTTAACCGAGGCGCAGCCAACGGATCAACAAAAGGTCGAAGCCGCACTGGACAAACTGCCAGCGGACATGCGCAAAGAACTCGACGTCGACGCGATCGTGGCCGATGCCAAGGGTCAGAAAAAAAGCGGACCCGGATTCAAGGTGGACGACATTCAATTCAACGACCAACCCTGGAACCGCGAAACCAACCCGGTGGATATCAAGTGGTTGCCGGACTGGCTCAACGACCGTATCAATGACGAGATCGAGGAGTCCCCGCACAAGGCCGAGCAGATCAACGCCAACCCCAACCTGATCATCGACAAGGTTTTCGATATCCTGCCCGCCACCATGTTCATCCTGTTGCCGGTGGTGGCCCTGATCTTCAAGTTCTGGTACCTGTTCGCAAAACGCTACTACATCGAACACCTGATCTTCGCGCTGCACAACCACGCCTTCCTGTTCGTCAGCCTGACACTGATATTGCTGGCGGATGTCGCTGAATCCCTGTTCACGGCCAACGGCTACCCGACGGCCGCCAACAGCATGACCTGGGTGATGATCATCATCGGCAGTTGGATACCGATATACCTGCTGGTATCACTGCGCGTGGCTTACGGGCAGAACTGGTTTTTGACCCTCTGTAAATTCGGCGTGATAGGGTTCAGTTACATCGCTCTGCTGGCGATTGTCACCTCCGGGGTGGCGATCGCAAGTTTCGTCCTGCTGTAGCGAAGCCAAGCCGTCAGTCCCAGCAACGTTTTATACACCCTGGCCGGACGACACTGGTAAACAGGCAATCTGACAAAGCTGCCGGGACCCGGCAGGTGCGTAGCTTTCAGCTGAAGAGCTCAGCAGGCCGGGTGGTATTCAGTGCCCATTTATCCGCCGAAGACAGGGTTTCGCCCGGGGCGATTTTCAGGAGAAAATCGAGAGCTGGCGGTACAGGGATGTACCGCCAGCGCGGTCCCGACCAGGCGGAATCGTGGCTGAGGGAAGCCCGAGGGGCCGGATAAGGCTGGGCGGTGCATACCACCCGGCCTGTTGAGCGTACGGCCTCAAACGAAACCACTTGATTGTCAAGCACGCTGCTGGAATTGACAGCCTAGACAGCACGCTCCATCAACAAGGCCCTCGCGTAGGGGATCAATCCGCCCGCGTCGATGATCGCCTGGCGCGCTTGCGGCAGCGTTTCGATCGCGAACGACTCACCCGAGGTCAGGTTGACGACCTTGTCCTCCCTGACTTCCAGTTCATCGCCGAGGGCGGCTTCGATGCCCGGGCAGATGATCATCCTGAGACCGACGTTGATCGAATTTTGCAGGAAGATCCTGGCAAAATGACGCGCGATCACGGTGATCTCGTAACCCTTGATGCACGATGCAGCCTGCTCGCGCGACGAACCACAACCGAAGTTGTCGCCGGCCACGATGAAGCTGCCAGGCGGCACCTCGCCGTTCAGCAACGCGCGGTTGAATTCCTTGTCATCGGCGAAGGCAAACTGCGGTGTTTCCGTCGGCAGCACCGTGGCCATGAAACGGCCCGGATAAATGATATCGGTCGAAATATCGTCTTCCAGCTTGAGTACGACTTGTCCTTTGGCCATTTCAATGCACCTCCCTTGGATCGGTAATGACGCCGGTCAGCGCGCTGGCAGCAGCCACCGCCGGTGAGCACAGGAACACCTCGGCGCCCGGGTTGCCCATGCGGCCCTTGAAGTTGCGGTTGGTGGTCGCCAGCGCCACCTCGTTGTCTCCCAGCGCACCCTGGTGGATACCCAGGCAGGGCCCGCAACCGGGGTTGCAAACAACCGCGCCGGCCGCGATCAGGTCACGCAGGTAGCCGGCCTCCAGCGCATCGGAATAGATTCGCCAGGATGCCGGGAATACGAGCATGCGCGTGCCATCCGCAACGTGCTTGCCCTTCAGGGTCCTGGCCACGATCTCGATATCATCCAGGCGGCCGTTGGTGCAGGAACCGACGACGATCTGGTTGATTTTCTTGCCCTTGATGCCATCGATCGACTTGACGTTGTCGACCGTGTGCGGACAGGCGATCTGCGGGTCGAGCACGTTGGCGTCGATTTCCAGCACCCGGTCATAGACCGCGTCGGCGTCGGCCGCAAAAATGTCCGGTTCGTCGCTGACGTGGGCTTCGTCGCGCAGGTAGCGGCGTGTCTCGTCGTCCGGCGGCACCACGCCGGCCGTGGCGCCGGCTTCCACCGCCATGTTGCACAAGACCAGCCGGCCCGAGGTCGGCATCTCGCGGATCACGTCACCGTGGAACTCGATCACCTTGAAGTTTGCGCCTTCGGCGCTCAGCAGGCCCACCAGGTGCAGGATCAGGTCCTTCGGATAGACGCCGGCCGGCAGCTTGCCGTTGACCACGACCTTGATGCTGCCGGGCACTTCGACATTGAGGATGCTGCCGAGCGCCCAGACCGCGGCCATTTCGGTCGCGCCGATACCGAAGGCGAAGGCGCCGAGGGCGCCGTGCGTGGTGGTGTGGCTATCCGTGCCGACCAGCACCTGGCCGGGCCGGACATAGCCGTTTTCCGGCAAAATCTGGTGGCAGATACCGCCGACGTCACCGCGCACATCGTGGAACTTGGTGATCCCCTGCTGGGCCACGAACTCGCGGGTTTTCTTGTGATTGGTCGCCGTTTTCGAAGATTCCGCGGGTACGCGGTGATCGAAGATGATCGCGATCCGTTCGGGGTCCCAAACAAGGGCTTCACGCCCGGTGCCCTTGAAAATCTCCATGAACTGGTTGATGACCAGCGCGGCGTTTTCGTGCGACATCGCCAGGTGCACCGGCAATTCGAGGATGTCGCCAACAGCGACCGTGTCCCTGCCGCAAGCTTTCGCCAGCAACTTCTGTACGTACGTCATACCCATATCGATCTCCTTTCTCCAGTGGCCGTCAGACAACGTGCTTCGCCCTCAGGGCGGCCACTTCATCTTCAGTTATGCCGATACCCGCCAGTACTTCAGCCGTGTGGGCGGAAAGCCTCGGTGGCGGGGACGTGATATCCCCCGGCGTTTTTTCGAATTTCGCCGTCAGGTTGAACAACGGGATGTTGCCGATACCCTCGACCGTTACATCCTTCAATGTCCCGCGGTGCTTGACCTGGGGCTGGCTCAGGGCGTCCGCGAGGCTCAGGATCGCACCACTCGGTACATTGCTGGCATTCAGCACTTCCACCCATTCCACCGTCGGGCGCTGCGCCAGCCTGGCTTCCAGCAGCGGCGTCAGCAGCTTGCGGTTTTGCTTGCGCGTGTCGCGCTTTTCGAAACGCGGATCGGTCTTCAGCTCCGGCAGCCCGAGCACGTCGCAGACCGCCTCCCACTGCTCCTGCTTGTTGGCGGCAATATTGATGAAACCGTCGCCCGTTTTGAATACGCCGGAAGGCGCGGCGGTAAAGTTGTCATTGCCCATGGGTACGGGTTCCTTGCCGGCGATCAGCAGGTTGGCGGCGACCCAGCCCATCAGCGGCATGATGGAATCGAGCATGGCAATGTCGATGAACTGGCCCTCGCCGCTACGCTCGCGGTGATACAGGGCCGCCATGATCGCAAAAGCGGCGTTCAGGCCGCCGACCGTGTCGCAGACCGGGAAACCGGTGCGCAACGGATTCAGACGCTCGTCGCCGTTGACCGACATTTCACCGCTGAGACCCTGGATGATCTGGTCGTAAGCCGGCTTGAACGCATCCGGGCCGGTTTGCCCGAAGCCCGAAATGGCGCAATAGATCAAGCGCGGGTTGATCCCCTTCAGCACGTCCCAGCCAAGACCCAGCCGGTCCATCACGCCCGGGCGGAAGTTCTCGACCAGCACATCGGCAGTCTTCACCAGTTCCAGGAAGATCGCCTTGCCCTCGGGATCCTTGGTATTGAGCGTCACCGACTTCTTGTTCGCGTTCTGGGCGAGGAAGGAGGTGCCCATATTCTGCTCGTTCAATTCGATCATCGTGCCCAGCTTGCGCGCCAGGTCGCCGCTGCCGGGCCGTTCTATCTTGATCACCTCGGCGCCGAGCAGGGCGAGGTGCAGGGTCGCAAACGGCCCTGCCAGCACATTGGTCAGATCGAGGACCCTGACGCCGTCCATGACCTGCGTGTTCATGCCGCTTCCCTGGTGCGGATTGGACCGGTCTTGTAGACGCAGCCGGGCATTTCGCGGTCGAAAAACCGGGCCACGTCGGCCGCCACGCCGATCAGGCCGTCCAGCTTGATGTCACCGCGCAGACCCTGTAATTGCAGCGCATTGACAAAGTCCTCGGTGGCGACATTGCCGGCCGCGACCTTGGTGAACGGGCAACCGCCAAGACCGGCGAACGAAGTTTCGAACGAGGTCACGCCGACGCGCAGGGCGGCCATGATGTTGGCCATGCCCAGACCGTAGGTGTTGTGGAAATGACAGGTGGCTTCGACAGCGGGGTCGAGCCGGAATACCGCGGAAAACAAACGCTCGACCTGTGCCGGGTTCGCATGACCGGCGGTATCCGCGAGGCTGATGTTACGCAGGCCCGCGTCCAGGTAGGCCGCGACCATCTCGAGAACGCGCTCTTCGGCAATGCGGCCTTCAAAACCACAGCCAAAGGCGGATTGCACCGAAACCTGCACCTTCTTGCCGGCGGCCAGCGCCTGCCTGGCGGCGCCGATGATGCGCTGCGTGGCCTCCATGCTCGACATGCCGGTGTTCTTCTGGCTGTGGGTTTCACTGGCGGAGGCGCCGAGACAAAACATCTCGACCCCGCAGGCCAGTCCACGTTCGAGACCACGCTCGTTCAGGGCCAGGCCGGCGAGTATGACGTCGGAATCCTTGTCCTCGAGCAAACGCTGGAACAGCTCATCGGTATCCGCCATTTGCGGAACCCTGGCCGGATGCACGAAGGAGCCGACCTGTACGATATCGACACCGGACGCCATCGTGCGGCGAATCCAGTCTTCCTTGACGTCGATTGGAACGACCTGCCGTTCCATCTGCAACCCGTCACGCGGGCCGACTTCGTGAACGACGATTTGTTTCATGACATTCTCCGTCTATAGTTTTGCAGCGATGGCTTCGGCCATTTCGATGGTGGTCGAGGACCCGCCCATGTCATAGGTGCGGACGTCGCCTTCGCGGATGACCGCGGCGACGGCGTCGTCGATCCGCTGGGCCGCATCCGTCTCACCCAGCCAGTCGAGCATCATCTTGGCGGCGAGGATCGTCGCGATCGGGTTGACCTTGTACATGCCGGAGTATTTCGGCGCGGAACCGTGGGTCGGTTCGAACACCGCGAGTTTCTCGCCGATGTTGCCGGAGCAGCCAAAACCGAGTCCGCCGACCATCTGCGCGCAGAGGTCGGAGACGATGTCGCCGTAAAGGTTGGGGGCCACCAGCACGTCGTAGTTGAACGGGTTCTTCAGCAACCACATGGTGATGGCGTCGATATTGGCGTTGTCCATGGTGATTTCGGGGAAGTCCTTCGCCACTTCGCGCGCCGCTTCGAGGAACAATCCATCGGTGGCGCGCACGACATTGGCCTTGTGTACGACCGTGACCTTCTTGCGCTCGAACTTGCGGGCGTATTCGAAGGCGGCGCGGATGATGCGTTCGGATCCCTTTTTGGTGTTGATCTTGCAGGAAACCGCGTATTCGTCGCCGGCAAGGTGTTCGAACGCCTTGAACGCCGGGGCCA
>Ga0210074_1000425_pt1 | contig 15178 bp, 11 predicted proteins | sample China_Galinas_Co_FD_184860 | JGI IMG/M metagenome (GOLD analysis project Ga0210074, IMG submission 184860) | Wetland microbial communities from San Francisco Bay, California, USA, that impact long-term carbon sequestration -... | ecosystem: Environmental > Aquatic > Marine > Wetlands ... | reverse complement strand
GCCGGCATGATGAACCTGACAATAGCCAACAAGGAGTAAACATGACATGTTGAATCTTTCCCTATCGAGGGTACCGACGTTGCCGGCAAACCGCGCCGGCAAACGGCACGCCAGCCTGGTTTTCCTGTTGCTGGCCACGTTTGTACTGGTATCCAATGCTGCTGAGACACCTGCGACCGGGACCTCGATGGCCAACGGCTCGACGCATGCCAAACCCCGTTTGGTTTTGCAGATCACCGTCGACGCCCTGCGCGGCGACCTGCCGAAACGCTACGCCCACGTTCTCGGCGCTGGCGGTTTTCGCTACCTGATGGAGCAGGGTATCGACTACACCAATGCCAACTACCAGCACGCCAACACCGAGACCATCGTCGGTCACGTTTCACTGGCAACCGGGTCGGTCCCCGCGGCGCATGGCATGGTGGGCAACGTGTGGTTCGATTTTGAACAGGGTCATCTGACCTACAACATCGAGGACGGGGACTACCACCTGCTGACCGCCGGGGCGGACGTGGACAGCAGTACCGAGATCGACCCCACCCAGAGGGCGGCCACGGTCGATGGCCGTTCACCCGCCGCCATCCTGTCCTCAACCTTCAGCGACGAATTGGCCGTGCATTTCAACGGCAAGTCAAAGATCTTCGCCGTGTCGGTCAAGGACCGCGGCGCGGTTTCATTGGCCGGCCACGCCGGCAAGGCCTTCTGGTTTTCGAAATCCAGCGGCGAATTCGTCACCAGCACCTATTATTACCAGCGCTATCCGGATTGGGTCACCGCGTTCAATGCCCGGAAGATGCCGCTTGCCTACGCGGGCAAATCATGGGAATTGATGTTTCCGGCATCGGCTTATCTGTTCGGCGATGACGACGACCGTGAATACGAGACCGACTTTCCCGGTTTTGGCCGCACATTCCCGCATCCCTACGGTCAGGCGGATGATAAGTACCTGACCACGCGCCTGACACTGAGCCCTGCCGGTGACGAGTTGACCCTGGCCTTTGCCAAAACGCTGCTCGATAGCGAACAGCTGGGCCAGGATGACGTGCCGGACTACCTGGCGGTCAGTTTTTCATCCAACGACTACGTCGGCCACTTGTTCGGCGCCTCCAGCCTCGAGGCGGAAGACAACATCGCAAGGCTCGATCGCACCCTGGCGGCATTGCTGGCCTTTGTCGATGAAAAAGTCGGTCTTGACAATACCCTGATCGTACTGTCCGCCGATCACGGCCAGCCGGAAGCACCGGGATATTTGCATGAACTCGGTATCGGGAACGCGCATTACATCGATACCAGCGCCCTCGACAAAAAACCCGCCATCGAAGCCTTGAAAAAGCAATTCGGGCTCGGCGAGGAACTGATCCAGGCGTACTATCACCCCTACGTCTATCTCAATCGAAAACTGATCGAAGAAAGGGGCCTGGACCAGGCGCTGCTGGAAAATGTCGTTGCCGCGGAGTTGCTGAAGTTCGATGGCGTGGCGGCGGCGGTCTCCAGCACCGCGTTGCGCACCGCGAGCGTACCGGACACCCTGATCAACCGCGCGATCCTGCGCAACTTTCACCCGAAACGCTCGGGCGATATCTACGTCGTATTCGAGCCCAATGTCTTCATCAACGACTTCGATGGTTTGACGGTTGCCTCAACGCACGGCTCACCGTGGCGCTACGACACCTTCGTACCGGTCATTTTCGCCGGCGCCGGCCTGCGGCCACAATCGGTCAGCCGGGCGGTCACGCCCTATGACATCGCACCGACACTCGCGGCCTGTCTCGGCGTTAAACCGCCCTCGGCATCGATCGGTAATCCACTACCGGAAGTCCTGGGTGACCAGGCGGTAAACCTGGCCCCGGGCGTACGCGGATATAATCCGTGAAAACCGGGCCGGTTACTTGACCCTGGCAAGGCAGGCGAACGCAGCACAAAGACGATAGAAAGGACATCCAGATGAGTGAAAGAATAACCGTAGACATGCCGCTGGTGGCGCTGCACGGTGACGAGATGGCGCAAATCGCCTTCGAACGCATTCTTGCGCAATTTGTCGGAAAATACCTCGATATTCCATTGGTGGAGATCGACCTGTCTGCCGAAAACCGTCTCCTGACCAACGGCCAGGTCGTAACCGATGCCATCGAGGCTTTGAAAAAGCACGGTGTCGGCATCAAGAACGCGGGTATGACGGTCAACCGCGAGCAACTCGATGACCTGCTGGCGAAGCACGCACAAATCCGGGAAGACGAACTTGACCGGCTCGCCACCAAGTCGCCAAACGGCGCCATCCGCAAGGGCATCGGCGGCAACATCACGCGCGAGGACATCCACTTTCGCAATATCGAGGTCAAACGCCCCAGCTGGGTGGGCCGCGATATCGTGGTCTCGACGATGGACGGCGGCGGCATCACCAACAGCCACAACGAACTGTCACAGGCGACCGGTGTGGCCAAGCTGCTGTTCGTCGGCTCGAGCGGCGACCCGTTGGAACTGCACCGGCGCTTTATCAACAAGGGCGATCCGTGGCTGCTCGGCAGCAACGACATGGACGCCGTTCGCGCCTGGGCGCATCAGTTCTTCAGCCGCGCGCTGGACGAGAAGCGGGACGCCTACCTCGGTCTGAAAGACACGGTCATCCCGGGCTACGACGGCGTCATGCGCGAAGCCATCGAGGACATTTTCGAGCGCGACTACCGGGCCAGGTTTGCCGAGCTCGGCCTCAGCTACCACTACGAACTGATCGATGCGCAGGCCGCGCGCATCGTCTCCAACCCGCCAGAGCGCGCGATCTGGGGCGTGCCGGACAACACCAGCGGCCACAAGCTGCAGATGCTGGTCGAACAGCTCAAGGAAACCGGCATCCCGAGCCGCCGGGCGGCGGTATCGATCTCACGCATGAGCGCCGGCGGCGGCGACCAGTACGGCAGTTTCAACATGCCGGCACCGGAGGACGGTATCCTGAAAGTGGTGCTCGACGGCGACGAAAAACACGCCCGATGGATCAAAAAAGGTGATCCGCTGTTGTTCATGTCCAACGACCGCGAGGCCATCAAGGACTGGATCGGCCAGGTATTCCGTGACGCGTCGGTCAACGACAAGGAAGTCTACTTTGGGCTCAAGCGCGAGTTCATGCCCTACGACGATGTCTTCAGCACCGTTATCGAGGAAGTGCGCACCGAACTGGCCAAGCGTGAAACGCCGCCACCCTCGTTCATGATCATGCGGCCCTCCAACCAGCTGAAAAAGATGATCACCGACCCGCCGCGCGAAGCGCTCTACCCGTCGCAAAACCTCGACGGGGATATCTTCTCGGATATCTCCGCAGCGCTCGGCGGCAGCCTGGCCACCGCCAGTTCGATCATCGAGAGCAAGGACGGCACGATGCTGTTCGAGGCCCCGCACGGCACCGCGCACGACCTGTACCTGAAATACCTCGAAAGCGACGGCAAGGTGGCATTGTTCAACTCCTCCGCCCTGCTCTATGCGCTGGCCAACGCGCTTGAGACCATCGGCAACCGCAGCAGCAACGAAAAGCTGTGCGCCTACGCCGCCGCGGTCAAGCAGGCCCTGATCGACACGGTCGATCAGGGCATCATCACCGGCGACCTGAAAGGCAAGACCACCGATCCCGGGAACGAGAAGGTGGTGGACATGTTTGGTTTCCTCGACGCGGTCGAGGGCAACCTGAAAGCGGGTTAAGCGAGGGCCGCGAAAGGCGGCCTGTTTTTATCGCTGCAATTCAATCACAAGCGCTTCGGCAGCATCGGACAGGTAATCCTGCGGGTTTTCCCGGCAATACCTTTCCAGCCAGTCGACGATAGACGTGGTGGGAAATTCCGAACCGATCATGGAATCACGATCCTGGCCGAGTGCCTCCCGGTAATTGACCCCGCTTATGAAGCCCTGCACCCAGGTGACGGAACTGTACAGTTTCGCGGTATTGTCACGCCTGGCCGAGACGTAGTCGGGGCAACTGTAGTTGCCTTCGCCCTTGACCGCCCAGTCAGCGAAACTGCTTTGCGCAATCAATATCAATACGAGGGTGAGTGCCGGGGTTCTCATTCTGTTTTCCTGTTTCAACGGGACTGGTAAAGGATAACCTGATAAAAACCGTCCATTGCGGTGATTTTGCAGCATCTCACATAAACCGGTTAGTGACAATTGGGTATCATGACCGGATACATGACCGATAAATGGTCAATAAGTGAAAATGGCAACTCCGACGACATTGAAAACAGGCCGAATGATGCAAACAAAAAACAGCACCCGCAGATGGCCGGCGCCGGCATGTTCGGCACGGCGTCGGGCAGCGTGATGACTGCCAATGGGGCCGCGACGGGGTCTGGTTCCAGCGGCGTGCTGCGCTGGGGCGTCATCGGCACCGGCGGAATCGCGAAGCTGATGGCGCCGCATATCCAGCGCGCGTCGAACGCCCGCCTGGCCGCCGTTTCAAGCCGGAAAATGGGGTCTGCAAAACGTTATGCCAGCGCACATGGCGTTTCAATGGCATTCGACGCGTGGGCGGAGATGCTCGCGTGGGATGGTATCGATGCCATTTACGTGGCCACGCCGACCAGCATCAAAGAAGAAATCTGCGTGGCCGCAGCCAACAACGGCAAACACGTGCTGGGCGAAAAGCCGTTTGCCAACCTGGCCTCGCTGCAACGAATCACCGCGGCTTGCAGGCAGGCCGGCGTCGGATTCATGGATGGAACGCACTTTGTCCACCACCCGCGAAGCGCGCAGATCAAGTCGCGTATTCCCGGTTTGGTAGGCTCGCCCCGCTCCATCGACTCCGCCTTCCAGTTCATGCTCGGCAACAGGGGCGATATACGCATGAACCCGAAACTCGAACCCTACGGCGCCATCGGCGACGCCGGCTGGTACAACATGCGGGCGGCGGTGGAATTCGCGGCGCCGGGCGTCGAAATCGTCTCGGCCGAAGCCTTTCTCCGCCGTGACAGCGAGACCGGGGCAGCCGTCAGCGGCAGCGGGGTCATCGTCTTCGATGACGGGTCCACGTCCACGTGGAATTGCGGATTCGAATCCGGCGCCGGCATCATGGACCTGAGGATTTCGGGCACAAGGGGTGTGATCAAGCTGGACGATTTCCTGACGCAACGTCCGACCGATAGACCCGCGGATTACGAATACCGCCAGCACTGGGATAAAACCAGGGTGATCGAAGTCCCGGCGCCGAAACCCGAAGCGACATTGATGTTCGAGGACTTCGCCGTGATGAGCGCTGATCCCGGCTTACGCGAAGCGAGTATTCTTGCAAGTGAGCAAACCCAGCGGTGGCTGGACGCGATCTGGAACAGCGCGCTCGGAAACGGGGCCTGATGGCTGGCGGAATTCCACTCCAGCGCACGAACCAGGGGCTGAAAGACGCGTTTTAATGCGCCGACGCGCGTTCCCCGGGCGCGACAAGCGGGGCTGCCGGACGCTGGATTGGCGTCCATCGTGCCATGGGCGGCCATCCTGGAGCCGACAGCCGGGTTCATTTTGATATGATAGGACCCGTTGCCGTCGGGGGCGGCGCGGATTCAGCCATGACGCCTGCCATCATGGTAAAGCCTGATAGGTCTGAAAATTTCGTGACTTTGGTGTACCAGTAGCGGTTTTTCGCTAACGGCAGTGTTGCTTTGAACGAGGTCGGCACTCCAGGCAACGAGCACGAATTGAAACCGACCCCAATCACCGGAGATCATGTGAATTTTACGTCGTCCATTTTTGTACTTGCACTGTTGTTGCCAGGGTATTCGGCAACCGGGTTTGGCCAGACATCGGGCGCCGGCGCTAACTGGCAAACCGACTTCTTCGACGATTTCAACACCTTCAATACGGACAACTGGCAGGACCAGGTGCTCTGGGTCAACAATGAATACCAGTGCTACGTCCCGGACAACCAGTTCGGCACCCGCGAAGTGAGTGACGGCACGCTGAAGATCAAGGTCGTGAATATTGGCGAAGCGCGTCACTGTGATAGCCTGGACAAGCACGGCAAACGGCACCCGGATACCCGCTACGTCGCTGGCCGGATCGTCTCGAAGAACCGCCAGGAGTTCGTTAAGGGACGTTGGACGGCCCGTTTGAGGATCAAGGGTAACGGCAAAGCCGGCATGTTCCCCGCCTGGTGGCTGCTGGGCGCCCAAAACAATGAACCACCGGTGCAGGAGGACAACGAGAATGTCTGCTGGCCACTGAGCGGATCGGGCGAAATCGATATCTTTGAACATTATGGCAGCCACGGGCCTGACCAGTTCACCACCGGCATGATCAAAAGCCTTGGTGAATGCGACCGCGGAGACTGGAAGAGCCTGAGGGTGGATGTGAAAGCCAGTCTCGACGAGTACCACGAGTATTCCGTCGAATGGGCCGGCGGCGATCTCGTTTTCAGTGTCGACGGGGTCGAGGTGCACCGCAATGCACACGAGGGCGACAATTTCCCCGAACCCATGTTTGCCATCCTCAACTTCGCCAAGATAACCGACTCCCCGATGAGCGGCGAGTGGGTGATGGAAGTGGACTGGGTCAAACATGAATACATGCCGTGAGCGGGCGCTTTTGGGTGGCGGCTTGATACCGGTCGTGCGTGCATAAACCCCGCCAGCCTTTTTTAAAAAAAGAAAAAGCCGATGAAAAAGCTACTGACCCTTGCCGTGTTGTTGATGACTGCGGGCTGCGCAAACATCGGCACCGTCGAACAACGCGATGCCGATGGCAACATCTGCCATTGGGGCAGGCAGCAATTCGATCTGTGCCAATACCCCACCCGCGATGCGAAAATTGGCGCCCTCTTGCGGGAAATGACGCTCGATGAAAAAATCGGCCAGATGACCCAGTCAATCTGGCACAACGGCGTGTCACCGCGGGTGATTCGCCGGAAAAAAATCGGTTCCATTATTCAAACCGATGGCCCTACCCCCGGCGTCAATGCCATGGACTGGATTCACAAATTCGATGAATTCCAGAAGCAGGCCCTGAAAACCCGTCTCGGTATCCCGCTGTTGATTGGCGTGGATGCCGTGCATGGACAAAACACCTTTGCAGGGGCCGTGATTTTTCCGCACAACATCGGCATGGCCGCCACCGGCAACATGGAACTCATACAACAGGCTGCCCGGGTTACCGCCGAAGAAATGGCGGGAACCGGTTTCAACTGGACGTATTCGCCCTGTATCGCCTTACCGCAGGACGAACACTGGGGCCGGGTTTACGAGGGCTACAGCGAGGACATGGACCTGACAAGCCGCGCTGTCATCGCATCGATACAGGGACACCAGGGCTCCGACCTGGCGGACCGCGATACGGTTGCCGCCACCGTTAAGCACTACATCGGCGACGGCGCCACCGACGGCGGCGTGGAAGGCGGCAACGCCACCATCACCGACGAGCAGATCCGTAGCTACTACCTGCCGCCCTACGCGGTAGCGGTGGATGAGGGGGTTGCTGCAGTCATGGTGGGTTTTAACGCCGTCAATGGCATCAACATGCATCAGCATACCGAATTGGTCACCGGCGTACTGAAGGGCGAACTGGGTTTCGAAGGTGTGGTTGTGACCGACTGGAACGGCGGACAGCGCTTCGGTGCGGCCCACCGGGTCATCAATGCCGGAATCGATATCGCCATGCAACCGGGCAATCACCGTGCTTTCATGAAGGATCTGAAGCGCTCCGTCAACGACGGCACGGTACCGATGAGCCGCATCGATGACGCGGTGCGTAGAATCCTGGAATTGAAGTTCAAGCTCGGTTTATTCATCGACCCGTTCGGCAAACGCGAATTTGCCGAGACGATCGGCTCCGATGCGCACAGGGCCGTCGCCCGGCAAGCCGTGCGCGAGTCGCTGGTGCTCCTGAAAAGTGAAAATGGCGCTTTGCCGCTGAGCCCGTCCGACCGCATCGCCGTGATCGGCGAACATGGCAATAACAGCGGTCTGCAAAGTGGCGGCTGGACCATCAGTTGGCAGGGAGAAAGTAAAAATTACAAGGGTGCGACGACAATTTTCGATGCCGTCAAGGCGGTTGGCGCCCACGTTGAATACGCCAGGAACGGCTGTTACCCGGACATGGAGGCGGACAAGGCCGTGGTAGTGGTCGGGGAATACCCATACGCAGAAATGAAGGGCGATACGGATGAACTCTGGCTGACGGAGGCGCACAGGAAACTGATCAGCGGCTGCAAGGACCTCGGGAAAAAAGTCATCGTGGTCCTGATTTCGGGAAGGGTGCTCGCCGTGCAAGCGGAATTGAACATGAGCGACGCCTTCATTGCCGCCTGGCTGCCCGGCTCTGAAGGCGGCGGTGTCGCGGATTTCCTGTTCGGCGCCGACGGCTTTAAACCGAAGGGGAAATCCCCCTACGCCTGGCCGGTGGACATTGCCGATCTCCCGTTGGCGCCCGATGCGGAGAATGCGCTGTTCAAACTCGGATACGGCCTGCAGGAATACTGACGGCAATCACGCGGCTTGGGGCAAAACGGCTGCTCCGGCGGCAGGCGAAATACGCTATTGAACTGAGATCCCGCACCACCGGCCTGGCCGCACTGCGCCCTTTTGTCAATCATCAGGGTCCGAAGCGGTGCGGGGCGGATTCCCGCAAACGCCTGATGGTTGTTCTGAACCGGTGTCGCCATGATCGGCGGCGATTGCAGGATGTAAATTTCTGCGCTGACCATGGTTTCCCGGGCTGATGCCGGGCGCTTATTACGCCGGTATTGCCCGCATCCATCCTGTTTTCGCCTCTGCTCGCCGCATACGGGTCAATTCGGCCGCTGCTTTCGTGCCATCCTGCACGCGATGAAAATGTCACAGAGGCCGAAAACATGAAATTCAACACGATAGGGTTTACGGCGCTGCTGGCGGTGGCCAGTCTTGCAGTGGCCGCGCCGCAGAGCGGTATGGACTGGTATGCGCAGGGCCGGGCTCAACAAGAGGCAGCGCAATACGACGCAGCACTGGATTCCTTCCAGCACGCCGCCGATATGAACTTCCAACCCGCTGGCGCCATGATGCGGATGGCCCAGATCGCCGCTGCCCGGGCGCACGCCGACGAAGCCCTCGAATACCTGCAAAAAGCCTATACCCTGAATCCCCAGGCGCTCGCCCTGCTGCCCAGCATCGGCGGCATCCCGCAACTGGCGGACAATGCCGAATACCAGTCGCTACTGGCCCGCGCCGATCTTGCGAAACACCCCTGTAAAAACCGCGAGGAAGCATCGCAATTCGATTTCTGGCTGGGGGACTGGCAGGTCACCAACCCGCAGGGGCAGGTAGTAGGGGAAAACCACATCAGCCATGACCTTGCAAATTGCGTGGTCAGGGAGTCGTGGACCAATGCGTATGGCGACCGTGGCACCAGCGTCAACTTCTTCGACCCGGCGTCGGCCCACTGGCACCAGGTGTGGACCTCCGACAATGGCACCATCACGCACTACGAGGGCGAGTTCCGTGACGGCTCGATGCGCTTTGAAGCCAACGGTTTTGGCGACCGGGATGGCAAGACGGCTTTTCGGCGCATGACCTTCACGCCGAATCCCGACGGCAGCGTCCGCCAACTGATCGAAGATTCGAATGACGGCGAGTCATGGATGACCAGCTTCGACGGCACCTACCGCCATCCGGACGCCGGCCGGGTGGAGAAATAGCCCGGGGAAGTGACCCCGGGCTTAAGGATACCGGGTCTTTTGTTAGAACTTGTGACCACCCCCGAGCACGCGGTGCGTCGGCTTGAACATGGGTTTGTCGTACCGCTTGGCCAGCATTTCCAGGTTGTCGATCAAATCGAGTTTCGAGATCTGACGTCCCATGGCGATGGGCCCAAATGGCATGCCGGATGAGTTGACCATGGCCAGGTCCACCTCGTCGAGAGTATCAACCACGCCCTCCTGGATAAGCTTGGTCGCCTCGTTGATCTGCACGAAAATGGTCCACAAGAAGTTGAATTTCCGCGTCGCCCTGGAGAAGTCGATTGTCGGCCGTTCGCCATTGGGCCACTCGAAATAGCCCTGGCCTGTTTTCTTGCCCAGCTTGCCCTCCTCTACCATTTTTAGCAGGTGGGGGGGCGGGCCATAATCCGGACCCAGGGTTTGCGCAAAATACTTGCTGACATTGACCGCCACATCCACACCCACATAATCGGTGAGTTCACAGGGCCCCATGGCCGACCCCATCATGCGCACGAATGCATCAAGCGCCTCGGGTTCGATTTCGCCGCGCTCGAGGATTGCCCCGATCAGCACTGCCGGCGCCTGGTTGACGCGGTTGGCGATGAATCCGGGTCTGTCCCGCTTGACGAAAACAGCGACTTTCTTTTCTCTTTTTGCAAAATCCATACCGATTTGCATGGTTTCATCAGAGGTCTTGTCCGCCTTGATCACTTCCACGAGACGCATCAGGACCGCCGGGTTGAAGTAATGCAGTCCAAACACCTTTTCCGGCCGGTTGGTGGCGGTTGCAATCTCCGAAATACTCATGGTCGATGTGTTGGATGCCAACACGGCATGGGCGGGTGCCGCCTGGTCGATTTCTGCGAATACCTTCTTCTTGAGGTCCATGATCTCGGGTATCGCCTCGATGACCAGGTCGGCGTTACCGACCGCCGTGGCAAGATCGGTGGTCGTGGTCAGGCGTTGCTGGCGTATTGCCGAATCGAGTTCGGGTGGGACCTTGCCCTTGCCGGTCAACAGGTCGAGACTGTCAAAAATCCGCTTTTTGCCACGTTCTACGTATTCGTCCTTGATGTCATAGAGGTTGACCTTGTAGCCCGCGAGCAAAGCCACTTCGGCAATGCCATGTCCCATGTCGCCGGCACCGATCATTGCAACTGTTTTGATGTCATTAATGTTCATCGCGGGCTCCTCGGTTCGCTTCGTTTTCGATGATCATGGCCACGCCCTGGCCGCCACCCACGCACATGGTGGCGCAACCGTAGCGGCCACCCTCCTGCTGGAGTATTCGCGCGAGGGTTCCCACCAGCCGGCCGCCGGTGGCGCCGAGCGGGTGCCCGATGGCGATACCGCCGCCCTTGACATTGACCTTTTCCGGATCGATACCCAGTTCCTTGATTGCGTACAGGGCAACCACGGCGAAGGCCTCGTTGATTTCCCAAAAGTCGATATCCGAAGCTTTCAGCCCCGCGGCCTCGAGCGCCCGAAGCGTGGAAGGTACCGGGCCGGTTCCCATGATATTGGGTTCAACACCTGCAAAACCGATTGAAACAATCCTCGCCAATGGGGTTATACCCTTGCTTTGGGCGGTTTCCCTATCCATCAGAACCAGTGCGCTGGCGCCTGCATTTAACGGTGATGAATTGCCGGCGTGGATCGTGCCGTCTTTCTTGAAGGCAGGGCGCAGTTTGGCCATATCTTCCACGGTCGCATCGGAGCGTACGGCCTGATCCGTATCGACGGTCTTGACCGTGCCATCTGCCTGGGGAACCTCGACGGGCAAAATTTCACCGTCAAAAAAACCTTCCTGTTGCGCCTTGTGAGCCAATTGGTGCGAGCGGACGCCCCAGTTATCCATTTCTTCACGCGTATAGCCCATCGCCGCGATTTTCTCCGCGGTCAGACCCATATTCATGGCGGTCATGAAGTCCCAGTGCAACAATGCGGGGTCCGTGAACATGCGCAGGTTCAATTCAATTTTGCCGTCACCACCCATGGGGATGCGGCCCATATGCTCCATACCACCGCACAGGACGACATCGGCAAAACCCTGGGCGATTTCCATGAAACCGATCTGCAGCGCGGCCATGGTTGAGCCGCATTGCTCGTCTACCTGCTTGCAGGCGGTGCGCTTGTCGAGATTGGCCAACAGGTGTGGACTACGGCCACCGATGGTGAAGTTTTCACCGACGGCCTGTGCGCAACCCATGATGAAGTCGTCGACGTCCTTTGCTTCGAGTCCTGCACGCTCAATCGCCTCGGGCAACAACTTGGCCAGCAGATCATCGGTACGGATTTTAAATAACCAGTCGCGTCCGGGATCATTGGGACGGCAACGTGACTGAGCGGATCGAACATAACTCGCAATGACAACGTCTCGCATTTCGAATACTCCATCAAGGGATAAAAACCACCCGGCAAGTTTAACTCAGTACGCCGGCGTATGGAACAATCGCCCGGGCTGATCTGGTCGTCTTTTACGACCTTGAAAATACGTAGTTTCTACATTTTGCCCGCATCTCATTTGGCATGCATGGATGCGCCAAAACCGCAGGCGCGGGAGCGGCCCGCATGTTGATCCCGAAGCGGTGCACACCGGTGGCGCCACTGGACACCCGGTGCGGTTTTTGCGGGCCTGGATTCCGGCGCAAGGTGAACTCACCCGGCTCGGGCGCACCGTCGCAACGCGCGTTGGCCGTTACCTGGAGCGCCGGGGTCTTTTTCAGCCAATTCCGGTCATTCACCAAAACCGTAATTATCGGTCACGAAGTCGAGGTCCTTGTCACCGCGCCCGGAAAGATTGACGAGAATGGATCCGCGTCCCATCTGTTTGGCCTTTTTCATCGCAAAAGCCACGGCATGGGCGCTTTCGAGCGCCGGGATGATGCCCTCCTGGCGACTCAATGCGAAGAACGCATCCAGGCTTTCCCTGTCATCGGCGGTCGTATAGTGGATGCGGCCCTCGTCTTTCAAATGACTATGCTCCGGACCGACGCCGGGATAATCGAGGCCGCTGGCGATCGAGTAAACGGGCGAAGGTTCGCCTTTTTCATCCTGCAACAGGTAGCATTTGAAACCGTGGATGATGCCCGGCATGCCATAGGTCATCGTTGCGGCGTGGTCTCCGGTGGCGGGTCCGCGGCCCAGGGGTTCGACACCCCATATCTCGCAGGGATCATTGAGAAACGCCGAAAACAGCCCTATCGCGTTGCTGCCGCCGCCGACACAGGCCGTGACGACATCGGGCAGGGTGCCGGTCATTTCCTGGAACTGCTCCCTTGACTCGATGCCCACGACACGCTGGAAGTCGCGCACCATCATCGGAAACGGATGCGGGCCAACGACTGAGCCGATGCAGTAAATGGTGGATTCTGGATCGGCAAGATAGGCCTGGAAGGCAGAGTCAACCGCTTCCTTGAGTGTTTTGAGGCCAAAGGAAACGGGAACTACTTTTGCCCCCAGCAACTTCATGCGGATCACGTTGGGGTGTTCCTTGGCGATATCGACTTCACCCATGTGGATTTCACATTCGAGGCCAAAATAAGCGGCGGCGGTCGCCAGCGCCACCCCGTGTTGGCCGGCGCCGGTCTCTGCGATCAGTTTTTTCTTGCCCATGTACTTGGCCAGCAGGCCTTCACCCATGCAATGATTGAGTTTGTGGGCGCCCGTGTGGTTAAGGTCTTCACGCTTGAGATAGATTTCAGCACCGCCGCATTGTTCCGAGATGCGCTTGGCGTGGTAGGTCGGGGTCGGGCGGCCCTGGAAATGTTTGCGGATTGCACGCAGTTCGTTGATGAAGTCGGCCGAACGGCTGATTTTAAGGTAAGCCTTCTGGATATCGTTCATCGGGCCGATGAGTTGCGGGGGCAGGTAGGCGCCGCCGTAGTCACCAAAATCACCTTCGGCATTCGGGGTATTGTCGAGATAGTTGCTGTAATCCTTTTTCATCTGCCGCAATTCCTTCGTTTTTTGAAATGAAAACCCTGGGTCCGGAGCCTAGTTAAAAAGCCCGGGGCAGGCAAGCGCTATCCATGCCGAAGGTCAGATTCACCTTTTGGCGTTCAAATGCAGCCGTTGCCCGGCTTTACCGGCCCCTGATTTCCGGGTAATTTGCGTTTGCCCGTCCTATACTCTATCTGTGTTCGGGGCTTCCGCTCACCGTAACCGCACACGGTGATGACTGGAACCGTCGATGTGTATCTCGTGTCTTGCCTGTTCTGCACCCGGATCGACGCAGCCCGGTTGAAGACGTTTTAATTGATTTCAATCCTGGCGCCGGGCAGCGTTGCCGCCATTCGACGACCGGATGAATGTATCCCAATCAGGAAAATCCATGGCCGATACCGTAAGTTTTGCGCTTATCCTCACCAAGAACCTGAAACTCAAAAACCTGAAATTGAGCCAGATCGAAACCGTTATCAAGGTGACCGCCGGCATGGATCCTCTCACCCTGCAGCAGATGCGCGACGAGGTCAGTGATTCATTCAAGGCCCGGCGGGACAACCTGAACAGTTTCATCGAGAAGTCCGAAAAACTGCTCGACCGGGAACCCGACAAGAAGAAACGCCAACAGAAAGCCGGGGCGGTGATCGCCAGGATGAACGCCGATGTCAAAAAGTTCGAGGCCAATCTCACCAAGCGGGTGAACGATTTTTGCGCCGCCGAAGAAAAGCGGCAGGATGACTTTGCCAAAAGCGAGGTCAAGTTTACCGTATCCACCCTTTGGTCGGCCGCGACCATTCTGAAGGACACCGTCGGCGGTATTTCCGCCCTGTTCGCCTCGGCGGTCGTGCCCGCCGCAACGCTCGCCGCAGCCAAGGCCATCGCCGATCTGCTGCTCGATATCAAGGGGCTTTACAAGTCCCTGTCCGATGCCTGTAAGTCACACCAGAAGGTGCAGCAGGAGATCGTCAATTCGCTGAAGAAAATCAAGGCGACCAAGCCGCCCAAGCCCATAGGCAAGTCACAACTCAATCAACTCGAGTCCCAGATCAAGCTCTATGAAGACAAGCTCGAAAGCATCGAGATGTACGCCAAATCCCTGGCCCGGCAACTGAACGGTGTCCTGAATTTTGCCGAAAAGAACAAGGGTATCAGCGACGAAGCCAAGAAGCGCATCAAGAAGTTCGTGACCCGGAACCTGAAGGATATCGTTTCCATCAGCAACGATATCAAGAAAGGAAAGCGCAGCATCCAGTCCTTCAACGCCAAGTACAAGGAGGCTGAGAAACGTTCCAAGACCGACGCCCGTTCCGTTGTCGAATGGGCGCTGAGTTTTTACGAAATGGCCAACAAGCTGGTCACCTGGGGCATGGAGTTCGGCGACACCGAAAAGATGATCGATCTGCTCGTGACCTATACGACCTCCGACGATTTCTTCGAACCCGTGACCGTGTAGGGGGGGGCGTTTTTATCGGGTCCCGGGCTGGCGCTTGTCCGCACTGCCGAATTGAATCGTGTGCAAGCGGCTGGGTTGAACCGGCCCCGATCCGTGCACACCGGACAAAGTGTTAACCATGT
>Ga0210074_1000424_pt1 | contig 15195 bp, 16 predicted proteins | sample China_Galinas_Co_FD_184860 | JGI IMG/M metagenome (GOLD analysis project Ga0210074, IMG submission 184860) | Wetland microbial communities from San Francisco Bay, California, USA, that impact long-term carbon sequestration -... | ecosystem: Environmental > Aquatic > Marine > Wetlands ... | reverse complement strand
CGCGATATTCGCCTGCGTGAGCTTCGCCGCCAGCGTGTTTTCGCTGCCGATGCTGGCCAACCGGGATATCGACGTGATCACGGCCGTGATTTCCAGCGTCAACGCGGTATTGCGCAACAAGCCCGCGATGTTCGTCTGGGCCGTGCTGATCTGCACACTGACCGGGATTGGCTTCCTGACCGCAGGTATTGGTTTGATCGTCATCATACCGTGGCTGGCTTACGCCACCTGGCACGGTTACCGCGAAGCGCTGGATGTGTCCGCCTTGTCGAAACTGCCAAAGAAAGGGTCGGGACCGGCCTGAGACGGCTTCACCGCGTGCTTCCACGCACGATCCTTTGCCCTTCCGGCGCCGTTACTTGTCCAGACCCAGGCGTTTGTGCATGATCGGGCTGGTGGTGGTGTACTGCAAAAATACCCTTTTGCCGGGATCCAGGTGTTTCTGCACGCCGAAGGCCGCCAGCGCCGCTTCGTGAAAACCGCTGAGGATCAGTTTTTTCTTACCGGGGTAGGTGTTGATGTCGCCCACGGCGAAAATGCCCGGCTCGCTGGTTTCGAATTTCTCGGTGTCGACCCTGATCTGGCGCTTGTCGATGTCCAGGCCCCATTCGCCAACCGGTCCGAGGCTCGGCGACAGGCCCCAGAAGACATAGACTTCGTCGGCCTTGACCTCATGGATTTTGCCCTCGTCATCCGCAACGCTCAATCCGCGGAACTCGCCGTTTTCGCTGAGCACGTCGCGCACCATGCCATGGAATTCCTGCAATTTGCCCATCGCCGCCAGCGCCTTCATCTTTTTCACCGAGGCGGGCAGGGCACGGTATTCGACACGCCGGTGGATCAGGGTGAGGCTTTTGACCTTGTCGTGCAATTCGAGCGTCCAGTCGAGCGCCGAGTCGCCGCCGCCCAGGATGAGGATATCCTTGCCCGCCAGTTCTTCGGCCCTGGTAATGCTGTAATGGATGCACTTGCCGTTGAAATCGGCCGCACCCGCGACGCGTAACTGGCGTGGCTGAAACGCGCCGAGACCGGCGGCGATGATGACGGTGGCGGTATCGAACTCGGTCCCGGCGGAGGTCACCAGCGCAAAACGGCCGTTCGGCTTCCGCTCCAGTCCGGTCACGGCCTGTCCGAGATGGAACTGCGCGTGAAAGGGCTCGATCTGTTCCATCAACTTGTCGATCAGTTCCTGTGCGCCGATCACCGGATAGGCTGGTATGTCGTAGATGGGTTTTTCCGGATACAGTTCACCACACTGACCGCCGATTCGGGGCAGGGAGTCGACAACGTGTGCATGGATGTCCAGCAAACCCAGTTCGAAAACCTGGAACAGACCGGCGGGACCGGCACCGATGATGACTACGTCAGTTTGTATGGGCATGTTAACTCCGGTGTGTGAACGGGGTCTTGTTGTTTGACCTGATAACTTGGGTCAAAGTGTATAGAATCAAGACTGTGAGCGACAGTAAGCGTGGCCAGGTTCATCTGTACAGACAAGCTTCCGGTCCGGTGTCCATGCCCGGCCCGGCCTCGATCAACCAGGTCCCCGGATTTTCTGAAAAGTGTGCGGGTCAAATGCCATGAGACCAATCCAATTGCATGAATCCTGGCTCGGTGGGCTGAAAGACCAGTTCGATCAGGATTACATGCGCAAGTTGCGCGAATTCCTGTTGACCCGGAAACAGCACCACGCTGTGATCTATCCACCCGGACCACTGATCTTCAATGCGCTCAACAGCACGCCGTTCGAATCGGTGCGTGTCGTGATCCTCGGCCAGGATCCCTATCACGGGCCAGGACAGGCACATGGACTGTGCTTTTCCGTGCAGCCCGGCGTGCGTATTCCGCCGTCGCTGGCCAATATCTATCGTGAAATCCAGGATGACCTGGGCATTCCGCCGCCGCACCACGGTTGCCTGCAGAGTTGGGCGGAGCAGGGCGTGCTCCTGCTCAACGCCGTGCTGACCGTCGAACGCGGCCAGGCGGGTTCCCACCAGGGCAAGGGCTGGGAGCGTTTCACCGACGCCGTCGTGCAGTTGCTGAACGACGAACGGGAAGGGCTGGTTTTCATGTTGTGGGGCAGTTATGCATGGAAGAAGGGCGCCGTTATCGACCGCACAAAACACCTGGTGCTGAAGGCGCCCCATCCTTCTCCGCTGTCGGCGCACCGCGGCTTCCTGGGATGCCGCCATTTCTCGCAAGCCAATGAATATCTCAGGCAACACCACAACCAGCCGGTGGACTGGTCGGTGCCCGGCTGAACTTCAGGGAAATCGCCTTACCCGTCCACCTGTTTTAGCCTGGCGTCGATCGGCATCCATTCGACGTGGGTGTCGAAAAATACGTTGGCCTGGGGTTGCCGGTCGATGGCATCGTCCATGCAACCCAGCGCAATATGCAACTCGCCTGCCCAGCGCCCGGAGCGGAAAAACAGGCTGCTGCCGCAATCTTTGCAAAAACCACGCTGCGCGCCGGGTGACGAGTCAAACCAGCGTAGCCGATCCTCGCCGTGCGTGATGCTGACCTGGCCGGCTTCAAATCCCACCCAGGTGACATAACCGGCGCCGTGGCTCTTTCGGCACATGCTGCAATGGCAATGTGCACACCATTTGCTCGGCAGCCTGGCGGAAAACCCGATCGCACCGCAGAGGCAACTGCCGTTCACCTGTTGCTTCGAGTCCATCGGTGGTCCTCAGGCCTGGATGATGATCCAGGCCAGCCTGACCCAGAACGCGAAGAGTACGAAGCTGCTGAAAATGAAAACCGCGAAACGGTGCATGACCCGGTTGTAGGTTATGTGGATAAAGCTGTGGACAAAGCGCGAGGCGACGTAGGCCCAGGCGAGCGTGACGAGGATATTGTCCTGCACCATCAGGATCAGTGTCGTGAGGATCGCGACGTAAAAAAGCACGGGCGTTTCGAACAGGTTCGAGAAATTGTCCGCGGCGGAGGCCGAGTCGGTCAGCAGTTCGCGCGATTTCGACCGGGTGCCGATTTTCTGTGGGTGAATCCGCTTGGCCTTCATCTCGGCGACACGTGTCCGGTACATGCTGGTCATGACGATGAAAGTAAGTGTCACCTGTGCCAGCAGGGGTAACAGCAACGGCTTGAAATACATGCTTATCTCCAGTGCGACGCGTAAACCGGTTGCATCTTAGCAGAGGAACGGAGCTATGGGGATGTGCTGAAAGAACTGCACCAGGCCGTGTGTGCCTGGAGGGTGAGAAAGTGGTGGGGGCGAAAATGCATGGCGAGCGTTTCGGGCTGTGAAAACGTTCACTTTTTAATCTTCGCCCCCACGGGTTTCAAAAGGGTTTTTTCCTCCGGCAGGTGGTCAGCCTGTGATTCCGGAGTTGAGCCCATTTGAATGCAAAACGGTTTTTACCAGTCGTAGTACCTGCGGTGCCGGTCATAGCGGTAGGCCTCGGGTGGCTTATACAGGGCGGCATCGATGATCGACCACAGGTGGACAACCCAGCCCAGCAGGATGACCCACAACAGGATTGACATGACAAACATGAAACCCGCCAGTATCCAGCGGCCCTGCAACAACTGCCCGAGACCGGGGATGAAAAAGCTGCACAAGGCTGCAATCACATTGCCTGCTGAACCGCGACCCATAATTCTCTCCTTTCATACATTGACCCTGGACAAACATGTTTATGCAGGTTTCATGCCATCGGTTTCAGCGTCTGCGTCAATCGTGCTGAAGTACCCGCAAATCGGGCATTGTGGCGGTCTTGACACGAGACCTGCCGCGCCAGTCAGCGGTTACCCGCCGATCCGTTGTTGAGGACTATCCTCAAGATTTGGCGAAATCCGCCAACGACAGAATAAGCAGATTAAATGACCGAGGTCATGCGGTTTGAAGCCGTCAGTCGTATAATGTCGTGCGAATTTGAATTCATAGACACGAGGAACCCAAAACATGAGCTATCAACATATTAAAATCCCTTCCAGTGGCGATAAAATCACCATCAAAAATAATAAGTTAGTCGTCACCGACAACCCGATCCTGGGTTTTATCGAGGGTGACGGTATCGGCGGCGACATCACACGCGCGTCGATGCGGGTCTGGAACGCCGCGGTTGAGAAAGCCTATGGTGGTAAACGCAAGGTTCACTGGGCGGAATTGTTCCTCGGTGAAAAAGCCGCCGGTATCTATGATGGCAATTATTTCCCGGCTGAAACCCTCGACGCCGTCAAGGAACTCATCGTTTCCGTCAAGGGACCGCTGACCACCCCCGTGGGCGGTGGCTTCCGTTCGCTGAACGTGTCCCTGCGCCAGGAACTCGACCTGTATGCATGTGTTCGTCCGGTCGAATACTTCGAAGGTGTGCCATCACCGATGAAGCGCCCCCAGGACGTCAATGCGATCATTTTCCGGGAAAACACCGAAGACGTTTATGCCGGCATCGAATACGAATCCGGCACCCCGGAAAACGAAAAGCTGGCCAGGTTCCTGCGCGAGGAAATGGGCGCGAAATTCTTCGAAGGCGCCGGCATCGGAATCAAGCCGATATCTGCGTTTGGTTCGAAACGTCTCGTGCGCAAGGCCATCCAGTATGCAATCGACCACAACAAGGACAGCGTCACGCTGGTTCACAAGGGCAACATCCAGAAGTTCACCGAGGGCGCGTTCCGCAAGTGGGGTTACGAGATTGCGGCTGAAGAGTTCGCCGAGCAGACGATCACGGAAGCCGATCTTTGGGACAAGTACAATGGCAAGCAACCGGAAGGCAAGGTGGTCATCAAGGACCGCATCGCGGATATCATGTTCCAGCTGATGCAACTGCGCCCGGCGGAGTTCAGTGTACTGGCGACCACCAACCTGAACGGTGATTACCTGTCGGACGCGATGGCGGCCGAGGTCGGCGGCATGGGTATCGCCCCGGGCGCCAACATGGCGGATTTCATCGCCGTTTTCGAAGCCACCCATGGCACGGCGCCGAAGTATACCAATCTGGACAAGGTCAACCCCAGTTCGCTGATGTTCTCCGGTTCGATGATGTTCGACTACATCGGCTGGCCGGAAGTATCCGCCCTGATATCCAAGGCATTTGGCGACACCATCAAGCAGAAGGTCGTGACCTACGATTTTGCCCGACAGATGGAAGGCGCCAAAGAAGTTACAACGTCTGCCTTTGCGGATGCGATTATCGGCAACATGTAAGCGGACAAACGGCTGTGCTTGCATTCTTTGAACGCACAGCCCGTTGCCTTGCCATGCGTTCGCCCGCGGACAAATGCGCCGCCGTCACCGATCTGTGGCTGGCGGTGCAAACGGGCGATTACCAGTTTGATCCCGCCACGCCGGTCGCTCCGATCGGCGTAGCGGGGCGCCCGTCCCGACCCGAACTCGTGGAACCGGCAAAACTGAAGCGCCGCCGGCTTGGCAGCGAAGGCGGCCGCGCGGCGCTCGTGCACGCCGTCACGCATATTGAATTCAATGCCATCAACCTGGCGCTCGACGCGGCGTATCGCTTTCGGGAAATGCCGTCCGGGTATTACCACGAATGGCTCTCCGTCGCGGCCGATGAGGTCCGGCATTTTCAATTATTGTCCACCCGCCTGCAGTCGATGGGTCACAGCTATGGCGACTTCCCGGCCCACAACGGCTTGTGGGAAATGGCCCAGCGCACCGCTGACGATTGTCTGAAACGCATGGCCCTGGTGCCGAGGGTGCTGGAGGCGCGCGGTCTCGATGTCACGCCGCCGATGATCGAACGGCTGCAATCAGCCGGTGACGATGAAACCGTCGCCATCCTCGAAATCATCCTCGACGAGGAAGTCCGGCACGTCGAGATCGGCAGCCGCTGGTTCCGCTATTGCTGTGATCAGCGCGGCCTGGAGCCGGAGTCCACGTTCCTGGCGCTGTTGCAGGAATATTTCACCGGCACCGTTCGGGGGCCTTTCAATATCCCCGCCCGCATGAAAGCCGGTTTTACCGAACGGGAAATGGAAGCGATTTCAACGCTCTATTAGCCGGCGTCAATTCCGTAGTTGTGAATGCCGGTCCTAAAGGGCATGACTTGAGCCGTAAGTCGTTCTATACCCCGATATGTCATGGGCCTTGCGAGTGGAGTTGGGGTGGGTAGCTGCTTCCAAAGACACGCTTATGTTCAGGATGAACGGTATGCCGCGGGCGCAGGGATGCGCAGGAGCGGCCAAGTACATCCCTGTATCGCTCGTTACTCGGCTTCCTGCCTCGTACGGTCCTGTAAGCAGCCACCCACCCCAACTCCGGACAGGTCGTACAAACACAACAGAAACCAACGAGTTGTGCTTTGGCACGGCCATCGCCCACACAGGTGAGTTTTCAAATACCGGGCCTGCTGCCTTTCAATAGATTCCGTGTTGAACCGCAGCGAACAGGTTTAACTAGGGAAGAGGGGAAAGTTCGTAGCTTCCGGGCCGTACCCGGAGGACGCTGCCTTGCGTGTACCAGTCGCCGAGTACGATTCGTTGCGCAGGCTGGCCCTTGATCTCAAGGTCATGGGTGGCGGGGCGGTGGGTATGGCCGTGGATCATCCTCAAGACCCCGTGACGCTCAAATGCGGCCAGGACCTCACCGGGGTTAACATCCATGATGTTCATGTCCACGCTGCCCTTGTGTGCGGCGCTGGCGTCGCGTGCCTGCAGGGCAATTTCGAGGCGCTCCTGTGGGCTTCTGGCGAGGAAATCCTGCTGCCAGGCTGGGTTTCTGACCATGCTTCTGAATTGCTGGTAGGTGACGTCATCCGTACACAGGCTGTCGCCGTGCATCAGCAGGACCCGTTCGCCGTAGAGATCGATGACGTGTTCCTGCGGCAGAAGCGCCAGACCGGCCTGGCCGGCATAGGCTTGTTGCAACAGGAAATCGCGGTTGCCGTGCATGAAATAGCAGGGCACCCCGTTTTGCAAGACCTGTTTCAGGGCGCCGGCGACATCCAGCGAGCACTGCGAAGGCACGTCGTCACCCAGCCAGAATTCAAACAGGTCGCCGAGGATGTAAAGCGCGTCAGCGTCGACGGCTTCATCCTGCAGAAACGTCAGGAACAGCTTGGTGGTTTCCGGTCGCCGGTCATCCAGGTGCAAATCTGAAATGAATAGGGTAGGCATGCTCAGCCGGGCGGGACGTAGTCGATTTCGGCTGACTCGATGACGACGGGTTCAAGCGGGTCATCCATCGGGCCGGTTTCGACAAAGCGGATATCATCGACCACGTCCATGCCATCGATGACCCGGCCGAAAACGGCATAGCCCCAGGTGCGCGAGTTCTCCTTGCTGGTATGGTCCAGTGAACGGTTCATTTCCACGTTGATGAAAAATTGCGACGTCGCGGAATCCACGTCGTTGGTGCGCGCCATGGCAACCGTTCCACGCAGGTTTTTCAGCCCGTTATCCGCCTCGTTGACGATGGGGTCGCGGGTCGGCTTGGCGACCAGTTCGGAACCGTTTTCTCCTTCGACGACTTCCAGTCCGCCGCCCTGGATCATGAAGTAGCTGATAACGCGGTGAAATACCGTGCCATCATAAAAACCGTCCCTGACGTATTGCAGGAAGTTGGCGACCGTAATCGGGGCCTCGTTCGGGAACAGTTCCAGCCTGATATCACCGTGGTTGGTGTGCAGGGTAACCCGCGGGTTGTCTGTTTCCTGCTGTGCATGCGCGGCGGACAGGCTGAGCAGCAGCACAGCGAAAAAGGCAAACAACTTTTTCATGGTGTAGATCTCCGTGTTTCTGAATCGATTCGGACAATGATACTGGGCTGACGTGAAGGTATAAAGAAACTTTCTTCAGCGCCGCTTTGCGGCACTAGCCGATTGCGTTGTTTTCGGTGTTTTCAGAACCCATTTCGCGGACGTTTTTATGGTAATATTTCGCATTGCTGTCGATAAATAAAACAGTTCCGGGGCGTCGCCCGGGTTGTATTATAAATATCATTATAAATCAATAAGATATGAATTTCCGGAGTAGATACATTTAATGGCTGAACTCGCTAAAGAAGTCCTGCAGGTCAACCTCGAAGACGAAATGCGCCAGTCCTACATGGACTATGCCATGAGCGTCATCGTCGGCCGCGCCTTGCCCGATGTCCGGGACGGTCTGAAACCGGTCCACCGGCGTGTGCTTTTTGCCATGAACGAGCTGGGCAATGACTGGAACAAGGCGTATAAAAAATCCGCCCGCGTCGTCGGTGATGTGATCGGTAAATACCACCCGCACGGCGATTCCGCGGTTTACGACACCATCGTGCGAATGGCGCAGCCGTTTGCGATGCGTTACATGCTGGTCGATGGCCAGGGTAACTTTGGCTCGGTGGATGGCGATGCCGCGGCAGCCATGCGATACACCGAGGTCCGCATGTCGCGGCTGGCGCACGAACTGCTGGCCGACCTCGACAAGGAAACGGTCAACTTCGGGCCGAACTACGATGAATCCGAATACGAACCGTTGGTGCTGCCGACCCGCGTTCCGGGATTGCTGATCAATGGTTCCGCCGGTATCGCGGTCGGCATGGCCACCAATATTCCGCCGCACAACCTCAACGAGGTCATCAGCGCCACGATTGCCTTGATCGAAAACCCCGAGCTCGATATCGATGGCATCATGGAGCACCTGCCGGGACCCGATTTTCCAACCGCCGGTCTGATCAACGGCGCGCAGGGAATTCACGACGCTTATCACACCGGCCGCGGCAGGATTTACGTGCGCGCCGTGACACATGTCGAAACCAACGAGCAAAACGGCAAGAACACCCTGATCGTCTCCGAGCTGCCTTACCAGGTCAACAAGGCGCGCCTGCTGGAGAAAATTGCCGAGCTGGTCAAGGAGAAAAAACTCGACGGTATCACCGAATTGCGTGATGAGTCCGACAAGGATGGCATGCGCATCGTCATCGAGTTGCGCCGCGGCGAGGTGCCGGAAGTCGTTCTGAACAATCTCTACAAGCACACCATGATGCAGAGCGTCTTCGGCATCAACATGGTTGCCCTGGTCGACGGCCAGCCGCGGGTGCTGAATATCCGCGAAATACTGCAGGCCTTTATCGGACATCGTCGCGAGGTTGTTACCAGGCGAACCCTTTTCGAGCTGCGCAAGGCGCGCAACCGGGCCCACGTGCTCGAAGGTCTGACCGTTGCCCTGGCCAATCTCGATGAACTGATCGAGCTGATCAAGACCTCCCCGTCACCGGCGGACGCCAAGGAGCGCCTGGTGGCCAAGTTGTGGGAGCCGGGTCTCGTGCGCGCCATGCTCGGCCAGGGTGGCGCCGATACATCGAGACCCGAGAACCTCGAACCCGAATTCGGTTTGCAGGAATCCGGCTACCAGTTGTCCCCGGTACAGGCGCAGGAAATCCTCAATATGCGTCTGCACAGGCTGACCGGTCTCGAGCAGGAGAAACTGACCAAGGAGTACGAAGAAATCCTGGCCACGGTCAGGTCGTTGCTGGAAATCCTTTCCGACCCGGGGCGCCTGATGGGCGTGATTCGTGAGGAACTGGAAGAGATCCTGGAAAAATACGGGGACGCACGGCGCACCGTGATCCTGGAAAACAAACTCGATCTGAGCCTCGAAGACCTGATTACCGAGGAAGATGTCGTGGTTACGATATCCCACGAGGGTTATGCCAAGTCGCAGTCGCTCGACCGTTACCAGGCGCAGCGCCGGGGCGGCAAGGGCAAGTCGGCGACCCGCGTCAAGGAAGAGGATTTCATCGACAAGATTTTTGTCGCGAATACACACGACACGCTCCTGTGTTTTACGTCCCGGGGCAAGATTTACTGGCTCAAGGTGTATGAACTGCCCCAGGCCAGCCACGTGAGCCGTGGCAAACCCATCGTCAATTTGCTGCCGTTGGAAAAAGATGAGCGTGTCAACGCCGTGTTGCCGGTGCGTGAATATTCCGACGATCGCTTTGTATTCTTTGCAACCCGCAACGGCATCGTCAAGAAAACGCCGTTGAAGGCCTACAGCAACCAGCGCGCCAATGGGATCTGGGCGATCAACCTCGACGAAGAGGACGAACTGGTCAATGTCGAGATAACGGAAGGCGAAAGCGAGGTCATGCTTTTTGCGAGTTCGGGCAAGTGTATCCGTTTCGCGGAAAAGGACGTCACTTCGGTCGGCCGCACCGCCCGCGGCGTCATCGGCATCCGCATGCAAGGTGACCACGAGGTGGTCTCGATGCTGGTCATGGGCGAGGGTGATATCCTGACCGTGACCGAACGTGGTTTTGGCAAGCGCACGAACGCCGAAGAGCACCACTGCCAGGGCAGGGGTGGACAGGGTGTCATCGGTATTCAGACCTCGCCGCGCAACGGGCGATTGATTGCCGCCTTGCAGGTGACGGACGAGGACGACATCATGCTGATTTCCGACGGCGGCACGCTGGTCAGAACGCACGCCCACGAAATTTCAACGCTGGGCCGCAATACCCAGGGTGTGACACTGATACGTCTCAGCGACGAAGAGAACCTGGTCGGACTGGCGCGCATCCAGATAGAAGATGATGCGGAAGACCTCGCGGAGACGGGTGACGCGGTGGACGGAACGGTGGACCAAACGGAGTAAAACGGCGGCAAACCGGGACCGCTCGCTGGCGGACCCGGCATCCCGCGTCATCAACGAGTTGATTATTTCTTGTTGGTTGAAATGCCCAGCATCTGGTACGGCGGGCAATAACCCGTGGCGCCGGTCAGCAAGGGCACCAGGCCAATCGCACCCCACCAGGATTGATAATATACACCGGCGGCGATGATGGCCAGGCCGGCGATCACGCGTATCACGCGTTCCGGTTTACCTATGTTACACAGCATGATTGTCTCCTGTCAGAGGACTGTCAATACCGATTCGGCGGAACTAACACGAAATTCTCCCGGCGCCTCGACCATCAGTTTCGTAACCACGCCGTCTTCCGCCACCAGTGCAAAGCGCTGGGAGCGCTGGCCCATACCGAATGCGGCCCCATCCATTTCGAGACCGAGTGCGCGGGTAAATTCGCCGTTGCCGTCGGCCAGCATGTCGATACCCCCGGCGTCGGCGCTCTTGCCCCAGGCGTGCATCACCCAGACGTCATTGACCGCCATGCAGCCAATCGCGTCCACGCCCTTGTCCCGGATCGTTTCCAGGTTTTCGATGAAGCCCGGTAGGTGGTAGGCCGAACAGGTGGGTGTAAATGCTCCGGGCACCGAAAATAAAACGACTTTACGGTTGGCAAAATAATCTTCGGTCGGAAGCGGTTGCGGACCGTCTTCGGTCATGTGGCTCAGCGTTGCCGATGGAATACGGTCACCAATCCGGATGGTCATGATCTGTGGTTCCCTGGCGTTCGGTATCAGGCCGCGATGGCTTCTGATATGGCAGTGAATAAGGTATCTGGGTTGACCGGCTTGGTGACATAGGCCGTTGCGCCCTGGCGCATGCCCCACACACGGTCTGCTTCGCCATCCTTGGTGCTGACAAAGATGACCGGGATATTGCAGGTGGCCAGGTCCTTGGACAACTTACGGGTCGTCTGGAAACCGCTCATACCCGGCATGACAACGTCCATCAGGATAACATCGGGTGATTCCTGGCGGGCGATTTCGAGCGCCTGGTCGCCATTTTCCGCACTAATAGCTTCGTACCCCCAGTTTTCGATCAGGTTTTTCAAGGTGAAAATCTGGGCCGGGGAGTCATCTACTATTAAAATTTTTGCCATTGATGTCTGTCCATGTCATGCAAATGGGTCTATTTCGGAATTATGCACCAATTTCGGATAAAAAAGCAGCAATCTTGAAATTCCCGCAATATACCTACTCGAGATTGACCACGGTCCGTCCAAGCGCATCGCCCTTCATCAGCACATCGAAAGCCTCCCCGAGATCATCCAGGTGCACCTCGCTATTGACGATCTTGTCAAAATGGCGGGGACGCCATTCGTTTGCAAGACGGTCCCACAGAACCCTGCGCAGGTCATAGGGCGCGTTGTTGGAACTGATCCCGATCAGGCTGACGCCACGCAGGATCAGCGGCAGGTTGGTGGCGTTTAGACCGATCCCGCCGGCCATGCCACAACAGGCGATATTGCCCCAAAGACCGATGACCCGGCTGATTCCGGCCAGCATGTCGCCGCCGACATTGTCAATACAGCCTGCCCAGCGTATGGACTCGAGCGGTTGCTGGCCCCAGTGCAGGTCGTGACGCGAAATGCACTGGCGAGCGCCGAGTTCTTCGAGGTAATCAAACTGTTCCACTTTGCCGGTAATGGCGTGTACCTCGTAACCGGCCCGGGTCAGGATATCGATCGCAAAGCTTCCAACCCCGCCCGAGGCCCCGGTGACGACGATCGGACCGGCGGCAGGTGTCTGGCCGAGTGCTTCCATCCGGTACAGGGAAATTGCCGCCGTGAATCCCGCCGTGCCCAATCCCATCGCTTCGCGGGTGGTCAGTCCGGCGGGCAGCGGGACCACGCTGTTGCTGTCGAGACGCAGGTACTGGCTGTAACCGCCGTCGCGCTTTTCCGACAGCGAGCAACCGGTGACCAGCACCTTGTCGCCGGGGGCAAAACGTTCTGATTCGGAAGTGACCACTTCACCGGCAACATCGATACCGCCTGTGAGCGGAAAGCGGTGCAAAATCTTTCCCCTGCCGGTTGCTGCGAGCGCATCCTTGTAATTGATGCTGGACCATTCCCCGCGGATGACCACGTCGCCTTCGCTGAGGTCGTCGATGCCGATCGTTTCAATACCGGAACGGTAACCTTCGGCATCATTGTGTATACGAAAAGCTTTGAATGAATCCGGTAGCTGGGTCATGAGTCTCTTACCTGTCTGGTCAATCGGGGTCTAGTTACTCCTGTGTATGGCACGCTTGTCGACGTGCAGGGCCGCTTCGTGGACTGCTTCGGAAAGGGTCGGGTGGGCGTGAACAATACGTGCGAGGTCTTCGCTCGCACCTCTGAATTCCATGGTCACGACGCATTCGGCGATCAGTTCCGATGCATTCGGGCCGATGATGTGAACACCGAGAATTTCGTCCGTCACTTCGTCCGCCAGCATCTTCACCATACCAGCCGCATCGCCCATTGCAAGTCCGCGGCCGGTGGCTGCGAACGGAAATGAACCGCTGCGGTAACTCGTCCCTTCCTCCTTCAACTGCTGCTCGGTCTTGCCGACCCAGGCGATCTCGGGGTCGGTATAAATGACCCAGGGTATCGTGTCGAAGTGGATATGCGCCGCCTTGCCGGCGATCAGTTCGGCCACGGCGATGCCTTCTTCCGATGCCTTGTGGGCCAGCATCGGGCCACGGACGCAGTCACCGATCGCCCAGACCCCTTTAACGTTGGTTTGCGAACGGTCGTTGACTTCGATCTGGCCGCGTTGATTGAGCTTGACGCCGCTGTCGTCGCCCAACAGACCTTCTGTGTAGGGTTTGCGGCCGACCGCGACCAGCAGGCGGTCGAACACCAGTTCGCTTTTACCCTGTTTGTCTTCGAGCTTCACCGTGACTTCGTCGCCGACAACGCTCGCCGACTTGACCTTGGTGCCGAGTCGGATATCCAGGCCCTGCTGCTTGAACAGGCGTGCCGCCTGCTTCGAGATGTCCGCGTCCGCGGTGGGCAGCAAATCCGGCAGCGCTTCCAGCAGGATGACCTCCGAGCCAAGCCGCTGCCATACGGAACCGAGTTCCAGCCCGATGACGCCGGCGCCGATCACGCCGAGCCGCTCAGGCACCTCGGTGAGATCCAGCGCGCCCACGTTATCGATGATGTACTCGTCGTCATAACTGACGTTGGGTATGGCGATCGGCACCGAACCGCTGGCCAGAATGACATTTTGCGCCTCGAGCATGGTGGTTTCAGAGGAGGCGTGGGGTGTGAATTCCACCTGGCGGTCGGCGCGCAATTGTCCGCGGCCGTGAAACTGCTTGATCTTGTTGGCCTTGAACAACTGTGCGACCCCGCCGGTCAGCTTGCTGACCACGGAATCCTTGCGCTTGATCATGGTGCCCACGTCGATGCTGGCATCCGACACGTTGATGCCGTGTGCGGCGTAGTCGTGCTGCAGGTGATGGAAATGCTTTGAACTGTCCAGCAAGGCCTTGGACGGGATACAGCCGACATTCAGACAGGTGCCACCCAGCGCCGCCTTGCCATCCTTGCCGGTGTGCATGTCGATACACGCGGTTTTCAGACCCAACTGCGAGGCCCTGATCGCGGCCACGTAGCCACCGGGCCCGCCGCCGATTACGATTACATCAAATTTTTCAGTCATATTTAATTTCCGGAATTCGGTTACAGGTTCAGCAACAGGCGCGCCGGGTCTTCGAGCGCTTCCTTGACTGCAACGAGGAACAGCACCGCGTCCTTGCCGTCGATGATGCGGTGATCATAACTCAGGGCGATATACATCATGGGGCGTACCACCACCTCGCCGTTGTCGACCACCGCGCGATCCTTGATCGTATGCATGCCCAGGATGGCGCTCTGCGGCGGGTTCAGCAGCGGCGTCGAAAGCAGGGAGCCGAAGGTGCCGCCATTGGTGATCGAAAAGGTTCCGCCCTGCAGGTCTTCCAGCGTGATCGAGCCATCGCGCGCCCTGCTGGCGAAGTCCCTGATCCTGGCTTCGGCTTCGGCCAGTGTCAGGTGTTCCGCGTTCCTGAGGATCGGCACCATCAGGCCACGCTCGGTCGATACCGCTATGCCGATATCCTGGTAACCGTGGTAGACGATCTCATCATCTTCCAGCGATGCGTTGATGACCGGGTATTTGCGCAGGGCGGCGCACACGGCCTTGACGAAGAATGACATCAGGCCAAGTTTGACGCCGTGTTCCTTCTCGAACGCGTCCTTGTACTTCGCACGCAGTTCCATGACCGCCTTCAGGTCCACCTCGTTGAACGAGGTCAGGATGGCCGCGGTGTTTTGCGCCTGTTTCATCCGCTTGGCAATGGTCGAACGCAAACGCGTCATGCGGACACGTTCCTCCGGGCGAGTCGCGGTCGGCTCGGCCTGGCTCAGGTAGTTGAGCATGTCACCCTTGGTGATGCGTCCACCGCGGCCGGTGCCGGAGACCTTGCTGACGTCGGCATTTTCCTCTTCCGCGACCCGTCGAGCGGCCGGGCTCAGCTTGGCATCCCCCGATGCGGACGACGGGCGGTCCCCTTCAGTCGGGGTTTTTGACTGCTCGTCGGCAGGCTTTTCCTTTTCCTTTTCCTTATCCTTGCCGG
>Ga0210074_1000423_pt1 | contig 15228 bp, 12 predicted proteins | sample China_Galinas_Co_FD_184860 | JGI IMG/M metagenome (GOLD analysis project Ga0210074, IMG submission 184860) | Wetland microbial communities from San Francisco Bay, California, USA, that impact long-term carbon sequestration -... | ecosystem: Environmental > Aquatic > Marine > Wetlands ... | reverse complement strand
CTGCTATAAGTTATCAAGGTATGCCGAAATCATTGCGGGAAACCGTCAGGTTAGCTGAAGGAAACGGATTGCGCGGCGGCAACGCGGAATGCAACGGCAGAGCACCCGGCTAAATTATTCGAACGCAACATAACCCCAAACACGCCCTGAGGCAACCTAATTTCGCATGGTTTTGCGCCTCGTCGGACACGCATTATCCGTTGAACGCATCATGGGTTGGCCCGGCTTAAGCCGAATATTCCACCCAGGCGACACGACTGTAAAACAAGCGTGGTGGTCATTCATCGTAACTGCCACGTTATCATCGGCAAGGTCTTTTAAATGCCGGTTCACCCCAACGGTATGCTTGCGGTTGACCCCCAACGGACCAACTGCTAAGAATAGGGGAAAAGAATCCACCCATTGCGCGCCACTAATATGCCGAATCGCTACTCCAAATCCGCCGCGGCCGCTATGTCCGGCACCGATGTCATGTCGGGTCATGACCCACTGGGGTTGGCCCGCCAATTGCCCGATCGCTACCGCATTCAGGAAACCGACACGGGACCGGTCATTCAATGCACAGACGCCCCGAACCTCAAGGTTTCCGTCAGCCGTGATCTGTCCATCTCGGCCTCCGCGGCACGCAAGGCGGCTCCGGGGACCATATTTCTCGACGGAGTCGCGCGCTGTGAACCCTTCATGGACCATGAAAAACAGATCTACAATCTCGATCACCATGAAGGCTGTGTGCGTTCGTTTACCCTGTCGGCCTGCGAACAAGCCCTCGTGTTGAGCCTGAAAGGTCTGGACCTGCGAGAGCGCGGATGGAGTATCCTGGCCAACGAACCGGATCTCGACACCGTACTGGCCATCTGGATCCTTCTCAACCACCGCCGCATACAAAACCGGGAATTTGCCAACCGCCAGCGCCTGTTGACCCTTGTGCGGCTGGAAGGCACCATAGATGCCCTGGGGCTGGAGCTGAAAGAATTCAGCGGCCTGCCGCCCGAATTGTGCACAGCCATGCAACGACTGATCGACCACCTGCGAAAGGAAGAGATTCGGCTGAAAAAAGATGCCTTGTGGGATGACATCGGCTTTCTTGACTACACCGCCGACCTCCTTCACCAGATCGACCGGATGATTTACCGTCCGAGCGATTTTTCCGATTTTCAGGAAATCAAGGAACTGGCGCGCGCCGACATCAACGGCAAACGCATCGTCATTGCGGTCGAGGCCGACATGGGGATCTACGAAATCGAGCCGCGCCTCAAGAGCATTTACGGTGACCGTCTGGGCTGGGTGGTTTTGAAAAAGGGAAAGAACACCTATACGCTCCGCCAAATGGATATTTTCATGCCCGTCACGCTGGAGCGAGTGTACGATCGACTCAATTTCATCGATGCGGCCGTGAAATACCGTGACCAGCAAAATCATTGGGGCGGATCCGTAGAAATTGGCGGATCACCCCGGGAGTCGGGCACCCGGCTGACCCCGACCGAGATCGTCAACGCCTGCCGGGACGCGGTGCAGGATACGAGTTTTCTTCGTCAGACGGTTCGTTTCCTGGGAACCACCGGGCTGGTGGTGCTGATTGCCGCGGCGGCGGCCGCGGGAAGCTATTTCTGGCCGCCAACGGCCGTCCTTTCCGGTGTCGAACGTGATCACATACTGGCAACGCCCGCCTTCGGCATGTACCTTGGCTTTCTGCTGACCACGATGATCGCACTGGGGTCGGTGGCGTACCGGCGGCCGTGGCAATTCGGGCTGGCAATGCCGGTGGGGAAAATATGGTGGGCCTTTCTCCCGCTGGCGGCCTTGGGCGGCCTGCTTGGCAAGGTTAACCCCCTGCCCTTGCCACCCGGGATAACGCCGACCTGGGGCATATTGCTTCTGGGCTTGCTCATGGCACCAGTCGCCCTCGAACTGCTATTTCGCAGCCTGGTGCATGGATTGCTGGCCCAGTCCGCCCGTATCAGCCGACCCAAGGGCAGCATCCTCATATCATGGCCGCTGGTGGGGGCATCGCTTCTGTTTGCCGGTTACACCCTGTGGCAGACCTCCTCCGGAGTTTCGCCGGCCCTCATTATGGAGCATCCGCTGGCGCACCTGCAACCGGTCATGGGGGCGTTTCTTCTGGGGTTGGTCCTCGGCGTGGTGCGGGAGCGCTCCCAGAGTATCATCCCTCCCATGCTCTTTCACATCGTCGCCGCCGGAGCCGTAATGCTAACCGCCCACATTACTTTCTGAAAGGTCCTTCATCGTACCCGCCCGTCTGGGCGAGCGACATCGGTTGCCGTTCATTTAATCCTTGCTTTTCGAGAACCCCGGAATCAGCGTCTTGGTGCTGATGACGCCCGTGAGCTGCCGCACTTCGTCATGTACAAAATGTGAGATCATTTCGGCATCCGAACTGAGCAGGTCGCGGGTCAGTTGGACCTTGACAAGCAGGTCGACATCCCCGTGAACGGAATGGATTTCCCGAACCTCTTCCAGTTCGAAGAGCTTCTCCACAATTTTGTGCTCCCTTTTGGCCTGGACATTCATCAGGATAAAGGCCGTTATACCCCGCTGCATCTCCGGATAGCCGCATTCTTTCATTTCAGCCATTTTAGTACGGAACTCCTCCATGTCTTTGGGAATCAGTTTGTCGATCCCGATGCCGTAACGCCGCTGGCTCCCGATCTGCCACTGGTGTTTTGAAATATAAAGATATAGATCGGCAAGGGTTCGATCTGGAAACGATTCGATCAGCCGTCCCCGCTGAATGATGGTACATAAGGGCCGGTAAATGGATTTGTACCAATCCTGGGCAGCCGCTTCGAAAGAAATGGCCGGGTGCCCCCCGGCTTTCAAGTGCGCCTGGTGTTCCGAAATTTGATCCATCAAACCGTCGTATTGACCGATCTCCGTAAGATTTATCTCTCGCGGAAGTCGCGTGCGATCGGCAAATTCCGCCCGCTCACGGTACAGAAAATTCTGCAGCGTGTTTTTTGAAGGGATAAATTCGACAATATGCGCCAGGATTTCGTCGTGTCCAAGTTCCTTGGCGGCGGCAATGCGGTGATTTCCATCCAGAACATAAAATTCATCTTTGATCTGATAGAGTTTAACAGGCGGCAGCGGGTGTCCTTCCCGCATGGCCGTCTTGATGCGTTGCAAGCGTTCCGAAGGAACGGTCTGCTTCATCCGGAAACGGCTGTCGAAATCCTGATAGCGGCCCACACTGCCGACAATCTGGTTCAAGGGAATTGTCCTTACACCCCGTATCCGGCTGTCGTAGGCCGCTTCTTTTTCCTGATCATGCTTAAAGCTTTTCACTGCCGCGGCAGCATCTGCCACCGGCCGTCCCCGCAAGCGATCGAAAATCCGCTGCAGGCTATATTTCAAGGACATGATAGCCATACGTGTTAATGACCCGGGTGGTGTCGATGATGCTTGTCCTTTCGGCATCATCCTTAAAGTGGGCATGAATATGGCCGTGCAAAAAAAGGCGCGGCCGGTATTTCCGGATAAGCCAGCGGAAACAGGTGAATCCCCGGTGGCAGAGATCTTCCCCGTCGTGAATACCGCGCGGCGGGGCATGGGTGATCACGACATCGACGCCCCGGCGCCACCAGATGGATGGACGAAGATGCCGAATATGGGTTTTCATTTGTTTTTCGGTATATTGATACGGTCCCCCATTGTACCACATGGATCCTTCCAGGCCCAAAAACCGCACGCCCTGGAAGGACACGATGCGGCCGTTCAAATCGGTGCACCCGCCCGGCGGATCTTTATCGAAACGGATATCATGGTTGCCTTTGACAAAAAAAAGGGGAACATTGAAAACGTGGGTCAGATAGCCCAGATATTCAGGCGGCAGATCGCCGCATGCCACAACCAGATCTATGACACCGAAGGCATCACGGTCGGACAGCGGATAAAGCGATGAGATGACAATGTCCGATACGGTCAGAACGCGCATGCTGCTGACTTTCGGGTATACATAGCCCTGTTGCGTGGCGTGATGGGAACGTGATCTTCCACGAAGCGCACAACACGCCTCGACGGTAGGAAAGTCTCTAACGCCGCCGAGCCGTAACAGATTTGCCCTTTTTTGTAAACAATAGGGCTCCGGGAGGCGGCGTACGCCGGATCAGGGGGTATGATGCTCAGGGCATGGCATTCGGGTTGTATTGTTCCGAATCATCCTTAAATTAAAGATGTGGTCCCTAACGCATACGAGGGACGCTGAGGAGGCTTTCAGCATCCCCGGCAAGTTGCGGCAGAAAATGCAGCCGCGCCAACGCTCGGCCCTGAAAGGTGACGCGACCGCATCGCCACTATCCTGAATGCGCATGAACATCCGTTGGGCATTCATCACAAATCTGGCAACACACGCCTTTCTCTTCCACACCCTGCAATCTCCTGACGTTCAACATGACGGGCCGGATATCCCTGGCGACAGGAGGTCATCCACATGCAAACTTACCGTCAGGAAAATCTTTTCCGCGCCATGGCATCCCCGGCGTTCTACCCGCATCCGGTCGATCGTGTCCAGCAGCGTGAAACCCACATCTCCATGGTGTTTTTAACCGGGGACTGGGTCTATAAAGTAAAGAAAGCCGTTGATTTCGGCTTTCTGGATTTCTCCACGGCTGAAAAACGCCGCCGTTTTTGTCATCGTGAGTGTGAGCTGAACCGCCGTCTGACCACGGATGTTTATCACGAGGTCATCCCACTCACGCGCACGCGCGGCGGTTTCCACCTGGATGGCCAGGGCCCGGTCGTGGAATATGCCGTGCGCATGCGTCAGTTGCCGGAAACCCGATCCCTTCAGCACCGGCTGCAGGCGGCCGAAATAGGCCCTGATTTTCTTTTACAGCTCGTCAGTCTTCTGACCACGTTTTATACGCGCCAGGGCGCGTGCAACGCACGTCAGGCCAGCGCGGCATTTAAAAACCTGCGATCGGCCTGTGAAAATAACTTTCACCAATCGCTCCCTTTTGTGGGTCCCTATCTCGACAAACACTTATTCGCCATCGTCCGATCAGCAACGCGGTCTTTCCTGAACCGCCGGCGCAGGCTTTTCGAACAACGCGCCGAAGGCGGCTGGATTCGGGACGGCCATGGCGATCTGCGCACCTGTCATATTTATGACCTGCCGCAAACCGGCATCCAGGTGATCGACTGCATCGAATTTGACGACCGTTTGCGGCAAATCGATGTCATTTCCGATCTGGCCTTTCTGGCCATGGATTTCGACTTTGCCGACAAGCCCCATCTCGGCAGCCAGTTGATGGATATTTACTCGCGCTTAACAGCGGATCCAGGTGCCTTTTTAGTGCTTCCCTTTTATAAATGCTACCGGGCGATGGTCCGCTGCAAGGTACGTTGTCTACTTCTTCAGACAGGTTCCGGGGTCCGGCATCGCCCGCGTACCATCGAAGACGCCCGACGCTATCTCAGGCTGGCCTACCGCTATGCGGTGTCCTTTTCACGTCCTCAAATATGGGCCTTCAGCGGACTGCCGGCATCCGGGAAAAGCACGGTGGCACGTGCCATGTCACTAACCATCGAAGCCCCCCATCTGCGCTACGATGCCATTCGCCACAAACTCTTCGGCACCCATCGGTCTAATGGGCGTCCGCCGGTCTTTAACGCGGGCATTTATGACCAGATCCCCAAACGCCGTACCTATGGCCAGTTGCTCGGCCAGACCCAGGCAGTCATCGATGGCGGCCAATCGGTCATCGTCGATGCCACCTTCAGTCGCCCGGAATACCGACGGGAACTCAAGCGCCTGGCACGGGACCGCCATATCCGACTGACGTTCGTCGAATGCCGGGCCCCTTTGAACGTCATCAAGGCGCGCCTGCGACAACGGGTTCTGCATCCTTCCCTTTCCCAGGCACGTCTGCAAGATTTTGAACTATTCCAGAGCGGTTTCGTACCCATGGGAGGTGCCGGTATGACCGCTCATATCGTAGTTGACACCACCTGTTCACCGGACGAATGCGTGCGACGCATCCTGGCCGAAGATCACCGGGTCTCAAACGCCTGCATGGTTGCATCTCTCAAAATGGATGAATTCGAACAAATCGGATGTTCAGACGGCGTTGCAGAAGATTCAAGACGCGGCGTAAAAATTCCGGGCAATGCCTTTATCGCGGGGACCGGAGGCCGCACAACGCTGATCGAGGGCGTTTTATGAGACCGTAAAAATTGCCTCGCCAACGAGAGAAAGGGGGCCACCATGTTCCAATCGATCCTTGCCGCAACCGACCGGATCATCGTGCGTGACCCGGTTGTGATCAGTGCCGCGCGTCTTGCCAATGCCCTCAAGGTGTCATGGTCGATCATCCATGTTCTGGAATCCGCGTCCCTCAATAATCGAGAACACATCCTGCATTTCCGCACCGGCCAGGAGCAGGACGCCACCGACCGCTACCGCGCCGATGTCCGTCACCAGCTTCGACGCACCTACCGTGATCTGTTGATCTGGGCACCGCCCTGTGACGTCAGAATTGCGACAGGTTTTCCGTGGGAAGAAATCGGACGCCAGGCCTCCCGGCGCAAGGCGGACCTGATCATCATGGGTCCCCATGCCGCTATCAGCAGTAAACGCGATGCATTACGGGTGCTGGGACGAATCGGCAGCACGGTCGAAGGTATTCTCACCCGAAAGCATTGCCCCGTATTGATCGTTAATCAATACCCCTGTCGCCCCAAACCGGTATTTAGACGCATTCTGGTGGGGATTGATTTCTCCGCGTCCTGTGAAAAGGCTCTCAAGTTCGCCGTGGCCCTGGCGCGGCTTTACCATGCGCATATCGATCTTTTTCACATGCTCCCCATCCCTCCGTACCCTAAATACACGCGGGATCACTATGACGCCGACCGGGAAAAAGCGCGTGACAGGATGGTTTCGTTTTGTCGATTCGATTTGGAGGACATTGCCCACCGCTATCACTGCTGGGGGGGTGCCCTACCCTACCGGGAACTGTTCAAATGCGCCGCTGAGTGTCAAAGCGATGCCATTGTATTAGGATCGCATACCAACGAAACGCAAGGCAAGTGGTACGCCGGCAGCACTGTTGAAAAAATCAGCTTGCAGGCCACCTGCCCGATCTTCGTGTCGGCCGCGTCCCGCGCCTTGCCGGCCTCGCTGGAAGACCACACTTTCGACGAACAACCGGCATCGGCCAGGGATCACACCGTCCATGTATTTGAAAAAAACCTGGCAGGAAGTTTGTCCTGAATGCCGGCGACGACATTACTTTTTGCCGACGCGCAGGATACGCGGGACACAGGCGTTTTCTTTTGCTTCGATTTCTTCTCACGTGACAGAAAATGAAGAAACCATTTCAGGAAAGCTTCCCGGATCCGTCCAACCGCTCCGGGTCCTCCACCAGAGATGGAGGGGTTAGATCAAGACCAAGCGGAAATCCCCCTGCCGGTAAGGCCTTATCAATGCGTCATTGGCTCGATTTTTATGATGACCAAGGTAATATCGTCTTCCGGTTTATAGCCGCTGCCAAAGCGGTTGAGCTCCCGGTAAACAGTCTCCAGAATGTCATGCGCCGACCGTGCCGATTCCCGACGGATAATCTGTTTGAAGCGCTCTTTGCCGAACATGCCCCCCCCCGGACCGCGGGCTTCCCAGATACCATCGGTGCCCACGGCGATGATGGTGCCGGCCGGGAGTCTGCGGGACTGGCTTTCCGAAAAAACGTTGTTTCCTGAAATGCCCAAGGGCAGACCGGTGCCGCCCAGGCTGTCAAAGCGGTCTTCGACGGGATAGTAGACCAAGGCGGGGTCATGCCCGGCCCGGACCCAGCACATGTGGCCGTCACGCCGATCGATTTGAAGCGCGAAAAGCGTCATGAATCGATCGGTGGTGCTGAAATCATCCAGCAACGATCGATTCAGGTCACCAACGACCTCGGTCAGACTGCCGGGCGATGCAAATCGTTCACGTATCGCCGAACGGGCCGTGGCCATCAGCAGCGCCGAATCCACACCGTGCCCGGCGATGTCGGCAACGGTGACGGCCACAAGATCGTCATCGTCGGAAGACGTCGCCTTGCGCATCAGAAAATCGTAGTAATCGCCGCCGATCTCGTCGCAAGGAATGCTGCGACCGGCAATATCCAGACCGGACACCCGGGGAGGATATTTGGGCAGCAGGTTTTTCTGGACTTCACCGGCCAGCATGAGCGAGCGCTTCTGCTCGGTGAGATCGGTCACGAAATCAACAAAACCCAGTTGCTGGCCCGCTTCATCATACAGCGTGTTACCATGGATGAGCACCGGCACGACGTGCCCGTCCTTGGCATGGTAGGACCCCTCGAAGGTTCGGTGTTTGGCGCTCAGGAGCCTTTCGGCAGATGATTCCAGAAATCGTTGAAAATTTTTGGTTGCCAACTGGTGAGGTGACATGCCCATCAATTCGATTCGCTCATACCCCAGCATCCGGCAGTAGGCCTCATTCACGTCCACAATATGCATTTTATCGTCCATCAGAACGAAGCCTTCGGCCGCTGTCGCCAGAATGCGGCGGAACTTGGCTTCGCTTCGGCTGAGTTTTTCCTCGGCCAGTTTACGCTCGGTGATATCAACGACAATGCCCTGATAGAAGATGATCTTCCCATCCGCGTCGCGTTCGGTCGTGGTGGTGTCTTCGACCCAGCGCGTCTCGCCCTCACGGGTAACGATTCGATAGACCTGGGTGTAATCGCCCACATCGCGGCGGGCATAGTCCTCGATTTCATCCCGCAGGCGTTCCTTGTCGCGGTTGTGCACGATATCAGGGAAAATGATCCGTTCTTCCAAAAAATCATCGGCGCTGTAGCCTATCCTGCTGATGTTTTCGGATACATACACGAGCCGCGTTTCCGGTTCAGGCATCCGTCGGAACAGGATCACGGGACTCTTTTCGACAATTTTCATGGACAGGCGCAGTCTTTCTCTAATCTCGTCGCTATCGCAGGTATTCAGGTCAAAATCATTCATCGCACTTCCTTTGAAGGCATCGTGGAGGGCTTAAAAAACAATAGGTCGTGTGGCATATGAATGCAACCGAACGCCCCCCCAAATGGCATTGCGACCACCGGTCACTTACCGTTTGGATCGGGCGTAATTATCCAGAACATATTGATTTTGCATCTATTTTATGAGATATTGAGTCTCAAGGAAGTGACGGCGACAGAATATCGAATTTAGAGTCGTTACAAAGCAACGCCAATCGGTTATAGTGAAACAGCTTGAACCAATGGAAACGGTCATCGGGACACGAAGTCGTTCTTGCAGGGCAGATCTCATAGCCCGCCAACCATCATGTCATGCGGAGGGGATTATGCCAAAGAGATGGGTGCCATCATTCAGCATTCTATTTATCCTGACGTTCATGGCCTTGTGGCCGGCCATGACAATAGGGGCAGATCAAGGCGAAGCATTATTTATCGCCGCTTCCCAGGGCGACCTCGAGGGTGTGAGACAGCTGCTGGACAGCGGTGTGCCGGTCGATGCGAAAAGTACCGGTGGCTGGACGGCACTGATGAAAGCGTCCATGGAGGGGCATCAAGCGGTCGTGCAGGAACTGATTCAGCGGGGGGCGGATGTCAACGCCCAGGGCCGTGCGGGATGGACGGCACTGATGCAGGCCGCCCAGTTCGGCCATCTCGATATCGTCAAAATCCTGGCAGACCGCGGAGCGGAGCTCAACGGCCAGAGCGTCAATGGTTCCACGGGCCTGATGTTTGCTGCCACCAACGGGCACCTGGACACGGTGCGCTATCTGCTGGACAAGGGAGCCGATGTCAATCTTCAGGATAAGCTGGGCCGCACGGCACTGATCCTGGCGACCTCCGAAAACCAAGAGGCGATTGTCAAACTGCTGCTGGATAAAGGCGCCGACCGATCGCTGGCCAATTCTTCCGGTCGAACCGCCAAAGACATCGCCGCAAGCGAGGGGTTTGCGTCCATCGTGACCTTGTTGCAAGCCAAATAGAAACAGCGCCTAAATCCGGTTGACCGCCCGGTCGTGGCGGCCTCAATTGGAAAATGGCCTTTTTTGCCAGCACGTCGCTCCGACACCCGCCGTTAGGATCGCGTGGCCCCGTCCATCGTCAGCAGTGCCCCATATTTTTCCGGTCGACGATCCCGGAATACCCCCCAGGCGGTCCGCTCGGCAGCGTAGGCCGCCAGATCCAATTCCGCCACCAGAACACCTTCCGTCTCCCGATCCGCTTCCGCAACAAGCCGGCCCTTATTATCTGTGATGAACGACGATCCGTAGAAGGTTATGGTCGAATCACCAATGGTCTCCAACCCGATACGGTTGGAGGCGACGACCGGTATAATATTCGCGGCACTGTGGCCCCGCATGACGGTTTGCCAGTGATCCTTGCTGTCATAGTCCGGATCGGGCGGCTCCGAACCAATGGCCGTGGGAAAGAGAAGAATCTCGGCACCCATCAGCGCCATGCAGCGGGCGGTTTCCGGAAACCATTGATCCCAGCAGATGCCGATTCCGATTTTTCCAGCGCGCGTATCCCAAACCTTGAATCCAGTATCCCCGGGACTAAAATAATACTTCTCTTCATAGCCGGGGCCGTCCGGGATATGTGTCTTGCGGTAAATGCCCATGAGACTGCCGTCCGCGTCGATCACAGCGATGCTGTTGAAACGCGCCTGGTTCTTTTTCTCGAAAAAGCTAATCGGCAAGACAACGCCCAGTTCCCCCGCTAATTTGGAAAAATGCTGAATGGCGGCATTCCCCTGGATTTCTGTAGCGAGGCTCAGATAATCGGGCAGTTCTTTCTGGCAGAAGTACAGCGTTTCAAACAGCTCCTGGAGTAGAATGATCTGGGCCCCCTGCCCGGCCGCCTGCCTGACCAGGCGTTCCGCCCGTTCGATGTTCGTTTGCTTATCTCCACTGCATTTCATCTGGGTTGCAGCGACTTTGATGTTGCGCATCACAAACCTCCCGCATCTACGGTCTTCTAATACCGATTGAAAGGCCCCCTTAATGTTCTACTATCGCTGGAAGATATCACGCAATCAAAACCGATACCATTTTTCTACGACGAGACCACGAAACGCAACTGGCAGCCAAACCACGCCTCGCGAGATCCATGCGCGCGCCCCTGTTAGGTGAACCGGCTGACGTCCCCGTCCACCCCGTTAGGCAATGCTGGCGAAGGTATCCTCCAGCCGGTTGAGCATCTCGTCGATGATCTCATAGGGAACGTTCAAGGCCGGCTCGATGCGGATGGTTTTGGCGTTGGTCAAGGTTCCCGCCGTCAAGACATTCCGGCTGAAGAGACCCGAGGCGACTTTATAACCGGTCTTGTCGGTCGGGAACTCCATACCGATCAACAGGCCACGCCCTCTGGCCTCTTTCAGCAATCCGGGATATCTCGCCTGCAAGGTCGCCAGGTTCTTCAGGATATAAACACCCTTTTCCGCGGCTTGTCCGGCTAGGTCCTCTTCGATCAACACTGTGATCTGCGCCAGGGCCGCCGCACAGGCCAGCGGGTTGCCCCCCGTGGTGGTGGTATGCATAAACGGATTCGGCTCCATGCACTTCCATATCTTGGCCGAGGAGAAAAAGCCCGACATGGGAACGACACCGCCGCCCAGGGCCTTGCCGAAGCACATGATATCCGGCGTGACGTCCCAGTGGTCCACACCGAAAATCTTGCCGGTGCGGCCGAAGCCGGTTTGCACTTCGTCGGCGATGAGCAAGACGTCATAGGCATCACAAATTTCGCGCAGCCGGGGCCAAAAATCATCCGGGGGTACGATGGCGCCGGCTTCGCCTTGAATGGGCTCGGCCACCACAGCGGCAATATCGACCCCGACGGTTTTGGCTGATGCCAGCGTCTGTTCCACGGCCCGGGCATTGCCAAACGGAACGTGCCGCACACCTTCCAGCAGGGGCAGCAACGGCTCGCGGTAGACGGATTTGCCCAGCAGTGAGAGGGCGCCCAGGGTTTTCCCATGAAAGCCCTGCAGCATAGAGATAAATCCTTTACGACCGGTGTAGAGCTTGGCCAGTTTCATGGCCCCTTCCACGCCCTCGGTGCCGCTATTGGCGAAGAAGCCATATTGAATGTCGCCCGGCGTTATTTTAGCGATCACCTTCGCCAGATGAGCCCGCAGCGGATCCAGCATCTCCTGGCTGTACTGGGGGCTTCGATCCAGTTGCGCCTTGACCGCCGCAACAATCTTCGGGTGACGGATACCGGGCGAATAAAGGCCGAATCCCCCAAGCATGTCGATGTACTCCCGTCCCATGACGTCACGCAGAATCGATCCCCGGCCCCACCAGTCCGTCAAAGCGAAATCATCCGTTTCGGTCACGGATTTGCGATATTCCAGAAAGCCTTTATTGATGTGGTTGGCAAAGTTGCGGTAGGTTTCCTCGGCCACCCAAGTCCGGTCTTCCTGCTTCATTTCCGCTTCCGGCGTCATGATCAGATCAAGCATGCGGGTTGCTTCCGAAAACGCCTGAGCGACATCGCGACGCGCCGCTGTCTGGTTGTCACTTTGAACCGATTCATTTTCCGTTCCCATTTTAACCTCTTCCTTTCTTTGGCCGGATTGTTTCCACCCCGAAACCCGGCAGGATGCTGCGCGGCTGCATGCCGACCGGGGTATGGCGGATTTCAATGCCGCATTCACATTTCACATTAAACTGAACATTCATTTAATAGATGCTAAAAGATTGCCCGCACAACGATCAGTCATATGCGGACCGATTGCTAACCTTGGGCCGCGGATCCTAACCAGCAGCGGTCAGACCTTTTAAATCTGGCCGCTTTTCAATACCAGAATCGCCGTTTCTTTGGCCGTTTGTGCAAATACCTGAAACGGTGTCCCCGTGGCTAAAAATTGCGAATGAAACTCGAGGCCTTCCATCAGGGTCACAACGATATCAGCAGCCTTTTGCGAATCCCGGACCTTGATGATGCCTTTGGAAGAAAAATACGCCACCTGATCCTGCAGATGATCACGAAGTTCCTTGAACATTTGCTTGAAACGCTCCTGGATCGCTTCACTGCGGAAACTCAGATAATAAAATCCAAAATGAACCCCAGGATCGACGGTCCGCGACCACTCGAAGGAAAAAATAGTTTCCATCAAGGCATTGAAGCGCTCCTCGTCATCTTCAATATGGTCCAGTGAAAGAAATTCAGGGGCTTTGTATTTTTCCACCAACAGATCCACGAGCGCGAGTTTCATGCGCTCCTTGGTCTTGAAATAGTGGATGATTAGGCTCGGGTGGATGTTCAGACGATCGGCAATCTTGCCGATGGAGGCCCCTTCCAGTCCTTCTTGAATGAGCACCTGATAGTAGCTTTCAAGAATTCCCGGTTTACGAAGGTCGGCGCTTTGATTTTTTCTCATGATTTCTACAGTATGTGTATCTTGAATGGCGGTTTTTTTTCGTGAATACAGATTGAAAAGTATAATTTGTTATTTATTAACTCAACTTTCGGGATCGGTTTTAAACGATCGCCAAATTGTTCTTTGACAAGCCAACACACTGCAGCGCGGTTTCCATGATCGTATCGAATAGGGCCGCCGCCGTATTCTCGCAGAAAGTATCCATTTGTTTGAGCTGATCGGCGGCCAACGTCAGGATGCGATATAAAGCCTGCATGAAGGAGATATCCGCCACTTCTTCGCAGCAAGCGTAAAACAAATCGCCAAAACTGCGCTGATCCGTTTCCATACGGCATTGGTACGTCAGGAACATGTAGCGCATAAAAACGATGGTGGTATGGGCAATCAAGGCATCAAAATCCCGGCATTGGATCTCTTTGGCCAATTTCAGGTGCTGTTTGGCCATCTTGAAGAACACCTCGATGTCCCAGCGTTTGCCGTAGATGCGTACGATGTCCTCCTCGGCCAATTGCGTATCCGTTGACAAAAGTGCCAGCCAGTCCTTTTTGCGTTTGTCACGTACGAATACCAGTTTGGCGGCGACCTCATCCTTGAGCACGACATTGGCACTGGCCAGGATCTTGGCGCGGCCGCGACGCTTTCTAAGCTTGCGATAGATGGCCTTGAGATCCAGAGACTGGCCGTTGAAGGTATAGTGAATACGAGACGTCTTTTTCACCATGCCGATGACCTTCAGGTGCTGGGCCAAGGTGACGACGGTTGCCGGCATGGTAAACCAGCTGTCCATCAGCAGGTACTGAGCCGACACGCCTGCGGCCAGGATGCGCTTGACCATGGCTTCCAGATGTGCGGTGGTTTTCTCGGTAGCCTCTTTGCGACGCTGATAGGCGCAACAGCGTTTGTCCAGAGCCTTTTGGCTGTCGCACAACCGCTTTTTGGCATCCACGGAAGACAACAGGGCAAAATCCATGGGTAAACAACTGGTGCCATCCGACCAGCAGATGGTGAGCATTCGAAAGCCTTTTAAGAAGCGACCGGTACTGTGATCCCAGACACAAGAGAGCAGTTCCACCCACTTAGAGCGGGAGCGATCATACGGGCTGTCATCAATAATGAGCACCGATTCGCGGTCATCGCTGGTCAGCCGGTTAAAGACCCCAAACAGCCTTCGGCCCAGGGCGAGCAGCAGACGACGCCAGTTATAGTTCTCGCCTTTGAGCAACTGGTAGGCGGCGTCTTTTCCAAAAGGCAAGTCGTTGTTGAGCACGATGCCGCGGAAGAAGTTCTTGCCGACAAAGGGCAGTGTGAAAATGGCTTCTGTCAAAGAACGCACACTATGGCCGTGATGTTTGCGCACGCCACATTGATGCATGAGGGTGGCGATTTTAAAACGGCCAAAGAAGTCATCGATTTTACTTTGAACGTGAATGTGGGCTTGCGATTGGGAGGCAATGCTGTTATGTTCCATTTGAGCCCTTTCCTTTTGATATTATTGTGTATTCTCGCAAATCCACTATAAATCAATGGTCAGGGCTCTTCAAGTTATTTATTCATGAAATCAGCATGATAGACTGTTTTTTTCGCCTCCCAATCCATTCCCGAAAGTTGAGTTCTTAATTTGAAAACATTTCAGGAAAGGCCGCAATATTGCCTTTTGTACTGTAAATTGATATTTTTTGGAAAAATACTCATTTCGATATCAAAACGCATCCTCATCCTTCTCGCTTTTCAGATAGAGGAATTAGAAGCGTGTTGACGAAACATTTCCTCGGGAAATTGATCTGCCCTTTTTGCCTAATTCTAATGTTGGGATGTTCGGCACGGCTTGGAACGAGAACGGCGGAC
>Ga0210074_1000420_pt1 | contig 15309 bp, 12 predicted proteins | sample China_Galinas_Co_FD_184860 | JGI IMG/M metagenome (GOLD analysis project Ga0210074, IMG submission 184860) | Wetland microbial communities from San Francisco Bay, California, USA, that impact long-term carbon sequestration -... | ecosystem: Environmental > Aquatic > Marine > Wetlands ... | reverse complement strand
AGATCTTTTTTATTTATCTGATCAGCGGATGTGTAACGCATCTCAGCAGCTTTGAAGCTTCCTTCTTTGTGTAAAGCAGTTTCGTCGAATGATTGCCCACTCCAGAAAAGCAGACGAACAGAATTTTTTAACTTGCTATATCCAACCACAGGATTACCGTCTAAAAACCAAACAGGATGAGCGTGCCAGATTTTATTTTCTGCTTCCGGCAGGTTACGATTAATTTCTTCTGCTAGAATGTTGCAAATCTTTTTGTCTTCAGGAATTTGCTTGTTGTTATATGCTTTTATTTCTTTATTCATAATCACACTTCATTTTTTTATTATCGGTATCCAGAATTCTTCTTCAGATTCCGAAGACTCGCCTTTATATTTTTCCCCCATCAATGCAAAATAGGGTCTGTCATCCATTTTGTATTTTGAATTAGGCAGCCATGTCCCATAGATATCTTGAAATGTTTCCTGAGCTTCACTTGGTTTTCCTTTGTAATGAAAGACAGCATACAGGCTTTCCGGGATTATCAATTTTTCCATACCATCTGGAATTATATCAAAATCACTTACTTCTGCTGCTGCCCATTTTTCAAATTCTTCCGTTGGATTAAAATTATCAAAGAAGGTTGTATTGGGATAAATTTCCACAGAAAAACGATTTTGACCGACGAGATTTGTTATTTCTTTTCTTCTGGGTGAGAAGCTTTGCCAAAGTTCAAAAGTTTTGTTTTTGGCAAAAGACATTCGCACTTTCATTCCAACCAACTTTGTTTCTTTTAAATTTTCTATCCGGGGTTTAATCATTTTTCAAAATTTAGACTTTAATTACTCCGCGGAATCCTCTTGCAGCATAATAAGATTCAGCCCCGTTGTGATAAGTAAACACAGTGTCGTAGCGACGGTCGCAAAAAATTGCCCCGCCAAGTTTTCTGATATCAGCAGGTGTTTTAACCCAACTTGATGTTTTCAAATCAAACTCACCGAGTTTTTGAAGTTTACGATATTGTTCTTCTGTTAATAGTTCAATACCCCATGCCTTTGCCATATTAATTGCGCTGTCTTTTGGTTTATGTTCTTTCCTTTTTTCCAGTGCTTCTTTATCGTAGCAAAGACTTCTCCGTCCTTTTGGGCTTTCGGCTGAACAATCAAAAAAAATGTATTCACTTTTCTTGCTATTATTACCCACAATATCAGGTTCACCGCCGGTACTTTCCATTTCATTTAGCGACCAAAGTTTATTAAAATTCTTTTTTAACTTTGCTTCTACTTTAATCCATTCAATCCCTTTATGGCGGTGCATATTTTTCTCAAAACGTTCTTTTAATGTTTTGAGTAGCTCTTCACTTTGTTTTGATGATAATTTATTCTTTCCCATAATTTTTATTTTTCATATTTAATTATTAAAAACTTTAATCTTTTTCCCAATCCGCTTTGTTTATTCGATAGGTCCAATCTTCTTCACTATCCTTTATTAAGTGCTTCAGTTGAGTATCAGTTATTCTTCTTCCTCCAATTTTTTCAACTGCTTTTTGAGAACGAATGTTATCCTTACCGATATAGAAGACAATATCTTCCACAAACTCAAAAGCATAATTAATCATTAATTGCTTTACTGATTTGTTGTATTTTCCTCCCCAATATTTTCTTGCCAAGAAAGACCAACCGATTTCAACTGCATTTTTTACATTGTTAACTGGTTTAAATCTTGTACTTCCGATAGTGCCGTCATTTGATTTATCAATTATAATTAATGCTCCTTTTGAGTTCATTGAATCTTTAAAGAATTCTGAATAGACAGCTTTCTTATATCTGGCAATTGGGTGTTGTTCCCAGATCAAAGGATCTTTTGCCACCCCATATAAAGCTTCAAAATCATTTTCGCTTAATGGTCTTAAGATTACTAAATCATTTTCTAATGTTGGCTGTAGATTCATTTGATCAAATTTTATTAATTATTTACCACAAAGACCATTTACATTTTTTAGTGCAAGCTCATAAAGGACTGAACAAACATAAAAATGTTTGCATGCTATTTCAATCGGATGAACGACATTTGTTCATACGATAGTTATATTAATGTATTACTATTAACAATTTAATATTTCTGATATGTCAGGCGAACTTTTAACTTTTGCACTAACCGTCTTTATGGGATTCTTTGCAATTATGAACCCCATTGCAAACACACCTGTGTTTTTAGGACTTGTCGGCGACAGAGATGCAGCCGAAAGAAAAAAAATTGCAAAGACAGCGTGTATAACAGCCTTCCTGATAGTTGTCGGCTTTGTTGTTCTGGGCAAATATCTTTTTGAACTATTTGGGATAACAATTCCAGCTTTCAAAATCACAGGCGGAATACTTTTGTTTTATGTAGGATTTGAAATGCTTCAATCGAAACCTTCAAAAGTTCATCAACAGCAAGACATCGAACCGGATGACGGCGTTGCAGTTTCTCCGCTGGCAATTCCGATACTTGCAGGACCAGGCACAATTGTAACAGCAATGAGCAATATAACCAGCGGTAGTTTTTTAGAGGTGGCAATAGTAATTGTAATTTTTGCAGTAATGATTTTGTTGACCTATCTTGCTTTCTCAACAAGTGAACTGATCGTAAAGAAGTTAGGAAATCATTTGATATTAGTTATCGGAAAAATTATGGGTTTGATACTCGCAATTATGGGAACAGGAATGGTAATAGACGGAATTAAGCTTGCGTTTAATCTATAGCCCTGGTTCCAGTACTTCCAAAATGTAATCTAGCGAAGAAGGACCATCTTTTTAGTTTGGGTAAACTTATTCACTCTTAGCTGATAAAAATATATCCCACTTACAAAACCAGATGCATCCAAATTTATTTCGTAGTTTCCTTCCTTTTTAAATGCATTCACTAAAATCGCAACTTCAGAACCAAGCACGTCGAATAATTTGATAGAAACATTTCCGCTTTGAATAATTTGGTATTTAATTGTGGTTTGTGGGTTAAAAGGATTGGGATAATTCTGCATTAATTTATATTCTCGTACTTCCCCTGCATTTTCCTGCACACGGGTCATTGTGCCCAATGAAACCACCCTAATGGTGGAAGGACTATTCAACTCAGAAATAAAAAGTGTATCTCCTGTTGTTGATGCAGCGATTCCGTTTGGACCGTTAAATTGTGCATTCAAACCTTCCCCGTCCTGGTTTCCGGCAACGCCTGTCCCAGCTATTATTTTATAGCTTCCATCAAGCTCAACTTTATAAAGATAATGTCTGCCTGTATTTCCCGTTACATAAAGTTTATAGTTGGCAAAAGCAATGTGACCTATATTAAACTGTGCAGTTGAGACAGGAAGAGTTGCGAGCAGGGACATCTCTCCGTTCTGAGTAATTTTAAAAAGTCTTGAATCGCCAATATTCGGGGTGTATAGATTAGAGTTATTGTCTATTGCCAAACTTACAGGGGATCTTAGCTGGGCATCTTGTACAAATACTGTAGCAGTTCCCGAGGAATCTATTTTGTAAACACTATTACCGGAAAATGGTGCCGATCCGAAATGGGAAACAAAAACATCCCGGGTCTGCCGGTTTAGAACAATGCCTGACGGTCCAGTCGTCACAGTTGCATACCTGGAAACAACTCCCACAGGAGTTATTTTATAAACCCCCGCATTATTAAAAGTTGTTACGTAAAGATTTCCTTCATTATCAAAATCCATATCAATTGGACCGTTGAGATTAGAGGCAAATACTTCACTCGTACCATCCATATTGATTTTGAAAATTTTGGTGCCGTTATATCCTTCTGCTCCATATAAAATACCATCATCACTAACAATTAAACCATCTAAAGAAAGAGAGCTGGTTAACTGGATTGTACTTACGTACACTTGTTGTGCAAAAAGTAAAACTGGTGAGGTAATAAGCAAAAAACAGGTAAGTAAATTATATCGCATATTAGTCATCCTTTTTAAAATTGATTTAAATTTATTTGACTCATAATTTATTACAAATTGATAGTCAATTCGTTCGACTTCTTGAGTTGGAACCTGTAAATTCTTTAAAATGATTTAATTATTGAGACTGGTTAGAATGCGATTATGAATTATTTACAAATTCACTTGGAGTAAGATGTGTATGTCTTTTAAATACTGTGTTGAATGTAGTTTTCGAATTAAAGCCTGCATCAAATGCAACAGCTAAAACTGTCATATTTTTATAATTTTCTTTCTTGGAAAGTTCTTTAAACTCATCAATCCTGTATTTATTAATTAAATCAAAGAAATTTATTCCAAACCTTTCATTGACTAATCTCGATAAATCTTTTTGCGTCGTCCCGATCATTTTAGCAAGATCACCAAGAGTAAGCTTCGGGTTCAAATACGGTTTTTGGGAAACCATATATTTAGTTAGCTTTTCCTGAAGTTCGTCCAGTTGTGTGGATGACAAGCCCGACTTTTCATATTTTGTTTTAATTATTGGAAGCCTGAATATATCCTGCTGAACTATGGCAAAATATGCAAGGAAAAATGTGGTGAATGATAACGCGACCCAGGCAATATTATAATCAATAAATTCCAGATCCAGTGATGTTCTTATTGTAGAACCCAATGAACTGATAAGCCAGGCGAACCAGCACATTGCTATTAGAATAAATATTGTATGCAAGTATTTTAAGGAATGTGTGTAGGAGACATTCTCGCTTATTCTCTTTAAATATTGTTTATAGATTATGTAACTATAGAGAATATAAACCGCCGATTGAAAAATTGCTAGGAACGGTGACCAGGGTAATTCAATTAAATCATTTTGCACTAGTCGCCGGAGATACTCTTCTCTCGATTCAAATATATAGACTGACATAATTACTATATGAACAAAAGCTGGAATAAAATGTGGCCACGATTTATTTAATTTGAATTTATCCTGATGCAGCAAACTTCGTATATAGAAATAAAACAATGGTCCATATAAAAACATCGGAATATCAGGTATGAGATAGAGTCGGGGATATTGTCGTACAATTGAAATGCCCTCAACATATACCAGCCTGCTGAGAAGAACTACAGAAATCAGCAAAATAAAAACAGCAAGTATTCGGTTCGCAGACCGATTTCTATTCTTAATATTGTTTAACGCGATGGCTAAAATAACGCCCTGTACTGTTCCGAATAAGATTAATGCTGAAAGCAGATTAATTTTTTGCATAAAACAACATAACTATTCTTTCTGCGGCTATCAACATTGATATAAATAGTTTATAAGATTTTCTGAGTTTCATAAAAAGGATTTTTAAGATGTTTGTCGATATTTTTCCGTTTTTGAAATGGGAAAAATGTGTTGAATTAATGAACGGAGAATGAAATATGCAACAACAACACCAATCAAAAGATGGATTGTAGAATAAGATTTAAAAATTTCAAGCAGGCAAATAAGTTTTTTTAATCACGTTTACTTTGCCAACATATGGACTAAAACCAGTTTTTCTTTTTAAAAAAATAAAACATCATCCCCACAACACCAATCATCACACCCCACACAGCAAAGTACGCCCATGGCCAATTAAGCTCGGGCATATATTTAAAATTCATTCCGTAAATACCGACAATAAAAGTTAGCGGAATAAATATCGTTGCAATAACGGTAAGAACTTTCATCACTTCATTCATTTTGTTGCTCATCATCGAAAGGTATATTTCCATCAATCCATTGGTTACTTCTCTCTGCTGTTCAATTGTTTCGGTGATATGAATTGTGTGATCATAAAGGTCACGCAGGTAAGGTTCAATGCTCTCATCAAGTAAATCGCCATCATCTTTTATTAATTGATTTACTATTTCCCTTAACGGCCATATAGCCCTTCGAATAACAAGAAGCAGGTTTCGCAGGTTATAAATACTTTCTATTTGCGAACGATCGGGATTATTAATTACCTCGTCGTCAAGTATCTCGATTCTTTCTTCTACTTTTTCAAGCGCAAGGAAGTAATGATCAACAACAATATCCATTAATGCATATAGCAGATAGTCGCTGCCTCTTTTACTGATCTTCCCAAGCTGACTCAGTATCCTATCTTTTACGGGATTAAAAATTTCATCAGTCTTTTCGGAAAAGCTAAATAAAAATGTTTTGCCAAGTATAAAACTTACCTGCTCTGTTTCGAGTATTTTTTGTTCAGGATTAAATAACAACAACTTCATAACAATAAAGAGATAGTCATCTGTAATTTCAATTTTTGGTCGGCTGTCTGTGTTAAGAATATCTTCAAGAACCAGAGGATGGATTTTAAATCTTTCTCCGACCTGTTTCAGAAAATCTGTTTCGTGAAGTCCGCATACACTAACCCAGGTTACCTGGGGCGTGTCTGTGAAGGGATCAATTTCCTCAGCTGAATTAATTTCATACGATTCAGCACTTGTCTCGTCGTATTCTGTTACATTAATTGTAACTTTCTCAACCTTCTTTTCTCCAAGGTAGACAATCGAGCCGGGCGGCAGGCCTATTTTTGCCGATGCTTTCTTTTTTCTTTTCGGTGCAAGCAGTTTGAGCAGGTTGATCGGTGCCTCGATAATCGTCTTAGGCACCTCAATTATTTTGTTAATTACGTCGTTGGGAAGGTTTGAGTTTTTCATAGTAGTCTAAATATAAAATTTTCCCGGGATATAATTCTTAACGTTTAGTATTTTATTGACAATTATATAAAATTATTACAATGCTGCAAACCAGACTGCCGTCAGACAAATTTCACGTATTTCTTATTATACTTTTTTCTATTTCTCTTCTGATGACTTCCTGTGAGTTTTTTGAAGGCTCTTCGCATATTGATGCCGATGATGAAAACATCGAATATATTGGAAGGTTCGATTTCTCAAATCCCCAAAGCGTGAAATTTGATTGGCCGGGCGTGCAAATAAGTACACGTTTCGAAGGAACTTCCTGCTCAATAAAATTAAAAGACGGAAACAATGACTACAATGTTTTTATTGATGGAAGACTTCATAAAATTATTCGAACCACCGCCGACACAATTTATGTTCTAGCAAACGGACTTCAGAATAAATTACACACATTATTGATTACAAAACGCACCGAAGCAATTTTTGGTATTGCATCATTTGAGGGTTTTATTCTGGATGGGGGTAAAGAACTTGCAGCGCCGGAAAAAAACAATAAACGTAAAATTGAATTTGTCGGAGATTCATATTTCACAGGGTTTGGAGCGGACGGAACCTCCTCTGATTGTATCTTCAGCAGGGAAACTGAAAACAGCTATATTTCATTTGGACCTCAGCTCGCACGCAAACTCAATGCTGATTATTCCATAGTTGCAATTTCAGGCGTAGGAATAACAAAGAATTACGGCGACTCTCTTAGAACCTCTGAATATCCCTTACCATATTATTATGAAAGATCTTGCATGAATGATTCTTTGTTGTGGGATTATTCAAGATGGCAGCCTGATGCTGTTTTTGTGAGACTTGGTAGAAATGATTACTGGCAAAAGCCTCACCCGAAAAGAGAAATGTTTAAAGATGCTTATCTGAAACTAATTAATGATATCCGGAAACATTATCCGAAAACGCAAATCTTTGCTCTATGTTTTCCATTCAGAAAGGACCCTCATTGCGATTATATAAATAGCGTGGTGAATGAGTTGAGAAGTAAGAACCGGGACAACAAAATTCATTTCATTAAAGTTGAAATTAAATTTAATCCTGATAGGGACTTTGGCTGTGAAAAACATCCAAACAGATTTGGACATCAAAAAATAGCAAATTATCTTGAACCACTAATCCGGAAGGAACTGGGATGGAAATCTTTGTCAACTGGGAGAATCCCTTCCAATCCTTCTACTAAACAATAATATTATTTACCACGATTTGAAAGCCCTCATTCCCGCGAGTCCTGACAAAGTCGGGATGAGTCAGGAATCAGACCCGGTTAAAGAAATACAGACCCTGGGCCCTCCGGCAAAGGCAGGATCACCAGAATGACAATATTTAAAACATGTCGCAAGGTAAATTATTTAATTAAACTTTTTCTTCTTTGTTGACAAATAATGTTTGAGTTGGATAAGCAAACTCAATCCCTCTTTTTTCAAATTCACGATAAATTTTAAAGTTGACAACCTGCTGAATATCCATATAGTTTTTATAATCAGAGCTTAAAACAAAATAGACAAATTCGAAATCAAGACTGAATGAGCCGAAGCTTGCAAAGTGACCGCGGTCAAAAGTTACATCGGGGTTGTCTGTAATAATTTGCTCAACGACTTTTACTATTTCTTCAAGTTTTTCAGCTGGTGTTTGATATACCACTCCTAATTTAAATACAACCCTTCTTTTCTCCATTCTTTTAAAATTCTGAAGCCTTGAACTGGTTAAATCTGAATTTCCAAAAACAAGTTGTTCGCCGCTGAGGCTTCTTACGCGTGTTGTTTTAACTCCTATATATTCAATATTTCCTCTGAATTCTCCGATAACTATAAAGTCTCCGATCTCAAATGGTCTGTCGAAGAAAATTACAAAATAGCTGAAGAGATCGCCAAGTATTGCCTGCGCTGCCAGAGCAATAGCAATACCCCCGATTCCAAGTCCCGCAATTACTGTAGTGATTTGGAAACCAAGATTATCCAGTAGGAAAATAAACCCGAGAACCCAGATAAGAAAGCTTATAACAACAATTATTCCGCGTATTTGCTTCAGCCTCCTTTCCGCATCTTCCTCTGCTTCAGCTTTCCTTTTTACATAAGAAGTTAATCCAAATCTGAATGTCGAGGTAATCATTTTTATTATAAAGAAAGTTGCAAGAATAACAGATACAACATCAATTACTCTTTCTGCTTTAGGATGCAGCATAAGTGTTTTTACCGATAAGTAGAAAGCAAGAACATATAAAACCGGAATTACTGATTTCTCCAATCCACTGACAAGGAAATCATCTATCTTTGTATCCGTAGTCTCAGCCCATTTCCGAAGTCTGTTAAGAACAACCTTTTTAAATATGAAAATAATAATTACCGCCCCTAAAAAGATTCCTAGCGTAATTAAATAAGATTCTATGGTATTACCGAAATATTTTTGATTAAGAAATTCTTTCATTGTATTAGCTCCTGTATTCGTTATTCTTAATTATATAAAAAAAATCTTTTTTATTTCCAATTTAATATTTTTTTAAGGATTGATATTTGCTTAATTGCTTTTGCGCTCTTCTACATCTAATTTTTCATTACACTATATAAACTCTATTATTAGATAAATGCAAGACCACAACGAAAAGGAAAAAGAAGTTAAATTTCAGAAACACTCAACTGATGAAGGGATTTTCAGAGCCACCGAGGAATTTAAAGAGGAGGCCCATTTTTCTTCATTTAATCAATATAAAAACGTTTATGAGTTTTCAGTTGAAAACAAAGAAAGATTCTGGAGTGGTGAAGCAAGAGAAATGTTCTGGTTTGAACAATGGAAAGAAATTAAACAAGGAAAAGCCGCTAGCTCAAAATGGTTTGTCGGTGGTAAAACGAATATAAGTTACAACTCACTTGATAAACATTTGCAAACCGAAAAAAGAAACAAAGCTGCAATCATCTGGGAAAGTGAATCCGGTGAAAGCAGAATATTAACTTACCAGCTTTTATTCACCCAGGTTTGCAAATTTGCTAATTTATTAAAGAAAAACGGCGTTAAGAAAGGCGACTATATATTAATATATATGGGGGTAATCCCAGAAGCAATTATAGCAATGCTGGCATGCAGCAGGATTGGTGCGATTCATTCTGTTGTTACCAGTGACCTGAGCAGTTATGCTTTGTCTGAAAGAATAAATAATCTTTCGTGCAAGTATTTGGTTACGCAGGATTTTGTCCTGAAGAAAGGAAGCCAGATAAATCTAAAGGTTAAAGTTGATGCAGCATTGCAAACTTCAACATCAGTTGAAAAGGTGGTTATTTATAAAAGATCGACTGAAGATGTTAAGGCAATTTCAGGGAAGGAAATAATCTGGCAAAATGAAATTGAAAAAGTAGCTGAAGATTGTGAAGCAGAACCGCTCCTATCCCAACATCCGCTTTTCAGTATGTTCACAAACGGACCCGATGGTGATCTGGTGAACATACTTCATCTGACAGGTGGATATATGGTTCAGTCATACTTGTCTGCAAAATGGATATTTGATCTGAAGGGGAATGATATTATTTGGACAGTTTCTGATATTAGCTCTGTCTCCGGGCACACATATAGTATTTATGGTCCGCTATTGAATGGAGTAACAACTTTTCTTTATGAGGGCGTTCCGATATTTCCTGAGCCGGATAAATACTGGCAATTAATTTCGAAATACAGAATAAATATTCTTCATATAAATCCTACCACAGTTCGTGCATTGTTAAAACTTGGGAGTGATTGGGTATTTAAACATGATATTTCAAGCCTGAGGTTGCTTGGAATAAAAGGTGAGACAATTAAAAAGGATACCTGGCTATGGCTTTATGAAAATGTTGGCAAGAAGAAGTGTCCGATTGTGACGACATGGCAGCAAATAGAAACAGGAACCACTTTGATTTCACCACTACCCGGGGCAGCTGATTTAAAACCCGAATGTACTTGTTGTCCATTCCCCGGAGTTGAAATAGATATAGTTGATATATATGGTAAGTCAGTTAAAGATGGTGAAGGGGGATATTTAATTATTAAAGACAGTTGGCCATCAATATTTAAAACAAGCAAGGAGGGGAAGGAACAGTCCGGATTGAATTGCTGGGCACAATTTAAAGGCAGCTATTTTACAGGAGACACCGCAATTAGAGAAGATAGAGGTTTTATACGAATACTCGGAAGGGTTGATGATGTAATTAAAACAGCGGGCAACAGGGTCGGTGGGTCAGAGATAGAAAAAATTTTATTAACACATTCTTCGGTGAATGAAGTCGCAGTTGTAAAAAGACCAGACGAAATAATTGAAAACGCAATAGTAGCTTTTGTAGCTTTGAAAGATGCTGATGGCACGCCGCTTCTTAAGGAAGAATTAAGAAATTTTGTGACGGAAAGAATTGGTTCAATTACAAAACCAGATGAACTGATTTTTCTACCATCAATTCCTAAACTGGAAAACGGAAAAACAGATCGAAGTCTACTGAGAAAAATGGCACAGGAAGAACTGAAAGAATTATCTGGCGACGAATCTGTTCATCAAAATATTTTGGAAAAACTCCGGGAGGAATATCAATCTGCAAAAGGTGAACATAACAGCTAAACGCAAGCATTTATCAACACTCTAAACAAAAACAATTGCTATTTGTTTATTAGTTTTATTATTCCCATCTTAAGTCGTCCTTAATTCAATTCTTAAATATTCACAATTTCTACGGAGGCTATTATGAAAAAATTATTTGGCATTTCTTTGCCTGTTCTGTTAGTTTTTCTTTTTGTTGGCAATGCTTCAGCTCAGCAATGGACAGATGAGCAAAAAGCTGTCTGGGCCGGAGTCGATGCTTACTGGAAGGTAGGATTATCTGATAATCCAAATGACTTTTTAAATTATTTTGATGATTCTTATTACGGATGGTCTTACGAAAATGGTGCCCCCGGTACAAAAGCAGATGTTCAAAAATCTTATAGCTATTGGAGCAAAAAGGGTAAAATGAAATATTATGTAATTACCCCGGCAAGAATTTGGGTGAATGGTAATTTTGCTTATGTTCATTATTACTACACCCAGGTTTCCGAAAGTGCAGAGGGTAAATCCAATACTGAAAAAGGTCGTTGGACGGATATTCTTATGAAGAAGGGAGATAAGTGGATGCTCGTTGGTGATCATGGTGGCGAAATCAAAAACGATGAATAGTCTTTTAGTTTATTAAAATCTTAAGGGCGAGGTAAACTCGCCCTTTTTTATTTTCAACATTGTTAACCACATTGAATGGTATTATAAGTCTTCCTCAATAAACTATAATACTGATTTATCTAATCACATTTTTTAGAAATTTATGAATTTTACAATTTAAAATTCTATCCTATAGCTGATGCTTGGGATTACAATTCCATCATATTTAGTATTCATCTTCTTGGTTCTTAAATTATAGTAGTCATGTGAGTACCCTTCTGTTCCCATTAAATTTAATATCTGAAGAGACAAAACTGATGAATAGTTTTCATTGTTTATGCGATATGAAAGTGTTAATGAAACTATTGGCAAATTATTATATTTATCATTGAAAGAAATAACTTGGTCTGTCTCACCGTAAACTACATCTTGTTTTTTATATGAAGCCTCATAGTCAATTGATTCTTTGCGGTTTCCACCTAGAAAATTAATCCTTACATTGGTGCTTAAGATATTTTTATTTCCAATTTTCCATTCTTTCCCTGCCATGATGTTAAATACATAGTTTTTATTAAACCTGGTATTACGTTCAATTTTATCAATAGCAGTATATTTTGAATTGAATACTGAACCAGTCAGCATAAAATAATATCCGTCACTTAAGTATTTCTCAAGAGTAAAATCAATCCCGTAATTGCTGCCTTTGCCTTTGCTTACTAGTACTTCATCATAAAATAAAGTATTATTATTGTTCAATGTTGAGATATAACCATTAGGTGCAACAGGAACGTCACTCAAATACTGATAATATGGTTCAATACATAAATGTAGATTTTCAGAAATATTTGTATTATATGATAAGACATAGTGTGTCGATTTCATAAATTCCAGATCTTCATTCGGTCGACTTCCATTATTTGAAACAAAATAAACGGGTAACTGTTCAAGACGGCTGTGTACTCCAAAAGCAAAACCAAAACTATGATTATTATTTATGTTGTATTTTAATCCGACTCTTGGCTCAATAGAATAGTTATCATTTAGTAGTAAGTACTGTGAATTAAATCCTGCATTAAGCACCAACTTTGGGGAAAGATCTATCTTCGATTGAGAAAAGAATTGTATAAACCCTGTGCTTCCTGAATTATAGGCAATCTCAGTTGGAAGTTCTCCTTCAGACAATGACTGTTCAACGTCTATATCAAAATTAAGGTAGCTATATTTTAAACCTGTTTTATTACTGTGTATATCGCTAAAACGTTTTGTTAATTCCGATTGAATTGAGAACCGTATGGAATTGTTTTCAGCATTAGATTGTGGATTAGCATTCAGGTTATAATCCAACCTTTCTTCGGTAAATTTTAATCCATTCCCGGTAGCAGAAAGGGTGGTGTTTAAAAACGCAGCACCGGGCAATATAACTTTATGAGATAAAGCGGTAGCAAACATATATAATTTAGTTTCAGAGTTGTCTCTGTCATAATGAGATTTCCAATCTGAACTGTCTGCAGCTTCCATCTTCTGACCATCTAAAGCACCGATTCCCCAGAGGCTGAATATTCCGATTTTTTTTGTGGGAAAATTAAGTTTAAAAGAAAGATCCTGGTATTTCAAAACACCAGCATCGCCTGGTAAAATAGGTGATAGTAAAGCCATAGTTGAATAACGGTAGTTTGCGATATAAGTAGCATTTGAGTTTTTACTAAGTGGGCCTTGAACCATAGCACCAACACCTAATAGTCCGGCTTCAAATGCATATTGCTGCTTGTTGTGGTTTCCTTCACGAAGTCTAATATCAAATACACCCGATGAGGCATTGCCATATTCTGCTGGAAATGCTCCAGTATAAAAATCGCTATTTCCAATTAATTGGCTGCTTATTGCTGATAAGACTCCTCCTCCTGCAATTGTAAGATTGGCAAAATGATTAGGATTAGGAACTTCGACACCTTCTATCTGCCATAGAAGTCCATCCGGGCTATTTCCACGAATCGAAATTCCATTACTTGTGAGAGAGGGATTTACTACACCGGCAAACGATGAGGCTAAGCGGGCAGGATCATCCATTCCGCCGGCATATCGCTGAGTTTCTTCTACAGTAAACTGACGACTGCTTACTGTTGCCATATTGTTTAAAGGGGTTTCTTTACTAACACTTACTATAACCTCATCAAGTTCAATGGTACTTTTTTGCATACCAATTTCCAAATTCATTTCTTGTCCGGAATTAACCAATAACTCTTTGATAACATAAGTATTATATCCAATCATAGATATTTTAATTGTTTGACGGCCAACTTTTACATTGCTTAATAAAAAATTGCCATCTATATCTGCTGCATCAGCAACCAGTGGGTCGGAATCCATCACAATAATATTGGCAAATGGCAAAGGTTCATGAGTAGTGTTATCCGATACTTTACCAATAATATTTTGTGTAACTTCCTGTGCCTGTGTTTGCATTGATAAAACAATTGTAAACAGGCTAACAATTATAATGGAAGTAACAATTCTCGTTTTTTTATAAATTGGAACTAGTTGGTTGCAATTTTTTTTATCTAAAAAATCTTTTGAGAAAAAGAACTCTCTATTTTTAAAAATAATGTAGGTTGAAAAAAGTAATAGTAAACCAGTCTGAATTACTTTGCTCATTGGATGTGTTGCAAAGACCTCATTAAAATACCCGGCAGTGACATGAAAAATAATTGGTAAAATTATGCTCCTACCTGTTTTGTAATAAATCCAGTTCATAATGATTACAAATGGTATTAAGCTAAAAATAAAATTGAGGGAATATATCATGCCTTCGTTCACCAAGTTGCTGTGGTAATAATCTTTAATAAAAGATAATGGGAAATGCCAGATACCCCAAAACAAAGCAAAGAGGATAGATGTATTAAATAGATTGAATTTGGTACGCAAGCTATCGGTCCCATACGAGTGCCATGCAAGTTCTTCAAGTAAAGGTGCTATTATCAACATAAACCATACTGGAAAAACTCCAGAAGAAAATGAAAAAGTTTTAGCAAATTGGAATTGGTTGGAGCTATAACCGAAAAGCAGTGAAATAGCTTGTGCTAGCAATATACTTATTAACAATAAAAAACATGTGAGGAATAAGTACTTAAGCTTAATTTCTTTGAAATTGAAAAAACGTTTTAATAAATCTTCCTTAACCAACTTATTACCCCGAGCTAATACAATTGTAATAACCACCGGAGCCAATAAACCCAAGAATGCAATTAAACTAGATACTCCCGATATTAATTTTGAGGAAGGTTCTCCATAACTTATATAACCAGCCAGAAACCAGAATGTCCAAGGTATAATGGTTGATAATCCAAAGAATAGTCCTGTTTTTTTATAATTACTAATACCCATGATGATAATTCCTTTTTTTTGTTAATGATTTTTACAATTTGCAATCTGTGCTAGAAAATCATAATTGCTGATGCAAAGAAACCATATAACAACAGGATATTCGCTCAGACGTGAAAGGCTGTACTTGGAGTATATC
>Ga0210074_1000419_pt1 | contig 15329 bp, 14 predicted proteins | sample China_Galinas_Co_FD_184860 | JGI IMG/M metagenome (GOLD analysis project Ga0210074, IMG submission 184860) | Wetland microbial communities from San Francisco Bay, California, USA, that impact long-term carbon sequestration -... | ecosystem: Environmental > Aquatic > Marine > Wetlands ... | reverse complement strand
GGTTACGCAGAATGTGCCGGCGAATATCAGGAAGCTCGTCGATGAGGTCAACGCCAAGCGCAGGGCCGGGTACGAGCAGATTGCCGCCAAGCAGGGCACGCCCGTGTCCGAAGTGGAAAAGGTCGGTGGCAAGACCGCCATCGAGAAAACCCTGCCGGGCAACTATATCCGTGATTTGAACGGCAACTGGCGCAAGAAGTAGCCAGGCGCGGCGAAAAGAACAGAGCCGGCCGAAGGATTGCCGCGACCCAACCCGCTACCGGCCGGAATTCACAGCTAGTTCGGGGTCTGGACGACGAAGGCGCCGCGTATGTCGCCCAGGGCAAAACCCGTGGCCTTGTCCTGCGGGTAGCGTTCCGCCAACGCCTCGGTCACCTCGGGTGAAAGCCGGGCGCCATGACAAAGCAGGCACACATCACCGGTCGGTATCGCTTTCATGAAACGGAATTCCGGTTCGCCATCGACGTCCACGGTTTCCGACCAGACGAGGCTGCCGACATCCGCGCCTTGCGCCTTCTGACGCTCGAAATTCTCCAGCACCGACGTCTGCCAGTCATTGGGCCGGTTGGCGGGATTGCGGCTTTTCAGGCTCACACGGCTCACGTTCAAGCCCTGCGCTTCAGACACTTTCTGCGTGATCGGCATAGCCCTGGTATTGCAAACCGCGATAGCCGAGGCCGGCCCGCCGCTCTGGATGGCACTTTTGAGCTCTGATTGCAACGCGCCGGCCAATTCCTGGATGGCCGCTTTCGCCGCAGCCACTTGCGGATCGGCGCTTGCTTGCTGATCGCTCGAGCCGTCGACCGCGAGCAGCAAAAGACCCATACCCAGCAATATCTGTTTCATGTGATCGATACTCTTAACAAGTCCCGGAGGGGCGGCCGCAAGCTCGGCACAAGCAAACCGCGGCGCCGATTGTCAATTGATGCTCTTTTGCGCGTCTTCCTTGCTCAGCAATGAAAACTGCCTGGCCAGTGCCGGTTCATCGTTACCGAATTTGATCATGTCACTGACGATGCGTGCGGACTCGCGCAGCAACAGGTCGGGCCGGTCGTCGTCTTCATCCTCTTCGTCTGCTTCTGCTGCAAGCACATCCTCCTGCACTTCCAGCGGCTCCCCTGCGACCGCCAGGGCGTCGGAATCCTCGAACAGCGGACCATTGTCATCCTGGGCGGCTTTGCGCGCTGCGCGCTTGGCTTCTTCCTGCTCCATTTCTTCGCGACGGGTGCTCTCCAGCAGGGATATTTCCTTTTTGTCCTTGTTCTTGTTGAACTCTTCGACATCACTGATCAGCCACTTGAACTCCTGATCGTGTGCGATCCTGTCGTGATAGCGGAAATCCGTCACCGCCGCGAGACGGTCGAGGTTGCCTTCGCGCTTGTAATTGGCGGTCGGAATGCTGGTCCAGGGCAAGGCGTTCTCCAGCGAACGCTCGCCATAGTCCTCCGGATCACCCGCGGAGGGGAAATGGATATCGGGCTCAACACCACGGTTCTGCGTCGAACCGCCATTGACGCGGAAAAACTGCGCCATGGTAATTTTCAATTGGCCCATTTTACCGGCGTCACCCGCCGGTGCGTAATCGTCGAGATCCACCAGGTTCTGCACGGTGCCTTTGCCGAAGGTCGTTTCGCCGATGATCAGGCCACGTCCATAATCCTGTATGGCGGCGGCGAAAATCTCCGACGCGGACGCGCTGTAGCGGTTGACCAGGACCGCCAGCGGACCATCCCAGGCCTCGCCGGGATCGGTATCTTCCTCGGTGCTTATCCGGCCGCTGGAATTACGCACCTGCACGACCGGGCCCTCGTCGATAAACAGACCGGTCAAGGTCGTGGCTTCCAGCAGCGAACCGCCGCCATTGTTTCGCAGGTCGACGATCAAACCCTGGATGCCCTCCGTCTTCATCTCTTCGATCAGGCGTCTGACATCGCGCGTACTGGAACGGTAATCGGGCAGGTTTTGCGCACGGCCATTGAAATCCAGGTAAAACACCGGCAGGTCGATGACGCCGACCTTGACCATTTCATCGCTTTCATTCGGTACTTCGATGATCCGGCTTTTTGCCGCCTGTTCTTCCAGCTTGACTTCATCACGCACGATTTCAATGACTTCGGGGGGACCATCGATACCGGTGTCCTCGTGGAGCACTTCGATGCGCACGATGGTGTGTTTGGGGCCACGGATCAGGTCGACCACGTCGTCCACGCGCCAGCCAACGACATCCTGCAATTTGCCATCCTCGCCCTGGCCAACCGCGAGGACCTTGTCACCGGCCTTGAGATCACCCTGCTTGTCCGCCGGACCGCCGGGCACGACGCTGGCGATGCTGGTGTATTCGTTTTCACGGCCCAGCAGCGCACCGATGCCTTCCAGCGACAGACGCATGGATATTTCGAAATTCTCCGAACTGCGCGGCGACATATAGGCCGTGTGCGGCTCGATCGATTGCGCAAACGCGTTCATGAAAAACTGGAAGATGTCATCGGAATTCAACTCGGAAATACGCCGCTCCAGGTTTTGATAGCGGTCGTCGAGGGTTTCGACGATCGCGGCGTCGTCCTTGCCGGTCAGACGCAGGCGCAGGTAGTCATTCTTGACGCGCAGGCGCCAGAATTCATTCAGGTCCGCCTCCGACTTCGCCCACTTGGCATCACTGCGGTCCCAGACATAATTTTCATCGATGGTGAAATCCATCGGCTTTTTCAGTTGTTCGCGGGCAAAGGCGACGCGTTCCTTCACACGTTCGACGTAGACGTTGAACATCTCGTAGGCGGGTGTCGGGTCGGAATGCTGCAGGGCATCGTCCATGTGCAGACGGTATGGCTCAAAGGATTTGATGTCCGAAGCCAGGAAGAAGCTGTAGTTCGGATCGAGCAGATCAAGGTAACCCTTGAAGATCTTCTGCGACAACTCGTCATCCAGGCGCGTATCCTTGTAGTGCCAGTTGGCGAGAAACTTGGTCGCCAGGTTACTTCGCAGGCGTTGCTCCAGGCTGGGTTTGAACGTCACCTGCTCCGCCGGCTGCGTGACCGCCCAGACCGAGGTGCTTACGAATAAGACCAATAAAAACCTGATTGCTCTCAAACTCATTTACTCCGACTTCAAATTTCCAAAATCACACTTGTGACCACAAACCTCGCCATGAGTTGCCGGGTTGCAAAAAATCAGCAAGCCATTTAATCACCTGGCAAAGCCGCTGGGCAAGGGTCAAAAGTTTAGACGAGCTGATCCAGCGACCAACAACCCCCACTGCTGCCGCCTGTTGGCTCAACCGACCAGACCGGATTCCTGTGCCATCAAATCCGCGTGATAGGAAGACCTGACCAGGGGTCCCGAGGCAACGTGCGTGAAACCCATTGTATACCCAAGTTTAGCAAATACATCAAATTCTTCAGGCGTCCAGTAGCGCAAAACCGGGTGATGGTGAGGGGTCGGCTGCAGGTACTGGCCGATCGTGACCATGTCGACATCGTGTTCGCGCATGTCCTTCAATACCTGCCCGACCTGTTCCGGGGTCTCGCCGAGCCCCAGCATGATGCCCGACTTGGTCGGAATATCCGGGTGTTCGGCCTTGAAGCGCTTGAGCAGTTTCAGCGACCAGTCGTAGTCCGCGCCGGGCCTGACGTTCGGGTACAGCGGCTTGACCGTTTCCAGGTTGTGATTGAACACATCCGGTGGCGAGGTGCGGAGAATCTCCAGGGCCCGCTCCATGCGACCCTTGCCGCGGAAGTCCGGCACCAGGATTTCCAGCCTGATGCCAGGGTTCAACTCGCGGATGCGGGTCAGGCAGCGGACAAAATGCCCGGCGCCGCCATCGCGCAGGTCATCGCGGTCGACCGAGGTAATCACCACGTAACGCAACTTCATCTCGGCAATGGTGCGCGCCAGGCTCTCGGGCTCGTTTTCATCGGGTGGTTTCGGCCGCCCATGCGCCACATCGCAGAAAGAACACCTGCGCGTGCAGATTTCACCGAGGATCATGAAGGTCGCCGTGCCCTTGCTGAAACACTCGTGAATATTGGGGCAGGTGGCCTCCTCGCAGACGGTTACCAGCTGATTGTGACGCAGGCGCGTCTTCAGGTTGGCCACCGCGTTACCGGCGGGCAGACGCACGCGTATCCAGGAGGGTTTGCGCAGGACCGGCGCATCCTGATCGAAGCGCGCGGTATTACGCGCGAGCTTGTCGGCCCCGAGTTCCTTGGCGGGCTTTTCAGCCGTGCCCGGATTCCCGGAACCACCCGGCGCATTTTCGCTGATCACCTGGATCGGTATCTTGTCTTGATCGGTCACTCGCGTGTTCATCCATTGCTTTGCCCGGCTCCGGGCAGACCGCCTTCCAGCAGGCGGAATCGATTATTGTAGCCTAAAAAGCCGCTCAACCTGGTAATCAGCCGGTCTTCGACCTCCGCGAAGGGGGCATCCGCAAAGGCGGACAGGTGGGTGACCTGCAGTCCCCTGTAGCCGCACGGATTGATACGCTGGAAAGGCTCCAGGTCCATGTCGACATTGAAGGCAAGGCCATGGAACGACTTGCCACGGCGAATACGCAACCCCAGCGAGGCGATTTTGACGCCATCGACATAAACACCCGGCGCACCCTCGACCAGCTGTGCATCGACGCCGTAGCTTTTCAGCACGTCGATAATGGCCTGTTCGATCCCGCACACCAGCGCGCGGACACCCAGCTGCAGCCTGACGATATCGATCAGCGGATAGCAGACGATCTGGCCGGGACCGTGATAGGTCACCTGGCCGCCCCGGTCCACCTGGATCACGGGAATATCGCCCGGCGCCAGGAGGTGTTCAGCGCGACCGGCCTGGCCCTGGGTGAAAACCGGCGGGTGTTGCACCAGCCACAATTCGTCCGGCGTGGACGCATCGCGCCGGTCGGTGAATGCCTGCATCGCCCGCCACACGGGTTCGTAATCCATCACCCCGAGGCGCCGGACGAGCAACTCCGAGGACGGCATCAAAGTGCGACCAGCACCTGCTCGCAGTCAGTCAAATCCTGGTAAATACGGTCCAATTGAACCTTCGACACGGCTTCAATGGTCACGGTTACTGAAATGAAATTGCCCGAACTGCTTGGGGTGACGGTTACCTGTTCACCGGCGTATAACTCGGCATGGGAAAATATGATCGTGGTTACCATGGCCTCAAAACCCGCATCGCTGCGGCCCATCGCCTTAATGGGGAATTTGCACGGAAACTCCAGCAGGGTTTCCTGCTGTTCGGGACCGTCGCCTGGTGGGTAAATCGAGGCCATCAATCATCACCGAACAGGCCGCCGAACCACATCGTCACGCCATCCCAGGTGCGGCCGAAAAACCCGGCTTCGGGTATTGCCTCCAGCGCGACCAGGTCACGGTTGGCGATCTCTGCGTCTTCGAGACGGATGGAAATCTGACCGACCGCTTCACCATCGGCAATCGGTGCGACCAGCTCGGGGCGCATTTCAACCTGCGCATCGAGGTCATCGTAGCGGCCTCTGGGTATGGTGACGAAGAGTTCGTCGCGGATACCCAGCCTGACCTGGTCTTTTTCGCCCTTCCAGACCTTGCCCTGCGCCAGTTCCTGGCCGGCCTTGTACAACTGGATGGTCTCATAGAAGCGGAAGCCGTAATTCAGCAGGCTCTGGCTTTCGTTGACACGTGACGACTCCGAAGCCGAACCCATGACCACGCTCACCAGGCGCATGCCATCACGCTTGGCCGAGGCGGCGAGACAGTAACCCGCAGCCTCCGTGTGACCGGTCTTTACGCCGTCCACCGCCGGGTCACGCCACAACAGGTTGTTGCGGTTGTGCTGACGTATATCATTGAAACTGTACTCTTTTTCAGAATACCAGCGATAATACTCCGGAAACTGCCTGATCAGTGCGATGGTCAGGGTCGCCACGTCCCTGGCAGTGGTGTAATGATCCTCGTGCGGCAGACCGGTGGCGTTCATGAAATGGCTGTTGGTCATACCCAGTTGCTGGGCGTAGTGGTTCATCAGACCGGCGAAGGCCTCTTCCGTCCCGGCCAGGTACTCCGCGAGCGCCACGCTGGCGTCGTTACCGGACTGCACCACCATGCCCTGGATCAACTGCTCGACCGTGACATCCATGCCCGGCTCGATGAACATGCGTGAACCCCCGGTGCGCCAGGCTTTTTCACTGACATTCACCTTGTCCGTCAGCTTGATGTTGCCTTCGGCCAGCTCGGTGAACACCACGTAGCTCGTCATCACCTTGGTGATGCTGGCGGGCTCGACCCGCATGTCGGGATCGCTTTCGGCCAGCACGTCCTTGCTGTCAAAATCGACCAGGATATAACTGTTCGCACCGAGCGCCGGTGGCGCCGGTATCGGCATGCCTTTTGGCGGCGCGGGTGTCGGTGTCGATGGTGGTGGTGGCGTTTGCGCCATTACCCACACTGGCATGCAGGCCGCGATCGTTATTAACAAAAGGATTTTCTTCATGGTTGACAATTATTCCGTAAATATACAGGCGGGTCTATTCGAAACCGGATAACTCCTAACGATTCACTCTATGCGGGCGTTCGTATCCCAGTTCAACCACGCGTCGCGTACTCGCGTCGATTTCCGACTCGGTAGCATACGGGCCGATCCATACCTTGTACAATCCCCGGCTCTTCTGCACCGTGACCGGTTTGAGTTGCGCGGCCATCATTTTACCCGCCAGACTTTCCGCGGTTTTACGTTTGCTGAACGCGCCGACCTGGAGAAAGGTTCCATCGGCCACCTTGACCGAGGCCGACCTCGATACACCCACGTCGATGGCGCGGATATCGACACGGGCCGTGCCGGTCTGGTCCACGCCCAGCTTGATCGCCGCCGCGTAGGAGAGGTCGATGATACGGTCATCGTGGAACGGGCCGCGGTCATTGATCTTGACGATCATCTTGCGGCCATTGTCCAGGTTGGTGACTTCCGCGTAGGTCGGCAACGGCAGGCTTTTGTGCGCCGCCGTGGCCAGGTGCATGTCGTAGGGTTCACCGCTCGATGTGCGCCGGCCGTGGAACTTGCTTCCGTACCACGAAGCAATTCCACGTTCGTGATAACCCTTGCTGCTGGGCAACACGGTATAGGTCTTGCCCAGCACGGTGTAAGGACTCTGGTTGCCATAGCGGGCCAGGGGCTCATACACGGGCACCGCGTCATGGACGTCCGCCGGCGTAATTTTCAGGCTCGACGGACCGTCGCCGGTCGCGCTTTCCTCATGCTTCTTTTTATGCCCCGCGCAGCCTGCGACCAAAAAGACCACCGCGAGGAACATGACGACCAGTCGTTTCATTCGGCCTTATCCATGCCTTTCTTGATTTCCTGGCTCAATTCGTAAACCGCCATCGCATAGCGTGGACTGCGATTGTAACGGGTTATGACATAAAAATTCTTGAAGGTCAGCCAATAGGTATTACGATCTTCTTCGCTCAGTTTCAAAACCGCCGCGGGCAGGTCCGGCGACAGGTCGGGGGAACTGTTGAACCCTTTTTCTCGCCACTCGGCCACCGTCAGCGTCGGCGTAAAATTTCTCGTCGAAATCTCATTGAAGGCCGCGTCTTTCGACGCGATCGCCCGCCGCGTGACCGGTTGGCCCGGCTGCCAGCCGTAACGGTGCAGGTAATTGGCCACGCTGCCCACGACATCGGCGGTCGACCGCCACAGGTCGCGGCTGCCGTCGGCGTCGAAATCCACCGCATATTCACGGTAGCTGCTGGGCATGAACTGCCCCATGCCCATCGCGCCTGCGTAGGACCCGGTGACTTCAGCGACCGGCAGGTGTTCTTCGTTGGCCAGCTTTATGTATTGCATCAGTTCGCTGGAGAAAAACGCGGAACGGTCCGATGACAGGTCCTTGGGATAATAAAATCCCAGCGTGACCAGCGCGTCGATAATCCGGTAACTGCCAGTGATACGCCCGTAGAATGTTTCGACACCGATGATGGATACGATGATTTCCTGATCCACGCCATACTGTTCCGACGCCGCCTTGATCAGTTCGCGGTGCGTGTTCCAGAAGGCCACGCCCTCGCTGATCCGCCGGTCGGTCAGGAATATCTGGCGATACTCGTGCCAGGGTTTGCCCTCGGCGGGGCGCGAGATGGCATCGATGATGGACTGCTTGTATTCGGCCTGCAACAGCAGGTCGCGCACCTCGCTTTCGGGCAGTCCATATTCCGAACTTGCCCGTTTCACGAATTCCTCGGCGCCGGGGTGCTCGACAGCCAGGGCAGGTACGCAAAACAGCAATAAAATAAGTAGTTTTCGCATTAATCAGGGTTTCCAGTGTGGATCGTTGGACGGCATTCCCGGTGACTGGTGACAGATTTTACCCGAACGGGAGATAAAATCCGCAGTCGCAGATGCCCCCCGCTGAAGGCAGCGCCGTGATAATGGCATAACTTGCGGGCTCATGAAATGAACTTGCGGTGTCCGTAAATGGACATCATTATGCCGAAGCCCGCCAGCAACGTCACCGCCGAGGTGCCGCCATAACTGATCAGCGGCAACGGCACGCCAACCACCGGCAACACGCCCGAGACCATGCCGCCGTTCACCAGGACGTAGACGAACAGCGTCAGGCTCAGGGCGCCAGCCAGCAGCCTCGAGCCGGTATCGCGCGCAGTGCTGGCAATGTACAGGCCACGCGCGATGACCAGCATGTAGGTCAGCATCAGCAAGGTCACACCGATCAAGCCGAATTCCTCGGACAACACGGCCAGGATGAAGTCGGTGTGGCGCTCCGGGATGAACTCGAGGTGTGACTGGGTGCCATGCAACCAGCCCTTGCCCATCAGACCACCGGAACCAACGGCAATTTTCGACTGGATGATGTTCCATCCATCACCCAGCGGATCGGCTTCCGGATTCAGGAACGTGCGCACGCGGTCACGCTGGTATTCCTTCATGACCAGCCACAGGACCGGCGCCGCGGCGGCCGCGAGACCGGCAAAACTGAACAATACCTTCCAGCGCAGTCCGGCCAGGTAAAGCGTAAACACGCCACTGGCGGCCACCAGCAACGCGGTGCCGAGATCGGGTTGCCGGTAGATCAGCAGCGTGGGAATCAACAATATGACGATGGTCATCGCGGTCGACTTCCAGTCCGGCGGTAACACCTTCGGGTGCAGGTACCAGGCCACCATCATCGGCACCGCCAGTTTCATCAGCTCTGAAGGCTGGAAGCGGAAAATGCCGAAATCCAGCCAGCGCTGGGTGCTGCGGCCCACGCCCAGCGCCATCGTCGTCAGCAGCATGGCGATACCCAGCGCATACAACCACGGCGTCCAGATCCTCAGTATGCGTGGTGGAACCTGGCTGATGCCCAGCATCACCACCAGGCCGAAACCGAGGCGTATCGCCTGTCGCTCGACCACGCCCATATCCTGGCCCGAGGCGCTGTAAAGCACGAACAGCCCAAAACCCATGATCAGCAACAGCAGGACCAGCAGCACCGGGTCCAGTCGCGGCGCTCCCACCCAGGCCGGCAGCCAGCGCTTCATGGCGCCGGCCCCGGTTGCTGGTCCAGCCAGGCATCCAGCACCACCCGTGCCACCGGCGCCGCGGCCTTCGACCCGCCACCGCCATGCTCGACAACCACGGCAACCGCGATCCGGGGCGCTTCCACGGGTGCAAAAGCGATGAACCAGGCATGGTCGCGCAGGTGCGCGGCGACCTCGTCCGGTTTGGGCTTCCTGTTCTCGGCAAGCTGGTATACCTGGGCCGTACCGGTCTTGCCGCCGATGCGGAAGTGCGCGTCGACGGAGACGCCCCTGGCAGTGCCGTGCGCGCCGTTGACCACGCGATCCATGCCATCGAGGATGGTTTGCCAGTCTTGCGGATCGACCACCGGAATCTGCCGTTCAACCGGGGCAAGGGTGCGTTTTGCCTTTTCGACGCCCGCCGGCTTGGCGGCGTACAGGAGCCTGGGTTCATATACCGTGCCGCCATTGACCAGGGCGGCGACCGCGTTGGCCATTTGCAGCGGCGTTACGACGTTGAAACCCTGACCGATGCCGGCGATCACCGTCTCACCCGGGTACCAGGGCTGATCGAGAACGGCCCGTTTCCATTCGCGCGACGGCAACAGGCCCCTGGCCTCGCCGGGTATGTCGATCCCGGTGGTTGCACCGAAATCGAACTGTGCGAGGTAGTCGTGCATCCGGTCGATGCCCAGGTTCATGGACAGTTGGTAAAAATAGGTATTCACCGACTGCTCCAATGCAGAGCGTATATCCACCCAGCCATGCCCCGTTTTTTTCCAGTCCCGGTACGGACGGTCATAGCCTTCGATGTAAAACTTGCCGTTTGAAAACACCCGCGTCTGCGGCGTGACCACGCCGAGCTCCAGTCCCGCCAGGCCGACGAAGGGCTTCAGCGTGGACCCGGGCTCGTAGGAACCGTTGATCGCGCGGTTGAACAAAGGCCGTCCCGGGGCATTGAGAATCTCGTCGTAAGCTTTCTGGCTGATGCCGTTCACGAAGGCGTTCGGGTCATAGGCCGGCTTGCTGACCAGTGCGATGACGCTGCCATCGGTCGGGTCGATGGCCACCACCGAGCCCGGACGGTCACCGAGCGCGTCCCAGGCCGCCTGTTGCACCGCGACATCGATGGACAGGACGAGATCCGTGCCCGGGATTGCATCCTGTTTTTCGAGAACCCTCAGGACCCGGCCGCGGACGTTCGTTTCAACGCGTTCAAAACCGCTGATCCCGTGAAGCTCCGTTTCCCGCGACTTTTCCACGCCGATTTTGCCGATGGTGCGCGTGCCACGGTAATTGCCCTCGTCGACACTGGCGATGTCGTCCGCATCGAGACGGCCGGTGTAACCCACAACGTGGGTCAGAAGCTCGCCGTAGGGATAGTACCTGGACAGGTAGGGCACGACATCCACCCCCTGGAAGCGGTGGCGGTTGACGGCGAACCGTGCGACCTCGCGTTCGCTGAGGTTGAATTTCAGCGGCACGCTGTCGAATACCCGGTAATTCCGCCGCGACTTCTCGAAAGCCTTGCGGTCGTCCTCCGTCAGGTCGATTAACGTGGACAGTTCGTCCAGCAGGGCTTCGAGCCCCTGCTGTTTCGTGGATACTTTCTCCGGGATGATCTCGAGGCGGTAGGCCGGCACGTTTTCGGCGATCACGCGGCCCCTGCGGTCATAGATGATACCGCGGTTGGGCACCACCGGGCGCACCGCTACCCGGTTGTTCTCTGAGCGCGTGGAAAACTGGTCAAAGGCAACGATCTGCAACCACACATAACGTCCAAGCAGCGCCAGGATGCACAGCACGATAACGCCGAAGCCCAGCCATGCGCGCTGTTCGAAGCGCCGCTGCTCGTCACGATCGTCCTTGATGGCATGATTGGTCCTGTAGCTGATCACGTCTTGTGCTGGCGCGTCATCGCGCGTATGCGGTCGAGCAAAAGGAAAACCCATGGCCACAATGCCATGCCTATCAACGGCGGCAGCCAGTATCTCCAGGTCGGCAGCGGCTCACCGAGCAAAGCGGTGATCCAGATCAGGATGATACGGTCGTTGACGAGCAAACCCAGTACACTGAGCGCCTGCTGCCAGGGCGGGAAAAAGCGCAAACGTGACCGGAAGTGCTGGACCAGGAACACCATCACCACCAGGCTCAGGGCGTGCAGCCCCATCAGGCTGGCGCTGAGTATGTCCAGCACGATTCCGATGACGAAGGCCATGCCCAGGCTGATCGTGTCCTGGGTTTCCAGCGACCAGTAAATAATCACCAGCGCCACCCAGTACGGCTTGAACGGCATCAAAAATCCTGGCAGCGGCACCAGCGACAACAGCACCGCCGTGGCGATGGTGAGGAAAATCAGGCTGCGGTTTTCTCGGCCGGGCTTCATGGCTCGTCCAGCGGCAGTGGTTCGATTTCTGCCTGCGGCTCGATCAACAGGACTTCGCGGCCACGGTCGAGCGCGGCGTAGGGACGCACGTAAACAGTCGCAAACGTCTCTCCGGCGTCGCGCTCCACGCGCTCCACCTCGCCGACCAGGAAACCCGGCGGGAAACGGTCGCCCAGGCCGGAGGTCACGATCACGTCGCCGGGGCTGATATCGGCCTGCAACGGAACATTGGGCATCAGCAGGTGGCTGGTTTCACCGCTGCCGTAAGCCACGGTGCGCAAACCCGTCCTGTTGACCTGTACCGGCAGCGCGTGGTCGGGGTCGGAAATCAGGCGCACGCTGGACATGTGCCGGAGCACGTCTTCGACCTGGCCAACGATACCCTTGCCGTCGATAACGGCCTGGCCGGCGACCACGCCCTCTTCCGCACCGCGATCGACCCACACCTTGTGCGAGAACGGATCGAGCGCCACCTGTTTCATTTCTGCAAACTGGAAGTGGTAGAGCCTGCCGCGGGTTGCGCCGAGCAGGTCGCGCAGTCTCTGGTTTTCCTGCCGCAACGACACCTGTGTCTGTACCGATCCGGAAACCTTGAGCAATTGCTGCAAAAGCTGCTGGTTTTCCGTGATCAGGTCATTGCGTTCGCGGGTACGCCGCTCGAGCGCCTGCAAGGCTTCCGCCGGCCAGCCGACCACTTCGAATACCGGTTCAAAGGCGAATTCCATCGCGCTGCGGATGCGTGGTACGTAGTGTCCGAGTTGATCCATGAACATCAGAACGATGGAGAGCAGGATGTAGATCATCAAGCGGGCCGTGCGTGATCCTTCCTCGCCGAACCAGCGACCGGTACCTGATGATTCTCTGTGTTCCAAGTCCTTTTATCCTGTACCTGAAAAGTCAGGTGCAGTCACAGCTTACCTCTGAAAGCACCATCCATTGCGAGGCACTTTACTAGTTGGTGGTGAAAAAATCACCGTGGTTTTCGTCCATCAGCTCGAGTGCGCGTCCACCGCCCCTGGCCACGCAGGTCAACGGATCGTCGGCGACGAACACCGGCAGCCCGGTTTCCTCGGAGATCAGGCGGTCCAGGCCCTTCAGCAATGCGCCGCCGCCGGTCAGCACGATGCCGGTTTCGACCACGTCCGCGCACAACTCGGGCGGTGTCTGTTCCAGCGCCGCCTTGACCGCCTCGAGGATCGTCGCCAGGCTCTCGGTCAGTGCCTCGAGCACCTCGTTGGAGTTGATGGTGATACGCCGCGGCACGCCCTCGGCGAGGTTGCGTCCCGAAACGGACAGTTCCTCGGCGTCTTCGTCCGGCCATGCACGCCCGATCATGATCTTGATCTGCTCCGCGGTGGATTCACCGATCAGCGTGCCGTAATTGCGCCTCACGTAATTGACGATCGCCTCGTCGAATTTGTCCCCGCCGACACGCACCGAGTTCGAATACACCAGGCCATTGAGTGAAATGACCGCAACCTCGGACGTGCCGCCACCGACGTCCAGCACCATCGCGCCGCGCGCCTCGTGAACCGGGATGCCGGCGCCGATCGCCGCCGCCATCGGTTCTTCCACCAGGAAAACCTCTCGCGCGCCGGCGCCTTCGGCCGACTCCTTGATCGCCTTTCTTTCCACCTGTGTCGAACTGCAGGGTACGCAGACCAGCACCCGCGGGCTGGGGCGCAGAAAACGGGATTCGTGCACTTTCTTGATAAAGTGCTGGAGCATCGCCTCGGTCATGTTGAAATCGGCGATTACGCCATCTTTCAGCGGTCTCACGGTACGGATATTGCCGGGCGTCCGGCCGAGCATGCGCTTGGCCTCGCTGCCCACCGCCGCCACCGACTGCGGCCCGCCCGGACCCCGGTCCATGCGCACTGCGACGACCGAGGGTTCGTTGAGCACGATCCCCTTCCCGCGTACATACACCAGCGTATTGGCTGTACCTAAATCGATGGATAGATCATTTGAAAAAAGGCCGCGAAGACTCTTGAAAACCATGTTGTTATATTCCGGGGGAAGACTGTCGGGTTAAGACCCGCTAATGTATCAGCCAGCCCACCTTTCAGCAAGCAGCGTGACCCCCGCAAGGGCTGCTTTCATCCGGTTTTTAATAATCTTTCAGTGGTCGGCGCAAAATCCGGTAAAATGCCAGATTCAATTCAGACGAACTTCCAGAAAAGGTATGAAAAAGGCATGTCGGCATTAATCTGTGGGTCCCTGGCGTATGACACCATCATGGTTTTCCCCGAGCGTTTCAAGGACCACATCCTCCCGGACAAGGTGCATATGCTCAACGTGTCCTTCCTGGTCCCTGAAATGCGCCGCCAATTCGGCGGTGTCGCCGGCAACATCGCCTATAACCTCAAGCTGCTGGGTGGCGACCCCTACCCGATGGCCACCGTCGGCGATGATTTCGGACCCTACCAGCGGCGCCTGGAATCGCTGGGCATCTCCACCCGGTACATCCGCCATCTCGAAGGCGAGTTCACGCCGCAGGCCTTTATCACCACCGATTTCGACGACAACCAGATCACCGCCTTTCACCCGGGCGCGATGATGGAAAGCCATTTGAACAGTGTCGCAAGCGCCGAAGGCATCAGGATCGGCATCGTCGCCCCGGACGGACGCGAGGCAATGCTCAAGCACAGCCGCGATTTCGAGCGCCTCGGCATCCCGCACATTTTCGACCCGGGCCAGGCCATGACCCTGTTCGACGGCAAGGACCTCAGGACCTTCATCAGCCAGGCCAACTGGCTGGTCGTCAACGACTACGAGTTCCAGTTGATACGGGAACGCACCGGACTGAACAAGGAACAGGTTGCGGAGCAGCTGGAAGCATTGATCATCACCCGCGGCGGCGATGGCTCCACCCTCATCACCGGTAGCGGCGAGGAAAACATCGAGGCGGTCAAACCCACCGCGGTGCTGGACCCGACCGGTTGCGGCGATGCCTATCGTGCGGGCCTGATCTACGGCATCCTGAATAACCTGGACCTGGTCACCTCGTGCCGCATCGGCTCTGTCATGGGCGCGTTGAAGGTCGCCGTGCAGGGACCGCAAAACCACGCGCCGACCCTCGACGATATCGTGGCGTGCTTCAAAAAGGCGTTCGGATACTCATTCATCAACGGAAATGGCTGAAACTTGCCCCAAGCGCAGGTTTACGGTTGACAATCACGCCGCGTAAATGGAAAATTGCCGCCCCCGACCGCAATGGCCGGGTATAAACTTGAATGAATAATGGTGATGTAGCTCAGCTGGTTAGAGCGCGGCACTCATAATGCTGAGGTCGGTGGTTCAAGTCCACCCATCACCACCAAGAATTTCAACGGGTTACAGGTTTTCCCTGTAGCCCGTTTTTGTTTCGATTGACGCCGTGACAGCCTCTCGAATAGTGACATAGACCGCGATTGTTGCGCTCAGACAAGAAGGGTCACCGTAGTGACCCTTCC
>Ga0210074_1000417_pt1 | contig 15405 bp, 9 predicted proteins | sample China_Galinas_Co_FD_184860 | JGI IMG/M metagenome (GOLD analysis project Ga0210074, IMG submission 184860) | Wetland microbial communities from San Francisco Bay, California, USA, that impact long-term carbon sequestration -... | ecosystem: Environmental > Aquatic > Marine > Wetlands ... | reverse complement strand
GATTGGCTGGCATTTTGGCGTGCGAGCCGGATGGCCGGCAGGCTGATATCGGTGGCATGGATTTCGCAGTTGTTTCGTTCCGAGGCGATCGCCAGGGCGATAGCACCGCTACCGGTGCCCAGGTCTGCGATACGCCAGTGGGCATCCACCGGGATCTTCGAGAGCGCGGTTTCCACCAGTCGTTCGGTGTCCTGCCGCGGGATCAATACGTCAGGCGTAATTTTTAATGGTAACGACCAGAACTCACCTGATTCGGTGAGGTAGGCAACAGGGCACCCTGCAGCGCGTTGCCTGATCAGTCTTTTGAATGCTTCCGCGCGGCTGTTTGGCAACTCGAATTCGGGGTGTGCATAGAGGAAAGAACGCGGGGATTCCAACACATGTGCCAGCAGAATTTCTGCATCAAACCGGGCTGTAGGATTATCCACCAGTTTCTCGCCGGCCATGGTCAACAGGTTTTTGATGCTTTGTGCCAGCAGATTGTCCTTTCAGGTTTCTTCTGAACGTTGCGTTATTTCCGCTCCGGAATCTGCAACGGCATCAGTCTGTTTGAGTCCTGGCGGAAGTGCGTGCGCCCAGGCTTCCTTCCACCAGAGTTTAAAATCATCAAGTATCAGGTACAGGGTCGGGATCAGGAATAAGGTAATGACCGTTGCAAACAGGATACCGAATGCCAGCGAGGCTGCCATTGGAACCACGAGTTGCGCCTGCAGACTGGTTTCGAAAACGGCGATCGGCACCAGGCCAAGGAAGGTGGTAAGCGAGGTTAGCAAAATGGCGCGAAAGCGTGTTCTCGTAGCATCTTTTACAGCCTGCTCAAGCGGTACACCGGTAGCGCTTGCGCGGTTGATGAAATCAACCAGGATCAGGCTGTCATTTACCACCACGCCGGACAGTGCAATGATGCCAAAATAACTCGTCATGCTTACCGGAATTCCCAGGATCAGGTGGCCGATCAGCGCCCCGATCGTACCAAAGGGGATTACCGACATGATGATCAGTGGTTGCGCGTAGGATTTCAGCGGTATGGCCATCAGCGCATAGATCAGGAATATCGCGAGTAGCCCGCCGCGGACCAGGTCCTGTTGAATCTCAACCTGTTGCTGGCTGGCTCCACTGAGCTTGGAGCGGACACCGGGGAAATGCGCCAGCACCTGTGGTAGCTCCTTGTTCATGATGTCATCCTGGATTTTCTTTGGTTCGTACTTTTCCTTATCCACTTCGGCCGACACCCGGATCGCTCTTTCGCGGTCAAAGCGGCGAATAAAGGCCGGGCTTTCTGTCAATTCAACCTCGGCGACCGAATGAAAAGGCACACGACCACCGGCGGGGGTAAGAATTTTCATATTGTCCAGGTAACCGACGGAATCGCGTTCTTCCTGTGGGAAGCGGACCATGACTTTCACTTCATCCTGACCGCGCTGAATACGTTGCACCTCGGTGCCATAAAACCCTGCCCGAACCTGGCTGGCCAGGTCCTGCAGGGTGACTCCCAGCGCCTCGGCTTCCGGCTTAACATTCAGTTTGATTTCGGGTCTGCCGCGTTCAAAGGTGTTGCGTATGTCATACAGACCCTCGTAGGATTTCATTCTGCGTGTCAGTTCCTGCGATGCCCGTCCGACCTGTTCAATATTGGCCCCGATCAACTGGATAGAAATGGCGGCACCGCCACCTGGACCGGTGGCTGCGGAAAACCCCAGTTGTTTTACCCCCGGAAGCTCACCGACGATCTCACGCCAGCGACGCAACACTTCTGCTCCCGAAATGACGGCATTGTCGTCCTTGGCCAGTTCGGTGATGATCTGACCGCTGGTTTCCCCCTGGGCAAAGGAAAGCACGCTGGAAACCACGGCGCCCGATTCCACACCCTGTTCCTTGCTGACTTCCGCATCCAGTTGCCACAACCCATCCTGCACCCGCTGAATGGCCTCGTGGGTGCGCGCTGCCGGGGTTCCTTCGTTCATCAGGATATCAACTTTCAGAAAATCGGCCATGATGTCCGGGAAAAATACCGAGCGCAATACACCACCGACCAAAAGGCCGATGGACAGAATTAACATGGAAATAAATACCGACAGGGTCAGGTAGCGACGTTTAAGACACCTGGACAGTAACGGAGTGTAGTATTTATCGACAAAAATATGCAGACCTTCGCTGAAGAAGCGTTGAAAGCGGACGAACTTGTTTGGTGTATCTTCACCGTAAATTTTGACCTTCATGTGGGCCAGGTGTGCTGGAAGGATCAGCTTGGATTCGATCAGTGAAAAAACCAGGCAGAGGGTGACGACCCAGCCAATCGAGGCGAAAAATTTGCCCATGATCCCGCCGATCATCAAAATCGGTATAAACGCGGCCATGGTGGTCAAAACTCCGAACGTTGCCGGCATGGCCACCTGGTGAACACCTTCAAGGATATTGTCGATCGAATGGCCTTTTGCACGCATGTTGGTGTAAGCACTTTCACCGATGACAATGGCATCGTCCACAATGATGCCAAGTACAAGGATAAAGCCAAACAGGCTGATCAGGTTGACGGTAATACCAAACAGCGGCATCAGGAAAAACGTGCCAAGGAACGCCACCGGTAATCCCACCATCACCCAGAATGCCAGCTTCAGCCGAAGAAATAACGCCAGCGACAGGAATACCAGCAGGGCACCAATGACCAGGTTCTTGATCATCATGTCAAGACGGCCTTTGAGGTAATAGGTCACATCAGCCCAGGCGGCCAGGCTAACCCCGGAGGGTATCGAGGCCTGCTTGGATGCAACGTAGTCGCGTACCGTTTTTGAGATTTCCAACTCGTTCTGGTCGCCCACCGAAAGTACCTGGATTGAAAATGCCGGTTTGCCATTGAACTCGGAAAAGCGCCCGGTTTCTTCAAAATCGTCCCTGATGTTTGCAACGTCTTTGAGCAGTACACGTGAGCCGTCAGCATTGGTGCGCACCAGGATGTTTTCAAAGTCCAGGCCGGTGTAGGCCTGACCCTTGGTGCGAACCTGGATGTCGCCGGCGTCAGAGCGGATCGAGCCGGCCGGCAAATCCAACGATCCGCGGCGTACGGCCTGGGCCACCTCGCTCAGGCTCATTCCATACTGTTCGAGCGTAAATTCACTGACCTCAATGCTGATCTCGTAGGGTCGTGAGCCGAGGAGTTCTGCGCGCGTGATTCCGGGCAGGGTGACAATCTCGTTCCTGATCTGCTTGGCATACTCTTTGAGGGTGCGTTCGTCCACGTCACCATACACCGATACCAGGTTGACTTGCTGCTGGAAACGGGTGCGTGAAACGATCGGTTTTTCGGTATTATCCGGGAAAGTTGAAATGGCATCGACACGGTTCTTGATCTCATTCATCACTTCCGGCACGTCATAGCCTGCCCTGACTTCAATTTGCACCGTACCGCTGCCACGACGGCCGGTGGACATGATTTCCTGGATGCCTTCGATGTCCTGGATGGACTCTTCTATTTTTACCAGGATGCCTTCTTCCACGTCCTCGGGACTGGACCCCAAAAACGGCATGGTGACGGTGATGAAGTTGGTTTCTATCGGCGGCTGGCTTTCCTTCTTGATCGTGAAAACTGAATAGAGCCCGCCCAACAGAAGGATGAGCATCAACAGGTTGGCGGCAACGGCATTCCTCGCAAACCAATCGATAATGGCAGCATACCAGCCCATGTTCCGGCTCACTGTTCGCTCCCGTCCTCAAGTGCTATCGGCTCGGATTTCTGCTCGCCCCTGATGGCGAGTTTGGTACCCGGTACAGGCGCATCCAGCGTCGTGATGACCACCTTCGTTCCAGCCTCGATGCCTTTGCTGAGATACACTTTCTTGGGTTCGGCACGTAAAACGGTAACCGGCAGGATTTCAAGTTCATTATCGGCGTTTGCGCTAAGAATCGTATGGTCAGCGCGCAAGACATAGCGTGGCAGTACCACCACGTTCTCGGCAGGAAGCCCCTGGATTTCAGCATTGACAAAGGTGCCGATCTTGAGCTCCTGCTGATGGCTTTGGCCCAAAACACCGTAGGGGTCCACGACCTGTGCAACGGCGTATATGACCCGGCTGGTTTCATCGACCACGCCTTCGGTGCGGATGATACGGGCCTGCCACTGGCTGGTAACGTCGCCGTTTTCAGTACTCAGCGTTACCGGCGGGTAGGACTTGTCCGCGGTTTGAATCTCGGTTTCGGACGGCAGATCCAGGAAGTTCAGATCGTTGTCGGTCAGGGGTAAACGAACCTCGGCGGTGTCAATGGCAAAGGTCACACCGAGACGCGTGCCGAGCGTTACATACTGACCGATATCGACTGCTTTTTGTCTCACCAGCCCATCATAGGGGACGCTGATCCGGGTGCGCTCAAGATCCCGGCGCGCCTTTTGCACATCGGCCTCGGCGGCGCTCACATTGGCTTTTGCATCTGCCAGTTGCGGTTTACGCAAACCGAGGTCAGAGGGTTGCCCTTCCTTACCCATATTGATCCAGTCTTTAAGGGCCTGCTCCGAGCGTGCGATTTCGTCTGCCAGTTTTGCCTGTCTTGAAGCCAGCGCGGCTTCAGCGCGTTTTAAAGCGGTTTGGTAATCGCTGGGGTCGATTTCCAGCAATACTTCTCCCTGGTGAAAAAAACCGCCGGCGACAAATTCCGGTGCTACAGACACGATCTTTCCAGACACTTCGGACACCAGCGTGGTCTCCGTGCGTGGCCTCACCGTTCCCTGTGAATTGACCATGAAGTTTAGCGAGACAACTTCTGCTTCAATGGTATCAACCAGGACCGCTTTTTCGGTATCGGGTTTCTTCTCAGCACTTTGCGATTTTTGCCAGATGACCAGCGCGATAACCACCAGTACTGAACCGATGATCAAAATCAGCGGAAGCATGAACTTCAAGAATTTTGCCATTCCCCACAAACTCCATTAAACCATGAATATTTTAACCCATCTTATTTGGCGGCGAATTATCCCCCTTGAGTATTCATTAGTCATGGGGAAATTTTAGAGGTTCTATATAATCATAATTTCAATTACTTTCAGGCGGGTTAATACAAACCATCTGCCAGCAGGTACAATATTCGACCGGTCGTCGGGATGAACCTGCGACCACAACCGGGATAGCATGGAAATAACACATGGGAATAGTTTTAAAAACACCTGAAGAAATCGAAGCCATGCGTGTTGCAGGGCACTTGGCAGGCGAGGTTCTGCGGATGATCCGTGAGCATGTGCGTGTCGGCGTCACGACCGGTGAGCTGGACGATATCTGTCATGCCTACATCACCGAAGAACAACAGGCCATACCCGCTCCGCTGAATTACCGGGGTTTTCCAAAATCAATTTGTACTTCCATCAACCAGGTGGTCTGCCACGGTATTCCGGGCGATAAACGACTCAAGAACGGTGATATTCTCAATATTGATATCACGGTCATCAAGGACGGCTGGCACGGAGATACCAGCAAGATGTTCCTGGTCGGCGAACCTACCGTGCGTGCGCGTCAATTATGTGAAATTGCGCATAAGGCGATGGTTACGGGTATACAAATGGTCAAACCGGGTATACGTCTGGGTGATATTGGACATGCCATCCAGAGCTATGCCGAGGGCCAGGGTTGCTCGGTCGTTCGGGAGTATTGTGGCCATGGGATCGGCAAGGTTTTTCACGAAGATCCGCAAGTACTTCATTATGGCCGTCCGGGTGTGGGTGAATTGCTGGTACCGGGAATGGTTTTTACCATCGAACCCATGATCAACCTGGGTAAAAAAGATACCCGCTTACTCGCTGATGGCTGGACTGTGCATACCAGGGACCGAAGCCTGTCAGCCCAGTGGGAGCATACCCTGGCGGTCACCGAAGGTGGCTATGATGTGCTGACGCAATTGCCGGGTGATGAGCTTTGAGCCCATATATAGCGGCTTAGGTCAGTGGCCAGCTCGGATAGCATATGAAAATACGTTTACGCGGTCCCGTTTCCAGGCCTGCGGCTGCCGCTGGTTGCCTGGATACGGACACGCTGAACGGGCAGGCCGGTAAACAGACGCTCAATCAACTCGTACAAACACTCAAACGTGCCCTGAACAACGCGGATGAGTGTCTGAAGAAAAAGTTCCATGCACACGAAGATGTAAACCAGTTGGTCAAGGCCCGTGCCTGGGTTGTCGACCAGCTGATCCTGTATGCATGGCACAACCTGATTCCGCAGGGTGAAAACATCTCACTGGTTGCAGTCGGCGGTTTTGGCCGCGGCGAGCTTCACCCCCATTCCGATGTTGATCTGTTGATCCTGTTAGCGGAGTCACCGCCCACTGATGAATTACGTGCTGCCATTGAAGCCTTTGTCACGCTGCTCTGGGATGCAGGTTTTTATCTTGGTCATAGTGTTCGTACCGTGGAAGCCTGTGTTTCCGAGGCAAAAAAGGAGGTATCCACGGCGACCAGCCTGATGGAAAGCCGTTTACTCAGCGGTCAGAAAAAGATGATGCTGGAGATGCTGGATGCGACCGCAGCCGACCAGGTCTGGTCAGCGGCAGAATTTTTTGATGCCAAGTTTGAAGAACAGGTCAGACGTCACCAGCAATATCATGACACCGCGTATAACCTGGAGCCCAACATCAAGGAAAGCCCCGGCGGTTTACGTGACATCCAGATGATCGGCTGGGTCGCCAAAAGGCATTTCAATACCCAGTCTTTGCATACACTGGTTGAGCGCGGATTTTTGACCGAGACCGAGCTGCAGGACTTGAAAGACGGTAGAACGTTTCTCTGGGAAATTCGCTTTGCATTGCATTTACTCGCAGGACGTGGCGAAGACCGTCTGTTATTCGAGTTTCAGCGACAAATTGCCGAGCATTTTTACCCCGCCGATTCGACCCGGCATCCGAATGCAGCTGTCGAGCAATTCATGCAACGTTATTACCGTACGGTCATGCAAAACGAGCGGTTGAATGAAATGCTGCTGCAATTGTTCAATGAGGAATTGCTGCCGCAGGAAAATCTTCCGTCGGAAGACCTGGGTAAAGACTTCAGAATGACCCAGGGATTTCTCGAAGTTTCCGATGACCTGCTGTTTGAACACCGGCCGGTGGCGTTGATGGAACTGTTTGGCCTGCTGGCAAAGCATGAACAACTCAGGGGTGTGCGCGCATCAACGATCCGCCTGATTCGCGACAACCTGCACCTGATCGACGAAACATTCCGTGCCGATCCACTCGCCATGCAATATTTTTATGAACTGCTGAGTCAGCCCCTGGGTGTATACACCCAATTACAACGTATGAACCGTTATGGTGTTCTTGCCGCCTTTATTCCGGCTTTCGCAAATATCGTCGGCCGCATGCAGTTTGACCTGTTCCATGTATATACAGTGGATCAGCATATTTTGTTCGTGGTCAGAAACCTGCGCCGGTTTGCCTACGGAAAATACAGGACTGAATTTCCCCATGCGGCGGATATTTTTCAACAGATCGATCACCCGCAAATCCTCTACCTGGCAGCTTTGTTCCACGATATAGCCAAGGGCAGGGAGGGCGACCATTCCACGCTTGGTGCAGAAGATGCCCGCACCTTCTGCAAGCGTCTACCTTTGAAGGATGAGCACGTTGAACGTGTGGCCTGGCTGGTAGAGCAACACCTGGTTATGTCTCAGACTGCACAACGTCGGGATATAACAGACCCTGAAACGCTCAAGCGATTTTGTGAGATTGTCGGTAACCAGACCAGGCTGGATTACCTTTACCTGGTTACCGTTGCAGATATTGCGGGTACCAGTCCCAAATTGTGGAACAACTGGAAAGGCAGCCTTTTGTGGGAACTGTATAACATCACGTCCAGGGCGCTGGCTGAAGGCAGTGCAGACCTCTTTGACCGTGAGCTTCATATCCAACAGTCCAAGACCGACGTGCGTGAGCACCTGATAAGAAATGGCCTGGATCCTGAGGCCATTGATGCCTTGTGGAAAAGCCTGCCACAGGATGTCTTTCTGAGTTATTCCAGGGGGCAGCTGGAATGGACCGCAGCGTCGGTACTCATGCATCCACCCGATCGTCCCGTGCTGGTGGCGATACGTGAGGTCATGGATCGGGGTGTCAGTGAACTGCTGGTTCACGCACCGGATTACTACGGTTTGTTTTCCGCTGTTACCGCGGTTATTGATGAAATTGGACTCGACGTGCTGTCCGCGCGTGTTGGCACCACCACCTCGGGTAAAAGTTTTGATCTGTTCCAATTGATGGATAGCAATGCACAGAGTTTAAACGAGGTGGACAGTGACCGACTGAAGTTGCGATTGCAGAGGGTATTGGTGGATGCCATAGTGCCCAAACCGGTGGTTCGCAGACTGCCGCGGCGATTGCGTCCGTTCAGGAGTGCACCGGAAATTCATTTCTCGGCGGCGCAGGGTGGTGAAAAAACCCTGATGGACCTGGTTTGTTCCGATCGACCGGGCCTGCTATCTGACATTGCCGGCGTGATGGTAACTTGCGGTATCCGGATTCATGACGCAAAAATCACCACCATGGGCGATCGCGTCGAAGATGCTTTCATTTTGAGTGACAAGCAAAATGCACCGCTGAACCGGGACACACGAGCGCTGTTGCTAAATACTTTGACCCAGACTCTGGGACAGGATTAGGCCACCCATGAACTTCATCAACAATCTGCACGAGCTGCGCGAAATAATCGAGGCCGCGTTTGAAGAACGCAAAGTTATTAGTCCGGAATCTGCCGGGGCAGAACTGCTTGCAGCCATCGAAGCCACGATATCCGCGCTGGAGCAGGGTATTTTGCGGGTTGCTGAACCTGTCAATGGTGAGTGGCAGGTCAATGAATGGCTAAAAAAAGCGGTGCTGTTGTATTTCCGTGTTCGCCATAACCAGGTGATCGACGGCTCGGCATCACGCTATTTTGACAAGGTACCGTTGCGCTGGGCAAAGGCTGCTACTGATGATATCAGTACCTGCGGTGCCCGCATCGTGCCACCGGCCACGGTCCGGCGCGGCGCCTTCATCGGGCATGACGCCGTGTTGATGCCGTCCTACGTCAATATTGGTGCTTACGTCGGTGCAGGCACCATGGTGGACACCTGGGCGACAGTGGGTTCCTGCGCGCAAATTGGTGAACATGTGCACCTGTCCGGTGGTGTTGGTATCGGTGGTGTACTTGAACCGCTACAGGCAACGCCTACCATTATCGAAGACGGCTGTTTCATCGGTGCCCGCTCAGAGGTGGTCGAAGGCGTCATCATAGGCAAGGGCAGTGTGCTGTCGATGGGGGTTTATATCGGTAACAGCACACGAATTTATGACCGTGAAAGCGGTAAAATCATGTACGGGCGGGTGCCGGCCGGCTCCGTGGTGGTGCCCGGCAGTCTACCGGCAAAAGACGGCAGCTATTCCATGTATGCGGCGATCATCGTCAAGCGCGTGGATGAGCAAACGCGATCGAAGACCAGTGTCAACGAGCTATTGAGAGCCAGTGTGGAATCCTGACATGTTGACGGTTTACGGCATCAAGCAATGTGACACTGTCCGCAAGGCTCTCAAGTGGCTGGAGCAAAGCGGTGTTGACTATCAATTTCATGACTTCAGAACCGATGGTTTGCAGGCCGGCTTGCTGCAAAGCTGGCTGGAATCTGATTTCGCTGACAGGCTGGTCAACCGTCGCAGTACGACCTGGCGTCAATTAAGTGAAGAGCAACGCGGGTCCCGCGGTGAAGCACTGCAAAAATTGCTTTTGCAGTTCCCCACTTTGATAAAACGCCCGGTATTTGTCACCGATCGGATTATCGCCATTGGTTTCAACCCAAAAGAACTCGAAGGTTTATAAATTATGGGCGCCACACTGGACCTGACCAGGGCCTTGATCGAACTGCCCTCGCTGACGCCCGACGACGCGGGCTGCCAGGCTTTACTAGCCGGGCGGCTGCAAGCATTGGGTTTTGAGGTTGAATGGTTACCGTTCGGAAATGTCAGCAATATCATTTTTACCCATGGTCAGGCCAACGAACCGGATCAACCATCGCTTTGGTTTCTGGGTCATACCGATGTGGTTCCAAGCGGGCCGTTGGACGCCTGGACCTCGCCACCATTCAAGGCCGAAATCAGAAATAATATTTTATACGGTCGTGGCGCCGCCGACATGAAAGGTGGCGTGGCAGCCATGGTCGTAGCCGCTGAAGCCATGGTGGCTGAGTACCCGGATCATGCCGGGCAAGTGGGCATTCTGTTGACCAGCGATGAGGAGGGTGAAGCGGTCGATGGGGTCAAACGTGTCGCTGAAGTTCTCCGGCAACGCAACGGTGCGCCGTCTTACTGTCTTGTCGGCGAGCCCAGCAGCCAGGTACGGCTGGGTGATACCGTGCGTATCGGCCGACGGGGTTCAACCCATGCCCGTCTGAAGCTCCATGGTATCCAGGGCCACAGTGCCTTTCCGCAGGCACTGGACAACCCGATCCATCGTCTCACCGCCTTTCTCGATGCGCTGGTAAAAATACAGTGGGATCAGGGTGATGAGAATTTCCCGCCGACACATTGCCAGGTGACCAATATACATGCCGGCACAGGCGCTGAAAATGTGACACCCGGTGTTGCCGAGGCCTGGTTCAATTTTCGTAATTCACCGGCTTCAACCAGCGATGCCATCAAATTACGGGTGGAGACACTGCTGCAACAGCAGGGTATTGAACGCTATGAATTGAGCTGGCGGGTATCCGGTGAGCCATTCCGGTCGAGGTCTGGAAAATTGCGTGATGCCGTAACCGGTGCGATACAACAGGAGCTTGGGATTCAACCGGAGCTGAACACGGGTGGAGGTACCTCGGATGGTCGTTTTATCGCGCCGCTTGGTACAGAGGTTATTGAACTTGGACTGCGCAATGAGAGCATTCACAAAGTGGATGAAAATACCCCCATCGATGACCTCGAAGCTTTGACCCGTGTTTACAAGCACATATTGACCCGGCTCTTGGTAAACCCGAAATAACAAAAAAGCCCCTTCAGGAGAAGGGGCTTTTGCTTCGAAATAAAGTAATCTCAGAACCTGTAAAAGGCGCTCAGATAAAAATACCCGCTACAAGATCATCATTGAGCCATGACCTTTGTCAGTTTCTCGAACATCTCGTCCAGTGCCTTGGTGACGTTCTTGGTTGTCTTTTCGGGATTTTCAGAGACCGAAGCTTCCGCAATGCCCCGCCAGATTATTTGTTTCCCTGGAACAGTGTACGAATCGATGACCAGGGTGCCTTCGGTAAAAGTCGAAACCGTTGTTGTGGCCATACCCATGCCGCCAAAACGGCCCCAACCGCCACGAAAGCCAATACCGACCGGACCCAACGGCGCTCCAACTGTATTCAGAACATGGTTCTGCTTGGTCGACGCATCGTAGGTGATCGTCTGCTCGGGGTTCTCGGTAACTTCCGTCATTCCCATGCCGGTAAGATGCTGCACGATCATGTCATGTACCCGCTGATTCATCAACGGATTGGACTGCGCCAATGCACCTTTGGAAGTGTCCGCCATCTGGAAAGTTTTGTATTTGTTCAGATCAAGCGAGTGGTCGTAGTCGATATAGACATCGGCGGCCATCAAATTTGCACTGAACGTTAATGTGAATGCGCAGATTAGCAGCATAAAAAGTTTTGTTTGGAATGTCATCATGAGCCCTTTCTCCTTTGATGGGACCAGAAAATCAGAGAGTAGATTAGTATAACTATTCCGGGTAGTGCGTGTCATCTGTAAGCTAATGAATACGATTGCGGAACAGCCTTTGATTCCCGGTCGTTCACTGGTTGTGACTTCGCATAAAGTACAGACCGCTGTTTTAACAAGTTAAATCCCGGAAGGAATTAACTTGTATCGGGTCATGACAGCCATGCAGCCTGTCCCTTGATTTAATGCCCCTTCGACCGCAATTAATCCTCATCAAAGTCCGTCTTTGAACGGCGCTTAAATATTCAGAGGATCTAACAATGCGAATGGACAAATTGACCAGCAAGTTCCAGTTGGCACTGGCAGATGCACAAAGCCTGGCGGTTGGGCGGGATCATCAACTCATTGAACCTGAACACGTTCTGGTTGCCCTGCTGGACCAGGAGGGTGGCTCGATCCGGCACCTGTTGACCAGGGCCGGTGTCAACGTCAATGCACTGCGCTCACAACTCGGTGAACGGCTGGATGCCCTGCCCAGGGTTTCCGGTGCAGAGGGGGAGGTTACGCTCTCCAATGACACGATCAAGATACTGACCGTGACCGATAAACTGGCACAAAAGCGCGATGACCAGTACATCGCCAGTGAACTGTTTGTGCTGGCGGCAATTGATGTCAAAGGCGCGCTTGCCGACTTATTGAAACAGGACGGCGCCCACCGTGAAGCAATTGAAAAAGCGATCGATGAAATGCGTGGTGGCGAACAGGTCAACGACCCCAATGCAGAGGAGTCACGCCAGGCGCTGGAGAAATACACCATCGACCTGACCGAAAGAGCGGAGCAATCAAAGTTGGATCCGGTCATCGGCCGGGACGAGGAAATTCGCCGTTGTATCCAGGTTTTACAACGCAGGACCAAGAATAACCCGATACTGGTGGGTGAACCGGGTGTCGGTAAAACCGCCATCGTTGAGGGTATGGCGCAACGGATTATCAATGGTGAAGTACCGGAAGGTCTGAAAAACAAGCGGGTCCTGTCGCTGGATATGGGTGCCCTGATCGCCGGTGCAAAGTTCAGGGGCGAATTTGAAGAGCGTCTCAAAGCACTGTTGAATGACCTCGGCAAACAGGAAGGCAACGTGATCCTGTTCATCGATGAAATTCACACGATTGTGGGTGCCGGTAAGGCCGAAGGCTCAATGGATGCCGGTAATATGCTCAAACCCGCGCTGGCGCGTGGTGAATTGCACTGCATCGGTGCGACCACGCTGGATGAATACCGTCAATACATAGAAAAAGATGCCGCCCTGGAGCGCCGTTTCCAGAAGGTGTTTGTTGGCGAGCCATCGGTGGAGGATACCATCGCCATCCTGCGTGGTTTGCAGGAGCGCTACGAAGTCCATCATGGTGTTGATATCAGCGATCCGGCCCTGGTGGCCGCGGTTACGCTGTCGCATCGTTATATCAGCGACCGGCAATTGCCGGACAAGGCCATCGACCTGATGGACGAAGCGGCTTCGCGTATCCGTATGGAGATCGATTCCAAACCTGAGAAACTGGATCGCCTGGAACGTCGCCTGATCCAGCAGAAAATCCAGCGTGTAGCGCTGAAAAAGGAAAAGGATGAAGCTTCCATCCAGCGTCTGGCTGAACTTGATGCGACGATCGAAAAACTGGAGCGTAAGTTTTCAGACCTGGAAGAAATCTGGAAGTCGGAAAAAGCTGCAGTACAGGGCACGACACACATCAAGGAAGACCTGGAGCGCGCACGCGCCGAGTTGGAAACAGCCCGCCGCGCCAGCGACCTGGCGCGTATGTCTGAACTACAGTACGGACGTATTCCCGAACTGGAAGCAGCCCTGAAACAGGCTGAAAAGGGTGAGCAGGGCGACTTCACCCTGCTGCGCACCAGTGTGACCGAAGATGAAATTGCGGAAGTGGTTTCACGCTGGACCGGTATCCCGGTATCCCGCATGCTTGAAGGTGAACGGGACAAGCTGCTGCGTATGGAGTCTGCCCTGCACAAACGCGTCATTGGCCAGGACGAAGCAGTCGAAGCCGTTTCCGATGCGATACGCCGTTCACGTGCCGGCTTGTCGGATGCCAATCGACCGATCGGTTCATTCCTGTTTCTTGGCCCCACCGGTGTTGGCAAGACCGAACTGTGCAAATCGCTGGCGGAGTTCATGTTCGATACCGAAGAAGCCATGGTGCGTATCGACATGTCGGAATTCATGGAAAAGCACTCCGTGGCACGCCTGATAGGTGCGCCTCCGGGTTATGTCGGCTATGAAGAGGGTGGCTACCTGACCGAAGCGGTTCGCCGCAGACCCTACTCGGTGATCCTATTGGACGAGGTGGAAAAAGCCCATTCGGATGTATTTAACATCCTCTTGCAGGTGCTTGATGACGGTCGTTTGACTGACGGTCACGGGCGCACTGTTGATTTCCGCAATACTGTCATCGTGATGACATCCAACCTTGGCTCTGCCCGTATTCAGGACATGGCAGGTGAGGGTTACGATGCAATGAAGTCAGCGGTGATGGAGGTTGTTGGCCATCATTTCCGGCCCGAGTTTATCAACCGCGTAGACGAACTGGTGGTATTCCATCCGCTTGACCAGGCGCAGATTCGCGAGATCGCCGGTATCCAGCTGGATCTTCTGAAGAAACGCCTTGTCAACTCCGGGCTTACAATGGAGGTCAGCGATGAAGCTCTGTCACTGCTGGCGACGGCCGGTTTTGATCCGGTCTATGGTGCACGGCCACTGAAACGGGCCATCCAGCAGAAGATCGAAAACCCCCTGGCGCAGAAAATCCTTGGTGGTGAATTCGCTTCGGGTGCGGTGGTACATATCGGTATCGAAGACGGCAAGCTCAGTTTCAAATAGCCCATAAGGCAGGTAATTGATTACCTGCCTTATGGTGTTTAGACCCGAACCTGGCCGGTACCCTTGATGATCCACTTGTAGCTGGTTAATTCGGGCAATGCCATTGGTCCACGTGCGTGAATTTTCTGGGTGCTGATACCGATTTCAGCACCCATGCCAAATTGGCCACCATCGGTGAAGCCCGTTGACGTATTGGCATAGACTGCCGCCGCATCAACACGGCTGAGAAACTGTTCGATGGTCTGTTGGTCCTCGGCGACGATGGCTTCGGAGTGTTTTGAACTGTACTGGTGTATATGCTCGAGGGCCTCGAAAAGACCGGAGACGGTCTTGATCGACATTTTCATCGACAGAAATTCCGTGCCGAAATGCCCGGCGGATGCGTGCATCAGTTTGGCAGCATAGTGCCCGTCCAGAACCTGGTAGGCTTCTTCATCCGCAAATACTTCAACCCGGTAATCTTCCCCTATCGATTGCAGCAATGACGGCAGGGATGGCAACAGATCGCGGTGCAATATCAATGTATCCAGGGCATTGCAGACACTGGGGCGACGAACCTTGGCATTGGTGATGATGGCTTTCGCCTTGACCAGGTCTGCACTGGAATCAACATAGGTGTGTACGATACCGGCCCCGGTTTCGATCACTGGAACACGGGCGTTATCGCGCACGAAGTCAATCAGGGATTTGGATCCGCGCGGGATAACCAGGTCGATGCGATCGGTGGCTTGCAGGATTTTCGGCAGGTATTTCCGTTGCGGTGGTGCGAGGAACACAACAGCGGGATTGATGCCGTGTTTTGCTAAAACCTGGTGCATGATCCCGACCACCACCTGGTTGGTATCATGGGCATCGCTACTGCCTTTGAGTACGCAGG
>Ga0210074_1000416_pt1 | contig 15420 bp, 11 predicted proteins | sample China_Galinas_Co_FD_184860 | JGI IMG/M metagenome (GOLD analysis project Ga0210074, IMG submission 184860) | Wetland microbial communities from San Francisco Bay, California, USA, that impact long-term carbon sequestration -... | ecosystem: Environmental > Aquatic > Marine > Wetlands ... | reverse complement strand
GTGCGGCGTGTGCACTCGCGCGAGTTTCGAGGGTCAGGGTCCGATGATGCTCGAAGCCCTGGCCGCCACGCACGGGAATAGTGAACCGCAAAGTGTGACCCGGCTGGAACTGAACAAAACCGGCGGCATTTACACGACGGACTGGGCGGCGTTGATCCCGATGCTGCTCGAGCAGTCTGTTCCGGCGCCGGTCCGCGCTGCCGGGTTCCATGCGTCACTGGCCGCAACGCTGCTGCAGCAGGCAATAGCGATACGCGCGGACACCGGCATCAACCGGGTCGGGCTGGCCGGGGGTGTATTCCAGAACCGTCTGCTGACCGAACGGTGTTCCGCCCTGCTTTTGCAGCACGGCTTTGAAGTAACATTAGCCATGGCGATTCCGGTCAACGACGGCGGCATCAGTTTCGGGCAAATTATCGAATACGGCATGACGGACGAAAAAGGATGATACAGGACACACATATCACGCTGGCGCACGGCAATGGCGGGCGTTACATGCGTGAACTGATCGACGACATATTCGCCAGGCACCTTTGCAACGACCACCTCGACGTACGGGTCGACGCCGCCAGCCTGTCGCTGGATTCGCCCGACGTGATTTTCACCACCGACGGCTTTACGGTGCAGCCACTGGAATTCCCCGGCGGCGACATCGGTTCGCTGGCGGTGCATGGGACGGTCAACGACCTGGCGGTTGCCGGCGCCATCCCCAAGTACCTGTCACTTAACGCCTTCATCGAGGAAGGCCTGGAAATCGCGCAACTGGAACGCATCGTCGCCAGCCTGGCCAGGGCTGCTGCCCGGTCCGGGGTCGAGGTGGTTGCCGGTGACACCAAGGTCCTGAGACGCGGCGAAGGCGGCGGACTTTACCTGGCCACCACAGGTATCGGCTCGCGTGACCCGGAACTGCATCCGGCGCTCGACCGGATCCGCGACGGCGACGCGATACTGGTGAGCGGCCCGGTGGGCGATCATGGAATCTCCGTGCTGCTGGCCCGCGAGCAGTTTGGTCTGCGTGGCGATCTGAAATCGGATTCCGCGAGTGTTCTGCCGCTGACACAGGCTTTAAGGGGCATGCCGGGCCTGCGCTTCATGCGTGACCCCACCCGGGGCGGCCTGGCGACGGTCTGCCATGAACTGGTGCGTATCACGGGCATGGGGATCCGGCTCCGGCAGGCGGATGTACCCATCAATGATCCGGTCCAGTCGGTTTGCGACATGCTCGGATACGACCCGCTTTTCCTCGCCTGTGAAGGCAGGGTCGTCGCGATCTTCGACCCGGACGAGGCCGGGCAGGCGCTGGCAAAGTGGCGCTCGCTCGCCGACGGCAGGGACGCCGCCATCATCGGCAATATTCGATCCGGCCCTTCCCGGGTAATCATGCAAACGGCCATTGGCGGCGAACGCTTCCTCGAGGAACTGGAGGACGAACCCCTGCCGCGAATCTGCTAGCTGTGAAATCAGGCAATGTCGTATATAGCCGGTATCGGGCCGGGTGGACGGCCGGGCCTGGAAATACGCGGTACGCGTGATCAAATAACGCTACAATGCCCAACTGAATATTCAACCCGGCAAAAACAGCTCAAGCAATGAAAAAGACGACCGTTATCCGCAATGCCCGCCTTGTCAATGAAGGCGCAATAACCGAATCCGATGTACTCCTGAAGGCCGGACGGATCGAGAAGATCGCCGCCGACATCCAGGCGCCTGCGGACGCAGCCGTGTTCGACGCGGGCGGTCGCCATCTTTTGCCGGGCATGATCGACGACCAGGTTCATTTTCGTGAACCGGGACTGACGCACAAGGGAGACTTTTTCTCCGAATCACGCGCCGCCATCGCCGGCGGGGTGACCAGTTATATGGAAATGCCCAACTCGAAGCCGCCGACGACGAACCGCGAACAGTTGCTGTGGAAAAACGCCCGCGCGGCCGAAACCTCGGCGGCAAATTACGCTTTCTATTTTGGCGCCACGAACGACAACATCGATGAAATCAGGGCCCTGGACGCGTCGCTCACCTGCGGACTTAAGGTGTTCATGGGAGCATCCACCGGCAATATGCTGGTGGACGATGAGTCGACCCTGAATGCGATCTTCCAGGATTCTCCCGTGCTGATCGCGACCCATTGCGAATCCACGCCGATGATCCTGGCCAATATCAAGACCGCCGTCGAGAAATACGGCAAAAACATACCGGTCACGGAACACGCCCGCATCCGCAGCGCCGAGGCCTGCTACGTTTCCAGTGAACTGGCCGTCGCACTGGCGAAAAAGCATGGCGCCCAGTTGCACATTCTGCACGTTTCCACGGCGCGGGAACTCGACCTGTTCCAACCGGGCCCGGTCGAAGGCAAGAACATCACCGCAGAGGCCTGCGTGCATTTCCTGCATTTCGATGACTCCCAGTACGAAACCTACGGCAATCTGATCAAGTGCAATCCGGCCATCAAGAGCGCGGACGACCAGGCCGCATTGTTCGCCGCCATTCGCGATGGCAGGCTGGACATCATCGCGACCGATCACGCACCCCACACGCTCGGGGAAAAGCACAGCGGCGACTACCTGTCCGCGCCGTCCGGCCTGCCGCTGGTCCAGGACGTGCTGGTCGCCGCCCTCGAGACCGTGCATGACGGCAAACTCGATTTGCATACCGTGGTACGTGGTGTTACCCACAACCCGGCGAAGCGCTTCAATGTTATCGAGCGCGGGTTCATCCGCGAGGGTTACCACGCCGACCTGGTGCTGGTCGATATGCACGGCACAACCGAAGTGACCCGTGACCGCGTGCTGTCACGCTGCGGCTGGTCGCCGTTCGAGGGTCGCCGTTTCCGCAGCAGCATCGACGCGGTATGGGTCAACGGTGCGCTCGCCTACGATGGTGAGCGCGTTATCGAGCACGGCGCCGCCGAGCGATTGCAGTTCAACCACGGCGACCGCTAGCAGCCCACCGGTTTGGCGCGCGCGAGGCGTGTGCGCGCGGATGGTACTGAATCCGGACGTCTTCCGAACAAGCCTTTTGCCAAAAGGCATTTCTGCTGTTAACCTGCGGTTCTTTTCAATTCATGTAATTGCACCGGGAGATAATCATCCATGGGATTTCTGCAAGGAAAACGCGCACTGATCGTCGGTGTCGCCAGCAACCGCTCCATCGCCTGGGGTATTGCCAAGGCCATGCACCGTGAAGGCGCCGAACTCGCTTTCACCTACCAGACCGACAAACTCAAATCACGTGTGGAAAAGGTCGCCGATGAATGTGAATCGAATATCATCATTCCCTGTGACGTCGCTTATGACGAACAGATCAACGATGCGTTCGCCGAGCTGCGCAAACACTGGGACCACTACGACATCCTCGTCCACGCCGTCGGTTTTGCACCACGCGAGCAACTCGTCGGCGATTACATGGACGCGGTCACCCGCGAAGGTTTCCAGATCGCTCACGATATCAGTTCCTACAGTTTCGTTGCACTGGCCCAGGCCGGCCGCAGCATGATGTCCGGCCGTAATGGCGCCCTGTTGACGCTGACCTACATGGGCTCGGTAAGGGCGATGCCGAGCTATAACGTCATGGGTCTCGCCAAGGCGAGCCTGGAGGCGAACACGCGTTACATGGCGCAGAGCCTCGGCCCCGAGGGGCACCGGGTGAACGCGATTTCGGCCGGGCCGATCAAGACGCTCGCCGCCGCCGGAATCTCGCAGTTCAGGAAAATGCTCGACCATGTCGCGGGAACCGCCCCGCTGCGCAGAACGGTTACCATCGAGGACGTGGGTAACGTGGCTGCGTTCCTGTGCTCGGACCTGGCAGCCGGCATCACCGGCGAGATCACCTATGTCGATGCAGGTTACAACATCCTCGGCATGGCGGAACTCGGAAGGGATTCCGCACCGGACGAATAAAAAACCCAAAACTTTCAATCAAAAAAAAGGGTGCGTCATGACGCACCCTTTTTTGTTTCTGCCTGCGCGCAAGAAACGGCAAGCTGTGGACCGCTTTAGTTGCTTACTTGATCCGGTCCTCGAACACCTCGATCGTTGCATTCGCCCTCAACTGGGCCAGGAAGGCAGCGTTTTCCAAGCTGGCGTTGCCGTTGGCAATGACCCTTTCGTATTGTTGCCGGTTGACCGGCGTGCCATTATCCAGCGAACCCTGCTCAACTGAAACCAGCTGCACCACGGCGTAACCCTTGCTGGTCGGCAGCACGGCCTCGACCCCGGCGTCGCCGGTCGGCTCCGGCAAGCGGAATATTTCCTTGACCAGCGTGGCGTCGGGCGCAGATGCATTGCGGTTGACCTTTTCGTAGTTCGAATACTCGAAGCCTGCGTCGGTGGCAAGCGTCTCCAGGTCACCATCATCGGATTGCGCCGCGGCAAGCAGTTCATCAGCCCTGGTCCTGGCAATTTCACGCGCAAGGTTGTCGCGCAGGGTCGCGATGATCTGGTCCCGCACTTCCATTACCGGTTTCACGGCCACCGGGAAGTGCTCCTTGAGTTTGATCATGACCAGGTGGTTCTCATCCAGGTTTATCGGATCGCTGACAGAACCCTGCAACAACACCAGGTCGGAGAAGGCCGCCTCAACCACCTCCGGATTGGCCGCAACGCCCTCTCCACCGGAACGCGGAAACGGACCGGCCTCATGAATCGGAAGATCCATGATCGAAGCTGCGCTTTCCAGGGTTGTCGGGTCTTCGTAAATGAGATCCACGAGGCGATCCGCCTGCTCTAGGAACATTCGGGCCCTGTTTTCGTCCTCGTACTCCCTGACCAGGGTGTCACGGGCCTCTTCGAAGCTCATGCCCTGGGATTCGCGGATACCCCGCAATTCGATGACGTGCCAGCCGAACCCGGTCTGCACCGGGTCGGAAATCGGTGCGTCCATGGTCAGTTCGTACATGGCTTTTTCGAAAGCCTGCACCATTACGCCCGGCTCTACCCAGCCAAGGTCGCCGCCGGACTCCGCAGAACCTTTGTCCTGCGAATACTCCCTTGCCAGCGTGGCAAAATCTTCACCGGCGCGCGCGCGCTCAGCGAGATCCTCGGCAGTCTGCCGGGCGGTTTCGATTTCAGCTTCACTGGCAGTGGGCGGCACCTGGATCAATATGTGGGAAACCTCGCGCTCTTCCGGTGTAATGAAGCGCGCTTTCTGCGCTTCGAACTGCTCACGCAGATAGTCTTCGTCGGGTGGCGCACCCGCCGGCATCATGGAGGCATCCAGTTCGATGTATCGAATACTGACCTGCTCTTCCGACTTGTAGTCTTCGGTATGTGAATCGTGCCAGGCCTTGATTTCGTCTTCACTGAACTCGGCTGGTGGATCCGACGCCACCGCGGGTACGAGCACCGCGTTGAAAGTCCGCCGCTGGTCGAACAAGCCCACGAACTCCTGTACTTCGGAAGACGTCGCGATGCTGCTCTCGGCGATATTCTTCGGCAACTCGGTAAAGATGAAATTCGCCCGCATTTCCGCCTGGAACTGCTTTGGCGTCATCCCCTGTGAAAGCAGCCTGGCCTGGTATACATCGGTATTGAACTGACCATCGATCTGGAAAGCCGGTATCTTGCGGATTTCCTCGGCAAGCGTGGCGTCATCGACTTCCAGCCCCAGTGCGTCCGCGGTCTGCGTGATCAGTTCCTGGTCAATCAGGTTGTCAAGGTGCTCGCGGCGTACGACCAACTGGTCGAATTGCACCGGGTCATAGGCTGCGCCCATGATCGACTGCATACGCCGGCGATAGTTTGAAAAACTCTGGTTGAATTCATTTGTGGTAATTTCCTTGTCGTTTACCCTGGCGACGATGTTGTCGCCACTCGAAGTGAAATATTGATTCACACCCACCAGGGCAAAAGGAATGACCAGGATACCGAGAATGGCGAAGGCGAGAATTCCCGTCAGTCTTTCACGAATTGATTGAAGAACCATGCTTTAACAACCTTTTCAATTCAAATATCTCATAAGAAAAAGGCGCCTAGAAGGCGCCTTTGTCTTTCATCTGGCGGAGTGGACGGGACTCGAACCCGCGACCCTCGGCGTGACAGGCCGATATTCTAACCAACTGAACTACCACTCCACGTACAATGGTGGGTGCTGAGGGGATCGAACCCCCGACCCTCGCCTTGTAAGGGCGATGCTCTACCAGCTGAGCTAAGCACCCCCGATCGAAGGCGCGCTAGTTTACGGCATCCTTGAGGGCTTTACCAGCCTTAAATGATGGATTGTTGGACGCCTTGATCTTGATGGTTTCACCCGTGCGCGGGTTACGGCCACTGCGTGCGTCACGATGTTTTACGGAAAAGGTACCGAAGCCGACCAGGGAAACGCTTCCGCCTTTTTTCAAAGCTTTTGTTACCGCTGCGGTAAAACCGTCCAGGGCGCGACCGGCGTCCGCTTTGCTCAAACCGGAATCGGTCGCAATTGCATCAATTAAATCAGATTTATTCATTTATGCACTCCATTTTTTTCAAGTGTCGATTGTGTATGATGAAGACTTGAACATGACCTTCAGCGTCTAACCCCCACTGAAAAATCCGCTGATTACGAAAGTTGAGTAAACTCCCGCAAGGCCTTACAAATCAAGGCCTGCAAGCCGAAACACCATGTTAATACACGTGTCTGTCAGGACGCAACAGCTATTAATCGTTGAAGCAACTTTTTGCATTAATATCGACATCCAAACGATTAAAATGGCTCGGAAGATTTCTTTTTCGGGCCGTCAAAGTATTTCCGCTCTTCCAGCGCGAATTTGAACCGATAAGAACCCGGCCATAATTTGCCGGGTCATTTTTGGGGGAAAATCGTAACCCCGTGGCCAGGCCACGGGGTTGACCGTCAATGGGTACGTGTTTCGGCTTCCGGTGCTTTTGAAAGCGCCTTTTCCGCGCCGACGGCGCCGGGTGGCGGCGCCGAAAAATCAACCAGGGCGATCTCCAGCACTTCATCGATCGTCGTTACCGGGCGGATCTCCAGCTTGCGCAGGATATTTTTCGGTATATCGGCGAGATCCTTTTCGTTTTCAGCGGGTATGATGACCGTTTCGATTCCGCCGCGGTGCGCCGCCAGCAGTTTTTCTTTCAAACCGCCGATCGGTAGCACGGTTCCGCGGAGAGTGATTTCACCGGTCATCGCAACCGTGGCGCGCACCGGGATTTTGGTCAGGGCCGACACCAGGGCCGTGCACATGCCAATACCCGCACTCGGACCATCCTTGGGCGTCGCACCCTCCGGAACATGGACGTGCGCGTCATACTTCTGGTAGAAATCGGCGTCCAGGCCAAGGGCATTGGCCTTGCTCCTGACAACCGTCATCGCCGCCTGGATCGACTCTTTCATGACGTCGCCCAATTGACCGGTTTGCTCCAGCTTGCCCTTACCCGGCATCAGCATCGCTTCGATCTGCAGCAACTCGCCACCCACCTGCGTCCAGGCAAGGCCCGTGACCTGGCCGATGGCGTTGTTTTCCTCCGCGAGGCCGTAACGGAACTGCTTGACGCCGAGGAATTGCGCCAGGTTTCGTTTCGAAACGGTTACCCTGCGGAGCTTCTTGTCGAGCGACAGCTTTTTCACCGCCTTGCGGCAAATCTTGGCGATTTCGCGTTCCATGTTGCGTACACCGGACTCGCGGGTGTAATAGCGAACGATGTCGACCAGGACCTTGTCGCTGATCCGGATTTCCGAAGCACGCAAACCATGCTGCTCCATTTGCTTGGGCAGCAGGTAATTGCTCGCGATGTGCAGTTTTTCATCCTCGGTATAACCGGGAATGCGTATGACTTCCATACGGTCCAGCAATGGACCGGGGATATTCAGGGTGTTGGCCGTGGCCACGAACATCACGTCCGACAAGTCAAAGTCCACTTCGAGATAGTGGTCGTTGAAGGCGTGGTTCTGTTCGGGATCGAGGACCTCCAACAGCGCCGATGACGGATCGCCACGAAAGTCCATCGACATCTTGTCGAGCTCATCGAGCATGAACAGCGGGTTGCGCGTGCCCACCTTGGCCATGTTCTGCAATACACGGCCCGGCATCGAGCCAATATAGGTGCGCCGGTGACCGCGGATTTCCGCTTCGTCCCTGACCCCGCCCAGGGACATGCGGACAAACTTACGCCCGGTGGCCCGCGCTATGGACCGGCCGAGACTGGTCTTGCCGACCCCGGGTGGTCCGACCAGGCACAAAATGGGTCCCTTGATCGCCTTGACGCGCTGCTGCACGGCCAGGTATTCGAGAATCCGCTCCTTGACCTTTTCCAGACCGTAATGATCGGCTTCGAGTATGGTCTCGGCGTCGGTCAGGTTCTTGCGGATGCGGCTGGCCTTTTTCCACGGCACATTCAACATCCAGTCGATGTAGTTCCTGACCACGGTCGCCTCCGCGGACATCGGCGACATCATTTTCAGCTTGTTGAGCTCGGAAGAGGCCTTCTTCTTGGCCTCCTCGCTCATGCCGGCCTCTTCAACGCGGCGTGCGAGATCGTCCATGTCGTTGGGCGCGTCATCCATGTCACCCAGTTCTTTCTGGATCGCCTTCATCTGCTCGTTGAGATAGTATTCCCGCTGGCTCTTCTCCATCTGGGTCTTGACCCGGCCGCGGATCCGCTTCTCCAGCTGCAGGACCTCCATTTCGCCATCGACGAGCGCCATGAGCTTATCCATGCGCTGGGCGACACTGCCCATCTCCAGCAGCGCCTGCTTTTCCTCGAGCCGGATGCTCAGGTGCGCCGCCACGGTATCGGCGAGCCGGCTCGGATCTTCGATACCGGCCAGCGTGGTGAGCAATTCGGGTGGAATTTTCCGGTTCAGTTTGACGTACTGCTCGAACAGTGACACCAGCGAGCGCATGGCCACGTCGATTTCCTGCTGGGTATGGCTGTCATCGACCGGCAGCAGGTCCCACCAGGCTTCGAAATAGCCGTTTTCATCAATGAACTTCTTGATCATGACCCTTTCGCCGCCCTCGACCAGCACCTTGGTTGTGCCGTCGGGCAACTTCAGCAATTGCAGTACCGTGGCGAGCGTCCCCACCGAAAACAGGTCGGACTCTGCGGGGTCATCGATCTCGGCGCTGCGCTGGGTCACCAATATGATGCGTTTGTCGATGTTCATGGACTGGTCAAGCGCCAGGATTGAACGGTCACGGCCGACAAACAACGGAATGACCATATGCGGATAAACCACTACGTCACGCAGCGACAAAACCGGCGTGGGTTGCATGCTCCCTTTCTTTTCATGTGGTTTTTCGGAAATCATTGATTCAGATTTGACCTTGTCGGACTTTGGCATCGTATTCCTTAATCACCCGTACCCGCTGCCGGGGCTGGCAGCCGGTACTGCAAACAAATGTAATTCAGGGCACAGCGCCCTTCAAGCTTGTTTGAGAAATAAGGGCGCGTGAAATGAAAATCAATGCTGGTTGACAGTGCAAGGGCCGGTAAAGACCCGCTTCAGTCGGACAATTGACGGGCCTACTCGCCCGAGGCGGCGCTGGCCGGCATATTCGCATAAACGATAAACGGTTCCGACTCACCGTCTATGACGCTTTCATCGACCACGACCTTGGAAACGTTTTCCAGCGAAGGCAGTTCGTACATGCTGTCGAGCAAGGTGCTTTCCATGATGGTCCGCAAGCCACGGGCGCCGGTCTTGCGGGCCATGGCGCGCCGGGCGATGGCCTGCAAGGCCTCCTCGCGGATGTCCAGTTGCGCGCCTTCCATCGCGAACAGTTGCTGGTATTGCTTGACCAGGGCGTTTTTGGGTTCGACCAATATGCGCACCAGTGCGGTTTCATCGAGTTCCTCGAGCGTCGCAACGACCGGCAGACGGCCGACGAATTCCGGGATCAGGCCATACTTGACCAGGTCCTCCGGTTCGACATCCCTGAGCAGCTTGCCGATGTTCTTCTCGTCCTGAAGACTGCGCACCTTGGCCGAGAAGCCGATACCGGACGCAGCTGAGCGTGACTGGATGACCTTTTCCAGGCCGGAAAACGCACCGCCGCAGATAAACAGTATCTGGCTGGTATCGACCTGCAGAAACTCCTGTTGCGGATGCTTGCGGCCACCCTGGGGCGGCACCGAGGCGATGGTTCCCTCGATCAGCTTCAACAGGGCCTGTTGTACGCCCTCACCGGAGACGTCGCGGGTGATCGAAGGATTTTCCGCCTTGCGGGAAACCTTGTCGATTTCATCGATATAAACGATACCGGTCTGCGCCTTGTCGACGTCGTAGTCGCATTTCTGCAATAACTTCTGAATGATGTTTTCGACGTCTTCACCCACGTAACCGGCTTCGGTCAGTGTGGTCGCGTCAGCTATGGTAAACGGCACATTGAGCATCCTGGCCAGGGTTTCGGCCAGCAGCGTCTTGCCCGAACCGGTGGGCCCGATCAGCAGGATATTGCTCTTGGAAAGCTCGACGTCGTCCTTCGAGCGTTTCGGCTCGAGACGTTTGTAATGGTTGTAAACCGCGACGGACAGAATCTTCTTCGCGTGCTGCTGACCGATGACATAATCATCGAGGAAGGCGTGTATATCCTTGGGCGTAGGCAGCTTTTCGCGTTTGTCCGAACCGGACTCATCCAGTTCTTCGCGGATGATGTCGTTGCACAGCTCCACGCATTCATCGCAAATGTAAACACTGGGGCCGGCAATCAGTTTTCGAACTTCGTGCTGGCTCTTGCCACAGAAAGAACAATAAAGAATTTTTCCGTCGTTGCTGGTGTTTTTTTGATCGGCCATGGTTACCTTTCCTGCATCCTGCGGAAAATACTACTATTTATTCTTGCCAGAGTCATCCTTTCGGCTTTCGATCATCGCGTCGATCAAACCGTAAACCTTTGCTTCGTCTGGCCCCATGAAATTGTCGCGTTCGGTATCCGTTGCAATGGTTTCCACCGATTGCCCCGTGTGATGCGCCAGCAGGTCGTTCAGCTGCGAACGGATCTTGAGTATCTCACGGGTGTGGATTTCGATGTCGGTTGCCTGACCCTGGTAGCCGCCCAGCGGCTGATGGATCATGACCCTGGAGTGCGGCAAGCAATACCTTTTGCCCTTCGCACCGGCGGCGAGCAGCAGGGCGCCCATGCTGGCGGCCTGGCCGACACACATGGTGCTGACGTCAGGCTTGATGAATTGCATGGTGTCGTAGATCGCCAGGCCCGCGCTGACCGAACCGCCGGGGCTGTTGATGTACAGGTTGATGTCCTTTTCCGGGTTCTCCGACTCCAGGTACAGCATCTGGGCCACGACGACGTTCGCGGTGTGGTCATCGACCGGCCCTACCAGGAAAACGACCCTTTCCTTCAGCAGCCGCGAGTAGATGTCGTAAGCACGCTCACCACGGGAGGTCTGCTCCACCACCATGGGAACCAGATTCAAACCACGTGTTTCAGTTTTCATGTCTATTGGCCTGCCGCCTTTGTTGCTGCATTGATGACTTCCTGGAAGCTCATCGGCTTGTCGGTTACTTTAGCGTTATTCACGACCCAGTCAACCACCTGGCTTTCGAGCACCGAGTTTTCCACCGACTGCAACAGGCGCTGATCACTGTAATACATCTGCACGACTTCCGCCGGTTCCTCGTAAGTCTGGGCGATCTGCTCTATGGCTTCACGTACCTTCGATCCGTCAATTTTGATCTTGTTCTGGCTGGCAAGTTCAGCCAGCAACAGACCGCTGCGCACGCGCTTGGTGGCGGGTTCCTTGAAGTGATCCAGCATTTCCCTGGTAATCTCCATCTTGGCCCCGCGCAACATCTGTTGCAGCATGTTGCGGGCCTCGCTGGTAACGATGCTGGCGGGCACTTCCAGGTCCGGGTATTTTTCCAGCAAACGGTCCGCCAGTTGGGTTTTGAGCTGGGTGCTGACCGCCTGGCTCAGTTCGCGCTCCAGGTTTTTACGAATCTCGGTCTTGAATTCTTCGATATCACCGCTTTCCACACCGAATGATTTGGCGAACGCTTCATCCACCTCGGGCACTTCGCTTTCCTGGACCTTGACCAGGGTGAGGGAGACCTCGGCCTTCTTGCCGGCCAGCGCTGCTTCGCGGAAGTCGTCGGGGAATTGGAGCTTGCATTCTTTTTCTTCTCCGGGCGAAATTTTCCGGACGACTTTTTCCAGTGCTTCGAAACCCGATTCACCGATGATGACGGCCAGGTGGAACTTGCCATCCTCGGGCAACGTGTCCGCGTCGATCCTGGCTGTGTATTCGATCAATGCCTGGTCGCCGTCCACGGGCTTGCGCTCGACGTCATTCCACTCGGTGCGTTGTTTCTTCAAGGTTTCCAGCATCTCGGTCACGTCGGTATCGACAACGCTGACTTGCGGACGTTCGATGGCGAGATCCGAAACATCGATTGTGCCGAGTTCCGGGTAGGTCTCGATGACCGCGTCGAACTGCAGTCCGGTTTCGTCATAGACCGGTTCATTCTCCAGCCTCGGATTCGCGGCGATGCGCAATGACTCCTGCTGCAGCGCTTCCTGCAAAGCGGATTGCGCAGTCTGCTGGATGATCTCCTGTTTTGCCTGCTTGCCATATCGCTGGTTCAGCACGCTGAACGGGATACGTCCGGGGCGAAAGCCCTTGAGCTTGACCTGCTTGCCAATCTCACGCAAACGCGCGTCGATCTTCTTCTTGACTTCTTCTGCGGGAACCTGAATCTTCAGCCGCGTTTCTACTGTGCTGATATTTTCAACTGAGACTTGCATGAATTGTGTCAACCTCTTGATGATGTCTCGTCGCGTCGAGAGTGGCGGGGTACGTGGTGCGAAAGGGGAGACTCGAACTCCCACGGGTTACCCCACTGGAACCTAAATCCAGCGCGTCTACCAATTCCGCCACTTTCGCTAAACGTTTTCCGAACTGATATCCCGTCCAGGAGCTTAAATATGTGGTGGGCCATGTAGGAATCGAACCTACAACCTGCGGATTAAGAGTCCGTTGCTCTGCCAGTTGAGCTAATGGCCCATAGCCAAAGCAGATTTCATGATCTGCTTGAAAAAAATGGGGTGGACGATGGGGATCGAACCCACGACCGTCGGAATCACAATCCGATGCTCTACCAACTGAGCTACGCCCACCATTGTCTGTTACTGCCGTCCACTATACCAAATGCGCTTCAAAGCCACATTGGCGCGCCCGGCAGGCCGTTCCCGGCCATCCTGCCCTCCACGGCACCTGCACATCCATATGCAATGGAATCGAACCTGCAACCCTCCGTAAACGAAAGGCTTGTGCCCGACCCATTTGCATGGCGCGCCCGGCAGGAATCGAACCTGCAACCCTCAGCTTAGAAGGCTGATGCTCTATCCGATTGAGCTACGGGCGCATCGTCCGGCCGTTCATTTTGGTCGGGGTGGAGAGATTCGAACTCCCGACCCACTGCTCCCAAAGCAGTTGCGCTACCAGGCTGCGCTACACCCCGAAACCGGTTAACCTGTCGATGTTACGGATTCAGCCAAATTGCGTCAATCCATTTCCATCGTTTTGGGCAATCAAAAACCCAATAAATTCAAAAGGCCACCCTGTCTGGATGGCCTTGTCATAATATGGCGCGCCCGGAGAGATTCGAACTCCCGACCGCCCGGTTCGTAGCCGGGTACTCTATCCAGCTGAGCTACGGGCGCGTTGTTTTAACATTGTATCATCTCCCCTTTTCCGGAGAGATTATTCCGGGCATCCTGCCCTCCACCCTTCGGGTTCGCTGCGCAAGCGCAGTCTCATGCAAATTCGCTCCCGGCGAATTTGTCGAACTCCCGACCGCCCGGTTCGTAGCCGGGTACTCTATCCAGCTGAGCTACGGGCGCGTTGTTTTGCCCGCGTAAAAATCTATACGCCGCGGGGGTGCGAATTATCCGTGCGAGGCCCCCGGTTGTCAACTGCTGACGCCGATTTTAGGTCGAACAGCAACTGCGGCGGCGAACCGTTTGGAATGGAGCGCATCATTCATCGGGTTTATACTGAACCGGTCAGGATTTTCCTGCACTACAAGCCTTGCCAGGAGGACAGACATGATGACCAAATATCGGCTTCTAATTTCAATTATTCTGCTGTGTTCTGCAACTGCGGTCGCCTCGGCCGAAAGTCAATCCGAGGTTCCGGAATACACGGTGGAAGGACTCAAGCTGGTCGAAAACACCAAGCACATGGCCAATGTATGGGCCCAGCCCGGCGCCGACCTATCGCAGTACGAACGTGTTTATATTGCAGAGCCCTTGGTGGCTTTCAAAAAGAACTGGCAACGGGAGCAGAACCGCGGCCACATCAAGGTCAGAAGCAGCGACATGGAACGTATCAAGAACAATGTTGCGGGCCTTTTCATAGAGGTTTTCACCGAGGAACTTGCGAAAGGCGGGTATACGCTCGCGAATGAACGAGCCGAAGACGTCCTGTTGATCAGACCGGCGATTATCGATCTCGACGTCACCGCGCCGGACGTGCGCACGACCGCGAGGAGCCAGTCGTTCACGACCTCTGCTGGTTCGATGACGCTTTACCTGGAACTCGTCGATTCCGAGACCGGTGACCTGCTGGCAAAAGCACTCGACCGCCGAGCTGACCGTGATTCGGGCACCATGCAATGGCAAACCGGGCCGGCCAACCGGGCGGCGGCCATACGCATCATGCGTCCGTGGGCCGAGGCGTTGCGCAACGCACTGGATGAAGCACGCGAACTCACGCACCAGGACCAGGAATAGCAGCGCCGCTATTCAGCCAAGGGACCATCGGGGCGAGTATGGATGTTGGACGAGACATCGTTTTTGTTGCGGAAACCACCCCTGGCCGGTTGACACAATGCCCCCACAAAACTGATAATCCGCTGCCTTTTTGAGGTGGTACGGTAAAATCCGCCGTGCTAACGGGATTAACCCGCCGTTAGCTGATAAAATCGGCAATGCATCCGGAGAGGTGTCCGAGTAGTTGACTAATTCGCCGGGAGCGAATTAGAACGTCGTAGCGCAGCGCAGACGGCCCCGAAGGGGTGAAGGACAGGATGTCCGGAATAACGAGCACGCCTGGAAAGTGTGTATACGTTAATAGCGTATCGAGGGTTCGACAAAATTGTCGGGAACAATTTTGGTCGCTGGAGCGCAGCGCAAGCGCCCGCAGGGTCAAAACCAGGAAGGTTTTGAACAATCCCTCTCTCTGACGACTCTAAGCATCGTCAGAAAAGTTGGTCAGTAGGACTGTTTGCAATAAACAGGTAAAAATCAGATTTTAGGAGAGGTGTCCGAGTGGTTGAAGGAGCACGCCTGGAAAGTGTGTATACGTTAATAGCGTATCGAGGGTTCGAATCCCTCTCTCTCCGCCAGATACAAAAAGCCCCGCGTTTGCGGGGCTTTTTGTATCTGGCTGACAGTCAGGTCAGATTGAGGACGCTGTGCACAACATCAGGGTTCGATTACCGGGCAGGAAAGCCCGGGAAGACGTC